>LKMJ01000387.1_pt1 | contig 32803 bp, 15 predicted proteins | sample 643391 | NCBI WGS metagenome assembly LKMJ01 (sample SAMN04112250, study PRJNA286221) | soda lake metagenome | biome: soda lake; feature: Kulunda Steppe; material: water; isolation source: sample PL-Br10 brine of Picturesque Lake | place: Russia: Kulunda steppe | collected 2010-07 | reverse complement strand
TGTTTCCGAAATCCTCCAACCCGAGTTGTGAATCGTTGAACTTTCGCTCAACTTCCCCTGCAGTGAGGAATCGCACCTCGGATGCTTCGAGATATGATTCATCTTTTTCAAACGCCATCCAGTATCGACCGAGGTTCTCTGCAACTTTGCCTGTAATATTGGAGCCACCGAAGATGTCCAACACTATCGGTTGATCGAGGTACCCACGGTCCCAGTCATCGTATGGTGGGTTTGGGGTGAGGAACTTCACGAAGAATTCCGGAATCTCCTGAGGGAAGCGTGCTGGATGTTTATCCACGCCAGCCCTCTCACACATTTTGTCATAGTGAGTCCTGCTTCGAGTGTTTGTCGCAGAAATCAGGTTGTCGGGGATTGCACCACCTGAATCTGTAAAAAATCCCTCCTCGCTAATATTATGGCCAGAGGGACGCTTTCCGGCATTATATTCGCCCTTGCGCATGAGGTTCTCCTGGCTTTCGCTGTACTCAGTCAGCACTCGTCGATTGTCCGCCTCAGGAATTGGCTGTTCATCCGGATCCGTCGCGCTGTCGTTAGATATGTTTGGTGCGAGCCACCAAATATGGGTGATGGCATCGCTTGCGCGGATGCGTCTTCGATTTACCCACTCAGCTGGGGACGGCAATTTCGCAGGGTTGTGCCAGTAGAAATCTTGTGCGAGCTTGAAGCCGACCTCCTCGCTAGTTAACTTGGTGAGGAGCTCGAACTGATATGTTGATCGGGATGGCTCTCCAGAATTGAACGCACCGCCGATTTCGATCACGAAGCTCCCGTGTTCTCCGAGCACGCGCTTGACTTCTACAGCAAATTCGAGGAACCAATCTTGGTAGTTTGTGTCCCAGTCTTCACCATACTCTTTCTGATGAGCTAGTTCGAACGGTGGGGACGTGACGACAAGATCGATCGAGTTCGCAGGAAGATCTTTGAGTAGATCACGACTATCACCTAGGTATGCAGCACCCTCGGCCGTCGTATATGCCGCGGAATGAGAGAGGAGATCAGTTACTGGAGACGACGAAGTCATATCAATTAGTTTCTCTCGCCAATAGTAAGTGAAGCGACTCTCGGCAGTTCTTGTTTATCAGGCAACTATTTTGTACCTGTGGCTGGTCGTTCGATTTCTTTCACCTGAATTAGTAACGAAGAGATTCATATATGGAAAAGTGTAGACCTCATCAACGTCGTTGCGCTTTCGGAACGAGATGCTCGGTAGAGATGTCAGTTATTTCTATCATTCTCATAGTGCTCTTTCCTTAGAAATCCGATGGTTGATACACTCTCTTCTACTAATTCTACAAGCGATATTACCGAGTGAACTAGGAGCTTCGGTAAAACCGTAAATCGAAACATGATACGCATATTGGACTCACCCCCGGTTAGTCGGAGAAATCGGTCAGATTCCGATCTTCTGATTCTGATTCTTTAAATTGGTCAAAGTTATCCTCGAACTCCAGAACCGTACTTTGTGAATTCCCCGGGTCGTCCCCTATCCCGATTGTGCGACCACGGAACGGTCCATCATCGGGAATTGCTTTCATCCGGCGAATCGAATGGAGCTGCTCTTCAAGTGTCTCTGTCAGGGCCGTTGGATCGTCATCGTACGTTGGATCGGGCTGTCCACTTAGGGTTAGAATCGTGTACGGCTCATTCTTCATGATTCGCGCCGCCATTCGGGTTGCATCTTCGCGGAATCCGGATCGAGCAACGTAGAGGATTGTGTTCGCGTTCGTTAGTCGGGCTGTCGTCGTAGCGCTCGCTATCTGTGTCGGCGTTATTTGCGACCGAGATGCAGAACAGTGAATTAACCACCGCGTCAGCGTTAGGTCCGCATCGTCCATGATAACGTCGGTACTTGTATGATTAGCACCACTGTCGGCCGTTCGTCGGCCTACATACTGGAGCCCTAGTTGGCGCCCAATACGGACGCCGAGAGCTGTCAGTGCGGTTTGCCGCTCGGAGGTGGTGCCGTCCTCTAATGCGGTGTTCAGTTCGGTGAAATTGAGTCGAAGCGCAGCCCGGGGAATCCCCGTTCGCTCAGCATATTGTCCGAGTAGTGGTTCGAGCACTGCTGCATCGAACTCCTCCGTGGGCTTGATGAGATTGGGCGAGCCACGACGCGAGGTGATTTCGATATATCCGGTCTCTTCGAGCGGTTCGAGAATATTCTCCGTAATCTTGCTTTGGTGAATTTTGCGGTCGTGTATATTGGTAGCCAAATCTCTGACTTTCGTATTTTCTATCGCCTCGCCCGGGTCAATGACTGCTAGTGCTTGGAGAAACGCCCGCTGTTCATCCGAAAGCGCTTCGAGCGCCTTCAGCTCATCACCGCTAAGTCCCAGTATCTCATTTATGATCTCCGTTTCTATTTCGTAATATGGGCTTCCTGTGTTGAGAATTCCAGCTTTACTGAGCCAGCCACGCATCTGGCTCCAATGATTCGATGTTTCGCCGATCCTGATGTCATAGTGGCGTCTCAGCGCCTCTTTGATATCACCAGAGGTGGTTTTTTGTCCTGCCGCTTGGAGGTCTTTGATTACCTCAATAACTTGCCGGCCATGGAGATTAAGCAGAATGTGGCGGGCAAATTCGCGATACAGTTGGTCTTTGTCGTCCCGTATCTCGTATAGTCGTTTTCCGAGATCGGTAAAGCTGAATTCATCTGTGACAAGCTGATAGCCCTGTTCTTTGAGCCCAAGGACGACGAGCCGTGAACGTTCATGAGGGTTTCGTGCGCCTTCGAAGAAACGTTCTGCAACCACCGATTTGAACGTCTCTTCATCCCCTTCGTTTTCAGCAACCAGCTCCAGAAGAATTGCGAGTTCGGTCTGTTTAGAGTCTCCCGTGTTTAGCTGCCCAGGGCTAAAAGCGTCTCCGAACGGGAGGTCAGATTCATTCTCAGCCATATGTCGGTATATCCTGTTTTTCAACCGATGTATTAGGTATGTCGTCGCAATAGGCTGGGCTTCAGCATACTACCTGAAAGTCCTTGATCTCAGCTCAGTCTACGGACATTTTTATACTAAGAGCTGATCAAATAGGACAGCTCAATGGAGTTAAACAACGACAGCAGATCTACCCTGCCCGATGACCAGATGGCTACGACGGAGCCGAGACAAGTTACGGATCTTCTCCGTAATTGCGAACCGCAATATATCACTACGGTAGGTAACAAGACGGCCAAAGTCTATGCTACGACTGAATCGGTTGAGCAGGCTCCTATTCAGGGAGCTGCATACACGGGAGATAGCAGACAACTGCTCGATGAAGTCAAGGAGTCCTCAGTTGATCTTGTTATCACCTCTCCCCCATTTGCTCTTCGAAAGAAGAAGGAATACGGGAATAAGTCACCCGAAGAATACGTGGAGTGGTTCCTTGATTTTGCAGAGAAGGTATACGAATGCCTCGCAGAGGACGGATCTTTCGTCATCGATATCGGCGGCGGTTGGCAAAAGGGCAAACCGCTCCGCTCTCACTATCACTTCAAACTCTTGTCTGCACTTACCGATAATGATGGGCTACTTGCAGACAGGTTCGGTGAGACGTTTAATTTCGCCCAGGATTTCTATTGGTACAACCCGGCGAAGCTCCCCACACCGGCTCAGTGGGTAACGATCGAACGAATCCGTGTCAAAGACGCTGTAAACCATGTTTGGTGGCTCTCGAAAGGGGATGCTCGAGAGAAACCGGACAATCGGCGGGTTCTTAAAGAGTACAGCGATGCACAAAAGCGGCTCATTGAGACAGGGTATGAGGCAAAGACACGTCCGAGCGAGCACAAGATTAGCGATACCTTTGATAAGCCATCAGAAGACGGAGCGATTCGTCCTAACTTTCGTAACACGATTGATGATGCATTGGTTGACGAGAGTCCGGCGGAGTTGCTCGAGAAAATCGACGTCCCGGATGCTTTGTTGGACGTAATCCTCGAGGAAGGGCTCACTGACGAGTTCGTCCAAACAATCGGTTCTGCCTATACTCAAGATAATGTCCTCGAAATTGCGAACACTCGCTCTCAGACACCATACCTCCGGGCTTGCAAGGAGACAGACACTGATATTCATCCTGCCCGGTTCCCACGTGAGCTTCCAAAATTCTTCATTCAGTTCCTGACCGAGCCGGGAGACACCGTATTGGATATCTTTGCTGGGAGCAACACGACCGGACAGATGGCTCAACAGACCGGCCGAAAGTGGCTCGCTTTTGAGTCCGAAGAAACCTACCTTGATGGCTCACGATACCGTTTCCAGGAGCCTGGGGAGATCCTCTCAACGTCATCTTCTACACCTATGGCCAACACTGACTAACCTTTCCAAGAGACAGCTTCGATACCGATCGGTGTCCTCAGTTCACTTCTTGATTTTCAGGAACGAGAGCATACACTCCTGGGGAAGCAGCCCGCCGTGATAGTATCGATCACCACTGTAGCCCTGCTTGCTAAAGTGCTGGCGTGGGTCGACGAGGAGCTGGAGGTCCGTATCGAGGTAGTCGATCCCAACGGTGTTCGAGGAAATATGAACGCCGTTGTTCAGCCCACTTAGGTTATCCCCAGAAACGCGCCGGTATTTGACCTCGCTGCCCGGTGCGTCCGACGGAACGGCCTCCGTCGTCGTTCCCTCAGGGAGGAGGACAAACCCGTGGTCAGTGGCGACATAGATTCGGTCCCAGCTCTCTTTCTCGAGTTTCTGCCTGATGGTCTCGGCGAGCTCAGTGACGTAGTTGTCGAAGTGATGAACCATCTTGCCGATCTCGCCCTCGCCGACCTCGTCAATCTCCTTGTCGTAGTAAGCGATGTGGTGATGGCCCCAGCCCGACTCCCGGTCCTCGGGGACGTCCCAGCCTTCGTCGCTAAGGAAGTCAATACGCCGCTGTTTATTTGAGAGCGAGCGCTCCCCTTGGAAGGGCGTCAGTGTCTCGTTGTTCATCCCGATCGAAAACCGGAACGACCGACCGGGCGTAAGTGCGGCCATCCCGAACTTCGTCTCCGAGGGAAGTGTCGATAGTCGGGTTTCACGAGTAACGTCGAAGGAATCGCTGAGTGCTTCGGCGAGCCGCTGGGCAAGATCGAACCGCAGCGCGTCGATCAACAAAACGGCGACGGTCCCGGCCTTTTCGAACTCGTCTTCGTGATCGGTCCACCACTCATACGCCGGCGCTTTGTCGGCCAATGGGTTCTTGACCTGCATCGCCGCTTCGACCTCGGTGGCCAGCGTCTCGAGATACTCCCGATACTGACTCGTGAGCAGATCGTCCCGAATCCCCGGTAGCGTGGTGGTCGCTGGGTGATCCGCCGGGATGTCCGTCTCGGGTGTGCCAGTGAGCTGGAGTCGAAGCACTTCATTGTCGATCTGCCAACTTCCATTCTCAGGATCGGCATAGACTGAGAACGGGTCAGCATCGCCGTCCCGCTTGTCCCATGCATCGAACTGTTGCCGCACTCGGGCCAGGTGCTCACACTGGGTCCAGAGATTGCGCCATCCGGTTCTTTCGGGGTACACAGCCAGCGCAGCCTGTCTGGTCTGTGCATAATCAATACAAATGTCAAGATCGCCAGCCTCGAACCGGTTGTACCACGTCTCCCAGAGAGCATCATCGAGGGCGCGATCGACCGGACAGTCAGCATACTCCCAGACATTGTCGAGGCTGCGGATCACGTCCGGCCAGAACTCTACGTTCAAATATTCCTCGGCCCGAGCTCTTGTCCCACCCATATTGAGCAACTCAGTCAGGGGGCTGTGTCCGGACTCACCATATCCTTCCGGGAAGAGCGAGGCATCGACGCCACTACCGTGGAGCGACTGGGCGACGGCCCACCGGCGGACCGTCTCCGTGATCTCTTCTGGATCGGCGCCAACTGGGATCGGGATGTCGTCGTCGAGCCGTTGCTGGACGTCAGCAACCGTCTCGGGATCTCGACTGATTTCCGGCCAGCCATCTCGCAGAAGGTGATCGATCAACTTCCCACCACCACGAGTGATTATCTCCTCTCTAAGACTGTCGTACTGTGGGATCCCACGCGTCTCAAACTTTGTTTTGATTAGGTCTGCAACCCGCTCTCTGATCTCGGCGTCATGGCGCTCGACGTCGAAGATATCCCAGGGATTGACCTCATAAAGGTCGGCAGTGAGTTCTTCGATGCTACAGATCACTTCACCACCGGTCTCGCGGATATCTCGGAACCAATCTCGAGTGTCTTTGGCGTCGCCGATATACCACACGACCGGCCGATCCATCTCTCGTTCTTCCTCGACGGCGTCGATTCGCAGAGCCAGCGGGAACCCTTCCACGGCGCGGAAGCCGATGTCCATCTCCTGAGTTGCGGCTTTGACGATTTCTTTGAGATAGCCACCGTCGTCCCACCACACAACCCGGACCGTTGTGGTGTGGCTGTCCGGGAAGGCTTGTTGGAGGCGCTGTTGTGCTTCGTCAATCAGTGAGTGTCGGGGCTGCTGTTTCATTGGTCGTCCTCCGTATCGATGACGACGATCGTCCCATCGTCATAGTTCGAAATCCGTTGCCAAAGCTGGTTATCGGTCTCCTCATCCTCTTTTTTGCCGTCGATTATGGCTTGCCCTTGCTTGAGCAGTTGTTTCGCGCGATTAGGCGTTGGGATCGCAGCCCCGCTGACGGCCTGGCTGATTCGCTGGGCGACGAACCCGCTGGGGCTGTCTGAGAGTTTGGTCTCAAGCTCGCTGAGCTGTGCGTGGATTGAGTCGCCGTCGTGGTTGGTCTCGAGGAGTGAACGGCCGTTTGTGAGCGTTTCTGCGTCGTCTCGTAGCGCCTGTTCAGCGAAGGCCTCCTCGGTGAGCATCTCATCAGCGGCCACTGCGTCGGCGATGGCGGTCTGGAGTACGTCGAGACTCACTTTTGGGTATGCCTCGGTCACACGCTCGATGTCCGACGCGATCTCGCGCCGTTGGAGGGCGTCGGAGAGTTCCGATCGAAGCGACGGAATATCCTCAGCCGTCGTCGCCTCTCCCTGCAACTGTTGATACAGCTCCTGAAGTGTCTCGACTCTAAACGCTCTGGCTTGCTCGAGATGGGACTCCAAGGTGTCGACGCTTGGGATTTGTGAACCGCTCGTGCTAATGCTTAGCTGTCCCGTGATCGTCGCTGTCGGATAGTTTTCGGTGAGCCACCTACTGCTGTTGGTCGCCTGGTCCCAGAGTGGCTCCCCGACATCGTCTTCAGTTGTGAACAGCGGGGCGGCGTCGGCATACCGTTCGGCTTGTTTGACGACCTCTTCGTTGGTCAGGAGGTCTGCATCCAACTCCTTGCCAGCAAAGGCTGGCTTGAGTGCGTCCTCAAGTGCTGCAAGCGAAAGCTGGGTGCCGAACTCCAGGTTTGTCCGTGAGACGACGGTGTTGAACTCCCCAGCATGTTGGGTTGCCCACTCTTCCAATCCAACGAGGAGTTCCTGGGTATCGTCGGTCTCTGGGTTCTCACCGAATAGTGCTGCATAGACGTCACTTAGATCCTCCGGTGGGGGCGACGGATCGAACACGACGATTGCGTCTTTGAACTGGGTCGTGCTGGTGATGGTGCGGGCGATCGTTCGCGTATCGGTTACCCGACCACCATCAGTCCGGAGGCCGATTCGGTTGGCAGCGACAAGTACGAACAGGAGTGTCTGTAGTGCCCCGACTGGCGTACCGAGGAACGCCCCACTCCGACCGTTAATCGTTTCCAGTATTCGGTCTCCACTGACTCGTTCATCATCCCTGAACCGGTCTAACTCCAGGAACTCCACCGCCCAGCCATTACTGATCGTCCGTGGGACGAGATTCACTCCCAGTCTATGAGCGTCGTCCTTACTAAGGGGCCACGGACCGCTGTCTTGGAAGAAATCGATGAGTTCCTGGAGATCCTGTATTTGCAGGGTGTGATCGATGTTCTTTCGATTCGGGAACTTCTCGTCAACAGCAGTGGCCACCACTGTATCTAGGTCTTCGAGATATGTACCATAGCTTGCATCTCGCTGAGGGAGGTACACCGCGGCGTCATTGAGCCGATCGAGGAGTTCGTCTTCGACCTCCTCCTGCATCGATTGGCGCTGAAGCCGGTGGTCTGGACTCGGGTCTGCCATCCCGCTCAGCACGAGCTGCATCCCGATCAGCTCCCGGACCTGCCGCCGAATGGCCTCCGTGAGTTCAACGATGACGAGCACGTCTTCACGTCCGGTTGGCCCGCTGTGGGCTTCTTGCCACTGTGTGCGCTGGCTGCTGATCGTCTCGGCGTCATGGACCAACAGCCGAATCACGATTGTATCGTATTCTTCGGTAACGGAGTCCGGAATCGAGCGATCGACGGCGTACCGGACGGTGTAGTTAATTCCGCTGCGGTCGCCGAAGGTCCCTGTTTGGGCCCCTTCGTGGGCAGGCAGCCGTGTCGGGTTGGCTTCTCGGATGAACTCCCGGATGTTGTTCTGGACCTGGTGTTCGGGGAGTTCAGTGGCCTCCTGCTGGACTTCCTGCCAGAACTGAATGTCCTCTTTGGAAAGAATCGTATAAGTTGGCTCAACAGTGTCCGTGCTCTCTCGAATCAAGTTCTTCCGGGCCATTGCTTCGAGTTGGGTTTCGACCTCTGCAGTGAGTGCCTCAATATCCGTCTCGACGTCACTGATCAAGAGTCGTGCCAAGTTTTCGGAGGTTCGGGGGATGGTATCGACCTGACTGAGTAAGAACAGTGCCTTGGCCGCCCTGGTTGCGGTCTCGGTTTCGAGCGTGTTCTCAACCCGGCTTATCAGGTCGGTTGCCCACCCAGAGATGAGCTCAGTATCGGCGTTGATGATGTCAAACAGTTCGTCCCAGGGTACGACGACGCCAGGACTTTGGATCGCCCAACCGTGATTGACGAACAGCGATCGAACGCGAGCAAGCAAAGCCCGGCCTTGGATATACTCTCGATCAGTGTCCCGGTCGCCCTCAATGAGTCCTTGCATCGAGTCCCGCAGGAGCCAGAGGTCCAGATCACGGAACGGGTAGGCCTCGACCGGGTCATTGTGCCCCGGTGGGATGGCTTCCTCGTGCAGAGCCGGTTCGATCTCGGGGACATCGGCGAGGAGCTCGGACTCGATGTAGTCTCCACCGGTATCTGACTTCTGGAGCCAGCGCTTTCGGACGATGGTTTCAGTGTCGGCGCCCTCCAGTTTGACCTCCTGGGCATACCAGGCCTCATCATCGACGTCGCCGATGAAGTTCTGCTGCATGTCCCGCATCGGCCATTGCCCGGTGCCCAAGATTGGCGGATTGAGTCCCTCGATGAGGGCGCTGACGGTCTCGACGACCTCTTCGTACCGCCGCTGCTGGTCGCCGACGTAGATCGCGATCTCGTCAAGCCCGATCAGGAACTGGTAGGTCTCGCCGTCCTGCTCGAGGTGTCGCTTCGTGCGGTGGAGGCGTTCGACGAGATCGTCGGGACCGAACGATTCGGGCTCGATCGCTGCCTCTGCAGCTTCAATCTGGGCGTTGACGGCCGCAGCAGATTTGAGTCCGGCTGCAGTGGCGCCTTCGAGCTGGGGGATTGCCTGCTGGAGCCACGGGCGGAGGGAGGCCGGCCGATCGACGACGTCGGCAAGCCGCAGGTCTTCGTGCTCGACCGTTTCGAGTTGTTCCCACAAGTCGTGCTCGATGTCGAGTTGCCAGCAGAACTCGAGCAGCCACGGAAGAGAGGTGTGATACCCACGGCGTCGCCCGAGTTCTTCATACAGGATCAACGGGAGTTTGGTGTCGTCCCGATCGCGGTCGAGCAGGTTCAAGAACAGGGGCTGGAGGTGGTCGATGTGGGAGTCGGCGATCGCATCACGGAACTCTTTGAACCCGGTCGTGGTGTTTGCGAGTTCGTGTGCATATGACTCCAAGCCCTCAAACTCCCCAGTAGCGACGCCGATGAGTTTCAGCAGGTGGGACTTCCCGGACCCGAAGGTCGCATGGACGTATCGGAAGCGGTGCTCGACGCTTTCGTTGGCGACGATTGCAGCGGTTTCTCGCAGCACGCGCTTTGCGCTCTCAGTCTCGTAGAACTCGTCGATGTCTTGCTCGATTTGGTCGGTTCGGTCGACTTTCTGGATCGGTTCAAGTTCGCGAGTCGGTTGACGGTCCGCCGGGAACAGGTCAGCAAGTGTATCGAATTCAGACATTGGTCATGTACCCCTCAGTCACTTTGTTTCCGATTCGGTGGGCCGGGTAGTAGTGGCGTGCACGTTCGTTAAAGAAACTCAGCCGCCCGCCAATTACGGACCCCGGGAAAGGGATCCCGACGGTCGCACTGACGTTTTTCCGGTCGAGCTCGTCGAGCAACTCCGACGCCCGGGTAAACGGATAGAGGCTCCCGAGGTTCAGGAGGACCAGCACCGACGAGCGGTCGTTGGTCACTGTGCCGTCATCGATATAGTCGGCGATGAGTGCGTCAACTAACTCCGAGGCGAGGTTGCGCTCTAAGGTATCCTCGACGGCGGCTGTCTCGACTCGGTCCAACGGACCGAGGTCGACGCTGGTTTCGAAGGCTGTCGTTTGGGGCATGAGCGCATCAAGCCGGACGGGTGTCACACTCACGGTGGCTCCGCCGGTGTCGGTGACGGCCTCCCAGTCGGCCAGTCGCCCATCGGGCGTCGTCGCCCACGTTTCGAGGCGTTTGGTCACTCGGTGTTCGATCTGCGGTTCGACGGGGACCATGACGAAGGGGTTCCGTATCCCTCGGCGCTCCCCGCGAGCGAAATCAACCAACTCCTTGGTGAACTCGACGAGCGGATTCCCGCTTGCAGTACTCATCTGACGATCACCCCGCCGTCGACGTCGGTCAGGTCAAGTTCCATACCGTCTCCTTCGAGAGACTCGATTTGTGCGCGAAGCGCCTCGTCATCATCATGCAGGAGGCCGATCCCAGTCACTTCGGTCGGCGTCTTTCCGTCGACGAGGCGGTCGACCGTCGAGAGCTGCTCTCGGCGCTGCTCGACCGTCTCCTTCGAGAGGGCTTCCCAGTCGAGGCGGCCGTCAAGGCGTCCTAGGATCGTCGTCAAGGTGCTCGTATCGCGGGATCCTGGTACGGGATCGATCAAACCCTCTAGCGTGGTCGTGATGTGCTCGGCAGTGGTGTGGAAGGTTCGGAGCGGGTCGAGATAACGGACTCTGAACCCATCCCTGACCGTCGTGGGGAGCTCCATGGGCTTAATCAGCCATCGATGACCCTCTAAATCCGCCTTGAAGGAGTCGACTGCTGTCTTTGCTTGCTGGTCGTCCCATGTCTCCTCGAGGGCCTCTAGAGCGGGTTGGCGTGCATCGAGACCGCCGACGAATGCGCTCCACCCGTCATCGGTCCACCAGTCTGTCTCGTTGGTACCCTCGACTTGGTCGCTCAGGCTTTCGAGCTGGTCATGAACAGCTTGGCTGATCCACTCGACCTCGCGAAGTTCGGGTCGGGTGAGGCCTTCGAGCTGGAGGAGGAACGGGAGCCGTTCGTCCCACTGTGTCTCGGCCATGGTCAAGATATCTGCATGTGTTTCCGTCGCCTCAATCATGTCTTCGAGTTCCTCTGTGTCGACGTTGGTAACCCTCTCCCGGCACTCTGCTACAGCCTTCTTGATCTCTTTGGCTTCTGATGCGAGCCGCTGGACAAGCGTCTCGACGCCCGCAGTCTCAAACGTGGTATCGGCCTTGACGCTGGCTTTGCTTGCAAGGCCGCTTGCCCGGGTCTCGATGGTTTTGAGCCATTCGGCGAAGTTAATGTAGCCCTGATTCTCGGTTTCTGTCGGGTCAATGATGTCGTGGTTGACGAAGATGTCCTTCACCCGCTTTCCGGCGGGAACCGTCGAGAGAGTGAGGGTGGTGTGCCTGCGCGGGCTGAGCAGGGCGTCGAGTTCGACCGGCTCATCACCGATCGTCGTGACTCTGAACACACCAGCCCGACAGAGACCCCAGAGGACGGAAAGTAGTGCCGGCGACGGATCATGGCCGCTGCCGGCTTCAACACCGAAGAGCGGCTCCTGATCAATGGCTCGGTCCAGGATCGTAGCAACATCGACGCCGGGCTCGCTCTGTTGGATCTGTGTTCCGACGAGCCGTCGAACCTCGAACGCGATATCACTGAACGTCGCAAAATCACCCGTCGACTGCTCTGGAACACCGATAGTTTTGGCCCAACTCGGCAGATCCTCCTCATCGTCGAGCTGGCGGAGTTCAGCTAGATGTGACTCGCTGATCCGGGCCAATTCCGGGTGGAAGTAGTCCGGGTATGTTTCGCTGATGTACTCCGACAGCGCATTCGGGAACGTCGAGAGATTGTCAGCTTGGACGGTGAACTCCCCGTTGGAAAGCGCCGATCGAAGCTTCTCAGCTACGCGATTGGCTGCATCAGTCCGGTCTCTGACGACCGATTCCGGCGGGTTTGTCCGTCGCGTGGCCTTCTCTAAGGCCCACCATCCGCTCAGCTGGGTGCGGAGTTCATCAACACCCTCCGTCTCCAGCAACCAGTAGAGTTTGTCTTGGGCGATTCGATCTGTCTCGACGTCCGGCCGCAGTCCGCGAATAACGACGTCGACGTCGAAGACGTTACTCTCACTGTCGCTGAAGCCGGTCTCGAGGCCTGTGCCATCAATCTGGAACGCATACTCGACCGGATAGGCGGTCTCGTCATCGCCGTCAGTCCCCCACTCGTACCTTACCGGCAGGTCGATTTCGGCGATGATGTCCTCCCAGAGCCGGCGATCAAGCGTCTCGAGGATCTCGTCCCAGTTGGGCTCGGTCTCGAACTCGTGGGCTTCGGAGATGAGGCGCTGTTCCTCTCGGTCCGTGAGTCGGAGGTCTGACCCATCGGTGCTGGTGTCGGGGCGGATATACTTCTCGAGATTTCCCTCCAGGGAGTTCCGAACCCGGTTTTGAACCTTCGAGCGAATTTCGCCCTCCAAGTCGTCCATTACTGCGGTTGCGAGATTTGAGTCGGTTTGTGGGACCATTTCGGGGACATATGACAGCAGCAGGACGGCTTTGGCGACTTTTACGTCGAACTCGTCCGTTTGGGAATCCTTCTTTATGTCTGCGATGACATCGGTCTTGTCCGGAATGATGTCTTGGAGCTCGTACTGGACGAGGTCGTAGAAATCTACCAGGCTGATGACCGGCTTCTCGCCGTCCTTGTCGGTCCACTCGGCTCGGAGCCCTGCCACCAGCGAGAGCACCGCCCGGGCGGTCCCCGAGAAAATGGACTTCGTCGCGTCGGAGAGCTGGTTCCGGAGGTTCGAGAGAATCTCCATGAACAGCGCCGGCTGATAAGGCAGCAACGGATAGTACTCGATGAACTGCTCCCGGTCGATCCCATCGAGCGGCGGCGCTGTGTTCTGGGTGATCTCCCGATAGGTGAGCATGATTTCGGGATCGACCGTCGCAGTGAGCGCGTTATTCTCGATCCATCGTCGGCCCTCCTCGGATTTTACGAGCAGCCGCTGTTGGACGATCTCTCCAACGTGGCGACTTGGGAGTTCATACTGCTGTGGGAACCGGTCTTTGAGGATTCCAAAGTTGAGTTGCTTGACTGCGAGCCCGGGCTGGACGTCCTCGATATTCGACTGGGCCGTGACGACCGAGATGATGTTGCCCTGACCGACGTCTTTGATACTCTCTGCGAGCGCGTTCAGCTCCGACAGCCGCTGGTAGTTTCCTCCAATGAACAAGGTTACCTCGTCCATCAGGAGCGCGATCTTCACTGGGCGGTCATGTTTTGCGTCGAGCTCCTGCCGGTAGGACTCGATTTTCTGGACGGCGAGTTCCTGACCGATTTTTTTGTTCTGGATGTCTTCCAGGTTATCGACCATGCCGGTCGCACGTTCGGTCAGTTCCGACAATAGGATGTCCGAGAGAATCTGGTACTGTCGTACGTCATCCCAGTCGTAAGCCGGGTCTTGGACGCCTTCGGCGGTGAGGATCTCGTTGAGTAGGTACTCGCGCTGTTCCCAGACCTCCTGGGTATCAAACATTCCGCCGCTGCGCTGGAACTCCTCCTCAAAGAAGGCGACGTCCAGCCGATCAGCAAAGCCACGCTGCTTGTAGACTTCCTGCAGGACAATCTCGCTGAAGCTTTGTTCACGAACGCCCTGGTACTGGAGCAAGTTGATTGAAACCGGGACGATGAGGGTATCCCCATGCATCCGTTCCCACGCCACTCCCAGTTCCGGTTCGGCGTCGTTGTTATCAAAACGGTCCCAGACATCCTGGATGTTTGTGGCTTCCACTTGCTGAGTGTCAACAAGGAGATCCAACGCGGTCAGGAGGTGGCTCTTCCCGCTACCGTAGTAGCCATAGAGCCAGTGGTTACGTTCGTCGGCGTCGGGGGTTTCTTCGTGAAAATGGCTGAAGAGGTCCTTTAGGAAGGTAACGGTGGCTTCCGTGAGGTGGTAGTCGTCTAAGTAGCGATGATACTGGGCTTCACGCCGCTCGGCCGGGTCCTCCATCTCTAAGTCCCGGTCAATTCGGATCGATTCCTCGAACTGTGGGTCAGGGTCGTCGAATAAGTGGTCCTCGTCGATCATGCTGTCTCACCGAGTTTGGCGTAGAAGTCCTCGACTGGCTCGTACCACAGGCGTCCGTGGGATTCATGGGTGCTCCAGCGGACTGACTCAGCGAGCCGGTCGCTCTGGGGGCTCCAGAACGGCTCGGGTTGAAATAGGTAGCGCCATCCGAGCGGGTTCATGAGCCATTCGTCGTCCAGCTGCTGCCACGACCAGTAGGCAGCCACCTCCAGCGGGACGTCACCGATGCTCGGGACGTCTCCGTCAGTTCCCTGTTTGGACTGGATTACGCCGATCGACCGCAGGGCGCTCCGGAAATTAGTCCCCCAGCGGTCTTTCGTCGACTCTGAGAAGTCAAGCGGGGAGCCATCGGCGTGCTGGAATTTATCAAGGAGCTCGATGATCTGGTTGTTTGAAAAATCAAGGGTGCTGACGCTCTGTCGCTGGAGTTGCTGGAGATACTCATGGAGGACGTAGCGGACGACAGCGTCCTCGGCGACGAGGTAGCTAAACAACACTTGGTGTTGGTCCCGCTCTTTCCGACAGGCGTCGAGGATATTCGGGAGGTATCCTAATGGCGGAAGGCCGCCGCCGGCCTCCTGCAGTCGTGGTTTGATTGCGTTGAACGATCGGCGAGAGCCTTCAACGGTGAGGCGGCCGGCTTCTCGCCGTTCGAGCCACTGCTCGCTTGCCGTCGTCCAGTCCCCGCACTCGTTGTACAGTTCCGCGATTGCACGGGTCTGTTCGAGATCCAGGCTTGCAGCAACAAGTCCGATATGCGTCTCGTCCGGGCTGAACTGGCCGTTCAGGGATCGAATTTCGTAATCGCCCCCCGACGGCCGGCCGTCTGGCATAACCAGAAAGGGGAGAGGTGGCCACTTAGATGTTCTTGTCCTGCTTCATTTTACCAATCAATAATCGGTCGCCCTCTTGCCATGCGAAACTTCATGTAGCCTGAGTAGAGGATTAACTACAATTGTGTCTAAGTTCGATTCAACACCGCGGAAAGCCCAACTCGACAAGGCAGAACGCGAGCATCTAGAGGATGTCGTTACGGAGCTGCGCGATCTCGTCGAGCGCGAGATTGAGTATGAACTTGAGCATCAGTATGCGTTGACGTCCAGAGAGGGTGAGTCGGGGCTTTCTGACGAGGAGCAGGCTGTGCGGGAGAAGTTGGTTGAGGCAGTCGATCAAGAGAATCCCGGCGAGAAATCCTGGCAATGGGCGTACGAGGAGTATGTAGCCGGTGTTGGCTATACGCTCGTCAATCGCCTCGCGGCGCTGCGGTGTATGGAGGTCCGAGGTTTCATCGACCAGCCGGTGACGCAGATCGGTGACTCTGGGCTGACGCCAGCTGCTGAGCAGGTTCTGGGAGAGCGCTTCGATGTCAGACCTGATGAAGCGCTCATCGTCGCCTATGAGGAGGCATGCGAGCGGTTTGATGACGAGATCGAGCTCCTCTTCGATACGAATTCGCCCTATTCGGTGCTGAATATCGACCCGGGTTTGTTCGAGGACGCTGTCGAGCAGTTAGATGCGGTTCCGGAGGCTGTGTGGCGCGCTGATGACGTGCTTGGGTGGATCTATGAATACTACAACCGCCCGGTCGTCGAGTCACTCGACGCCAAGAACACGCTGGAGCCCGAGGACATCGGGCCGGCAAACCAGTTCTACACGCCCCATTGGGTCGTGCGCATGCTCGCAGACAACTCCCTCGGAAAGCTCTATCTCGAGGCGACTGGACAGGAAGACACTATTCCTGAGCCAGAGGCACTCTCCCCCGAGGAACGGAAGGAACGGCTGGTTACGCCGGAAGACTCCGCCACTGTTGCGGAGCTTTGTACTTACCTTATTCCGGACGAAGAGCCCGGCGATGCCCCCGAATTCGACCACCCACGGGAGCTGCAGGTAATCGATCCGGCCTGTGGGAGTGGTCACTTCCTGTTGTATGCCTTCGACATTCTCGAGCGGATCTGGTGGGCTGAGACCGACCTAGACCAAGCGGAGATACCGGCCAAAGTGCTTGAGCACAATCTCTACGGCGTCGATATCGACCTACGTTCCTGCCAACTCTCGGCGTTTAATCTGTATCTCAAGGCCCGAACCCGTGCTGAGGAAGAGGACGGCCAGTTTGAGATGCCCAACGTTGGGATTGTATGTGCCGACGCTCGTGTCGCCGAAATCGAGGAGGCTGCCGCGGTGCTCGACGAGATAACTGGTGAAGGAAGCGAGCTGCGGGAGGCCCTAGACGACATCATCAAGACGTTCCGGCATACCGAAGCGCTCGGGAGCCTGCTCGACGTGAGCGGGACGCTGGAGGAGGCGTTCGACTCCAGCAAGACCCAAGCTGAGCTCAGTGACTTTAACGGGGCAGCTCATCAGTCGCTCAATTCGTTCCTGAAGGCGCTTCGACGAGCTGTCGAGGAGCGAACGAGCGATTCCTTCGGCGAGCAGAACCTCCGGAGTTTTTTGAATTTATTGGTGGTGTTGACCCAAGAGTACGATACTGCGCTGATGAACCCGCCGTATGGATCAGGTGGGAGAATGCCCGGTGCTGTGCAAGAGTACGTTGGGGAGAACTACGACTACACGACTGAATATTACATCAACTTCTTCGAGTCAGGGAACCGCATCGTCGGTGACGGTGGTCGCGTCGGCATGCTGGTTCCACGCTCGTTCATGTTCAAGCGCTCCTTCCAAGATTTCCGCGAGGACTTCATCGGGGGGCTCGGCTCTTTCGACTTCCTTGCGGAATTCGGTATCGGTCTCCTCGACAAGGCGACCGTCCGAAACGCTGGGGCTGTTGTCCGGGTCGGGGACGAGCAAACTGAAGAATCAACGGGTGAGTTCGTTCGCCTCCATGACGTCGATAAGGGTGAGAAGGAGGCTGCCTTCCTGCGTGCGGGGTTCGTCGATGCTATCGATGACGGGGTACAGCGATGGTACTCTCGGGAACTGTCGGAGTTCGAGCTTGTTCCCGGCTCCCCGCTCTCTTACTGGGTGCCAGAGGAGCTGCGGTCGATTTACACCGCGGAAACGGTACTCGACGCTGACAATGCAGATGTGGATCGAGAAAGTGTAGGTCATGTAAAAGCAGGGCTACAAACAGGGGACGATGGACGATTCCTCCAGAAGTTTTGGGAAGCGAGTCACCCCAGGTGGAAGCCATTCGCAAAGGGCGGTAAGGATGCTTGGATTTTCCCGAGAATACCGTTGACGGTGCTGTGGTACCAAGATGGCACAGAAGTAAAAAGATATCGAGGTTCATACCCCCGTAATGAGCAGTACTACTTTCAATCTGGCCTGACTTACACGGCCAAGAAGGAGAACGGCCGACGATTTGGCTACCTACCGGAGGGTTCGATTTTCGCGCATATCGGGTCGGCGGTCATTCCAGACCGCGGCGTCTGGGAGTTGCTCTCTTTCACGAGCAGTGCGCTGGCTATCTACCTGATGCTCTGTCAGACACCGGAACGTTCCTGGGAGGTCGGGAACGTTGCCAAGCTTCCTATTGTAGCGGAGATGCTGGATTCCTCCGAACTCGAAGCGAAAGCTCGAGAGATTGCCGGGACGCTAATCGCAGAGCGACAGACTGAGTTCCGGTCGCCGTACTACGCGGGGCCATTGCTGCTGCAGCAGCTCGGGAGGCGAGAGTCGATACCGACTCACGTCGACCACAGCCACCGAACCCTCATCGACGAACTCCCCGTCCCAGAACTTGAAGAGACGGTGGGAAAATCGGTAACACTAGAGCAACTGGGTGTTGCTGCTGCGAGACAACAAACCCGTATGGCCGCTAGGAAAGGGAAGCGTGCCGCAGCAATCGACGAGACCGTATTCGACCAATTCGACATCTCGGAGGCTGCAAAGGAGACGGTGCTTCAAGAAATTGCCCTCCGTACGAACGAGGACCCACGCAAACAGGAAGACCACGATCCTGAATCCATCACTGAGCCCTCCAAGGACTTCCACGAGCAGGTGAAGGACCTCCTGCTGCACTTTGCGCTCAAGGCCACAACAGAGAGCGACGACGGAATCATCCCTCTCTCCGCCGTCGAAGGTGAGGATGGCCTTCTAACCCTCATCAAGGCCGAGTTCGAGCGCGTGTGGGGCGAATATTCGGAAGATCGTCTCGCAGAAGTCGACGACGTACTCGGGAGTCAGAGTGCTTCCAAGGAGGCCTACCCCAACCTCCGGAACTGGCTAGAAGAGGACCTCTTTGAGTATCACGTCCAGAAGTTCGACCGAACACCCATCCTTTGGCAGTTCAGCACCGACCGTCTCGTTCCCGACCCAGAGGGTGAAGGATTCCAATGTCTCGTCGACTATCACCAGCTGGATGAAGGGCTGTTCGACCAACTGCAGAACCGCTATCTCGACCCGCGGAAGGATCTCCTGCGGGAGCGTCGGAAAACCGCAAATCGACGTCGGAGTAACGACTCGCTGTCAACGAACGACCAGGCCAAAGCTGCCGAGGAGTACACCCGTTATCAGAGTGGGATCGAACAAATACAGGTGTTCGAGGATCGCATGGCAGAACTCACACAGCACGACCCTCGAGACTGGTCCGAGGAGTACCAGGAGACAGCCGCTGCGACCGCCGACCGCGTCGCCGAGTTCCGGGAGCGGACCGAGCAGCGACTCGAAGCTGTCGACGAACTCGCAGCGATGGAGGATGTCGATATGGCCGAGCTGTTCACTGGGAACTTCTACGAGAAAGTCGAAAACCAGCGTGAGGAGTGGATAGACGCTTTGAAAGACCTCGAAACGGCATTCAATGCCTACGCTGCGGATTTAGAGCAACCTGTCGACGCACACCTGTACGACCTGTTCGACTACTACACCGACAACCTCCTCGGAAGCTCCCACTTCGCGAGCAACGGTATCCTCTACATGACGTACTATTTCGATAAGCTGGAACAGGCTGATCAGACCCAACTTGACGCCGCCGATATCTCCCAACGGCAGCGGCTGGTCTCCCAGCTCGCTAGCGACTTGGATGGGTACATCGAACTCGGCGAATCCATCGCCGATGATTGCAAGGAAATCTCCTCGGAGATTTCCGATGACTGGGCCGATCGAGCCCTTTCGGAGATCACTACAGCTGGCTATCGACCCAACCACAAACACGGCGTCGCGATCAACATCACGCCACTCGCTGAAAAGAACATCGTCCCGAAAACCGTCGACGACAAAGTCCTCTAACGAGCAATGTACGAACCAGGAGACCGAATTCGGATCAACGACCAACCGGCGGAGGTCATCTGCACCGACAGCGTCGGCGATATCGAGTATCTCCGCGCCTATATCGAAGGCGTCGGTCCAAAGACGGTCTCTGTCGCCGACGTCGACATCAGGCCGATTGGCAGCCAACTGGAGAGCCTCCCACAAAACGTCGACCAGTTCCACCCCAGCCACGAGGCTGTCGACGCCGATCGTTTTGACCTCCGGATGGAGGCGCTGAACCTGACTATCGCCCATGAGCAGGGCCAACTACTCTCGATTTCGAATTCGTTGGTGCGGCTAGAACCCTACCAACTAGCGTGTGTGAACCAGGTTATGGAGTCGCTCCGACAGCGAACGCTCATTGCCGACGATGTCGGATTGGGAAAGACCATCGAGGCGGGGTTGATTCTCAAGGAGCTCAATGCGCGGAATCGCGCTGAGAGCGCCCTCTTTCTCGTTCCAGCTCACCTGCAGAAGAAGTGGGTCCGAGACATGGACCGCTTTTTCGACATCGACCTGACAGTCGCCGATCGAGCCTGGGTGGAGGGCGAGCGCCGGCGACTGGGCGGTGCCGCCAACATCTGGGACCAAGACAACGTCCAGCTCATCACCAGCATGGCATTCCTCCGGCAAGATGAGTTCCAGCCCGCTCTGGAGGAAGCGTTCTGGGACGTTGTTATCATCGACGAGGCACACAAGACCGCCAAGCGCGGCCACAGTCCGTCTGTTACCTCCCAGATGGCCGAGCGGGTTGCACACAACTCCGAGTCGGCGCTATTGTTGAGTGCGACGCCCCATGATGGCAAGGGAGAGGGCTTTCGCTCGCTAATTAGCTATCTCGACCCGCTGCTCGTCGCCGAGGATCAGGAGTTGAGTCGAGAGACTGTCGAGCAGATGATGATCCGCCGCGGGAAACAGACCATCTACGACGACAACGGCGAGCGGATCTTCCCGAATCGGGAAGTGAAGACAATGGAAGTATCGATGACACCCGCCGAGGAGCAGCTATACAATGGCGTGACGGAGTACGTCCAGGAGGTGTACAACCGCTCGGAGCAACTCAACCAGCCCGCTGTTGGCTTTGCGATGGCGTTGATGCAGAAGCGGTTGGTCTCTAGCGTGGGCGCTATTCGGGAGACGTTGCGGCGACGGCTCCAGGGGCTGTTGGAGGAAGGCGGTGCAAATCGAGACCTCTCAGATGAGGCAGAGGCTTACCTCGACGGCGAGGACTTAGAGGAAAGTGATCAGCAAGCGGCCGAACAGGAGCTGGAGACCTTGACCGTCGTCAAGGGTGATGACGCCCTCCGGACGGAGATAGAGATGCTCCAGGACTTGGTCAGTCAGGCCGAGTCGATCCCCGTCGACACAAAGGCCCAGCAGGTCAAGCGCTACATCCAGCAACTACTTGAGGAGAACCCCGATGAGAAGCTGCTGCTGTTCACGGAGTATCGGGATACGCTTGATTACTTACTGGATGAAGTTTCCGACCAGCGCTGGGCAGACGAGATTCTCACGATCCATGGCGATGTCGACAAGGACGAACGACAACAGATCGAGGACCAGTTCAATCACGGCGAGCCACGGTTGCTGTTTGCGACTGATGCAGCCAGCGAAGGGATCGACCTACAGCATAGTTGTCACATCATGGTAAATTACGAATTGCCGTGGAACCCGAATCGCTTGGAGCAGCGGATCGGGCGGATTCATCGGTATGGACAAAAAAAGGAGGTAAAGGTCTGGAACTTCCAGTTCGCCGGAACGCGAGAGAGTGAGATCTTCGAGCTCCTGCAGGAGAAAGTAGAGAATATCCGCTCGAAGGTTGGGTCGACTGCCGACGTATTAGGCATCCTCGACGATATCGACATCGACGACCTGATGATGCGATCGGTACAGAATAAGGAGCCCCCCGAAGCTACGGCCGCAGAGCTCGAGGCGCTCATGGAGGAACGTGAGCAGACCCTGCTTGAGTGGTACGACCGAAGCCTCATCGACCCAAGCACGTTCGATGCTGAGAGCCGACAGCGTATTCAGGAGGTCATTGATGAGTCGGCGGACGTTTTCGGGACGGAGGCTGACATCCGGGCCTTTGTTGACCGAGGGTTGGAGACGTTTGGTGGCCGCCTCGAGAAGCGCGGATCCCAACTCTACGAGGCCCATATCCCAGCTTCGCTATCGGAGTCTGGGGTGGAGTCGATGCGTGGGCCGGTGACATTCTCTCGTGAGTTCGCGATGGAGCATCAGGGAATTGAGTACCTTTCTCCCGACGATGCGCTTGTGACGCGGCTACGCGAGCGCTTGTTGGTTTCCGAGGACGGGTTGGTCGGGTTGAAGCTGCTCCCCTTCGTTGACGGTCCGGGGATCACGTTCGTCTATCGGGTTGGGTTCGAGGACGGAACGGGGGAGACGATTCAGGAAGAACTCGTTCCGGTGTTCGTCGATCTGGGGAGTCAGAGCCCACGCCGACCCGTTGGTGAGCAGGTGCTCGAGGCTGACACCATTCGGGCCAATCCAGATACGGGGTCGGTACAGGACTTGCTCGCACATCGAGACCAGCTCGAAATGGCCGCAGAGGAGTACGTAGCAAACGTGTTGACGACGACCAAAGAAGAGCTCAAAGTTGATCGGGAAGTCGAAGTCGGGCGGGAACGTGAGAACCTAGAGGCGTATGCGGAGGCCGAACGTGAGCGGATTGAGGCGTTCATTTCTGAGTACCAACAGCAGGCAGCAGCCGGTCAGGACATGGATATCTCGATTCGAGGCCAACGGCGGCGGTTAGAGCAGATCGACAAGCAGGTTGACGAGCGGAAAGCCGAGCTCAAGCGACGCCAACAGGTTATTTCGATCGCACCCGAAGTCGAGGGGTATTGTTTGACACTGCCGATTGAGTGAGGATCGAGGGTAGGTGGCGGCCTTTCGCTGTGGGAGTTTGCAAGTGCCCGCTCAGGAGATTACTCATCGAACACCATGGTTGTCGCCGGCGTAGGTTACGCAGAAGTTCGGACGCTAGCAAGATCCGGTGCTACGTGTCCTTGGCGCCGTACCGGGACCGTCGGGGCATCGAGTCAGATCGCACTCGACGAGGCGCTGGTTGCGGGCAACCAATGCGATGAAAGCCCGACCTTGACGGAGAAGGGTCAAGTGAAAACGAGGAGTGCTTATTCAAGCAAAAGGGTATTACACTAAGCCCATCTCTTCCGGGGAGAGACCCTCGGAGATGCTGCGCATCAACATCTTTGCAACGCGGTTCTGCTCCTGGCTGACGTATTCCTCATCAGGTTCTGCATTGACGTCCTCTTGCAGTTCGAGGTGGCGCAACATCTCATAGTACGCGAGGTAGGCGGCGTACTGACGGTCGTGCTGTTCAACCGTTCCCTCCGTGTCGTTGGTCTCACGGATGGGCTGGATGTTTTCGTTGAACATTGCGACAAACATTTCTCCAGCGCTGGTACCGTTTGGCACGTACTCGACCACCGCATCGGCCTCATCCCAGCCGAGGGTCTCTCGCGCACTGTCATCGTCCTCGTAGACTTGCTGGATGTCCGGGGCTGCCAGGGCGGCGGATTGCCTCCCACCGCTGTACTTCCGCGGTTCGATAACCTCGGTTTCCCGCTCGTCAGTAAGGCGGTTGCCATCCCACTCGACGGCCACGCTCAGGTTGCCGGAAAGGCCGATAGTAGCGTCGGCATCGACGGCGACCTGGAACGTCTTCCAACCGTTTGCGAGCGCGGTCTCGTTGCGGTACTCGAAGGCCTCATCGAGTTCGGGGTTCCAGTTGAGGCTAATGTCGCCGTAGCCACGGCTTTCGAACTTGTCGACAGCATCGACTTTCACGCGGACGCGAAGAGTCCGCCCCTGCTGAGCTGGAATCACGTCCGGAGCGTTGTCAATTTCGATGTACGTCGGGGTGTCGTGACGCGGCGTCACCGGGTCGCGCTTTCCGCGGCCACCGCCACCACCACCTCCGCCTTTGCCCTCATTGCCGCCGGCGACAGTGACGCCTCCGTCACTTGCTGTCGCCTGGGGCTGGTGGAGAAGTTTTGCGAGCAGGTCTTTGGCCTTCTCTTCCTGCTCGGTGGAGTTCTTTCGGAGCGCCCGCTGCTTGAATTCCTCGTTGAGGCGGTCGAGGTCATCGTCGTTCTTCAACGCCTCGAGGACCTGTGTCTTGACGCGGTCGTAGGTTTCGTCTTCGACCGCACGGTCGCGGGTACTGCTGAAGATGCGCTTGCCCTCCTGAGAGAGGTCGTCGCAGTTAACCTCGACGACGAGGCGGTCCTTGAGAAACGTCAGGTTCGTGTTCCGCAACAACAGCTTGGATTCCGCGTGATGACGCTGGCCGTGGAGCGTAAAGACGACCGGGTGCGTCTTGTCGACGAACTGCTGCACCTTCCCCGTCTCGGTGAGTACCCAGCACTTCATTTTGAGGTCACCGAGCTCGTCGAGGTCGATGCGGGTGAACTCCCGGGATTCCTCGACCTGGCTGGAGGAGTTGAGCCGGTAGCGGCTCCCAACGATGGCACGGGACCGACCCCCTTCATCGTAGCTGCCGAAGCGCTCGGTACGCTTGTCGGTGACAAGGAAGGGGAAGAGCGACCCAAACATCCACTTGTGGGTGACGGTATAGATGCTGTTCTTGCCAGGGCCAAGAATGTTGGAGAAGTCCGAGGCGTCATACTCAACAAGGCGGACCTGGGTGCCGACGAAGTCAGGGTCATGCTCCTCGTCGATAGAGGGGATGGAGTCGTCGGGACGAGTGCAGTACTCGAAGACGCCATCAGAGTAGAGTTCGTCCTCGTCAAGTCGGGGATTGAAGCGGACAATCGTCCATCCGATGGGGCCGCCGTCGACGTGACGAGAGATAATGACGGCGTACTCACAGAAGTCGAAGGTGTTGGAGCCGCCCTGGCCGTACTTCCCGATGAGGTAAGGCTTCGTGATTTTCGAGTTCTTGTTGAGGCTGACGAAGGTGTTGGGGAAGTTCTCGGGACGCTGGCCGATACCCCAGTCACGGACTTCAATGGTAGGACGCGTCTTGCTGGCGCCCTCCTCCATGATGAGGCGAAGGTTGGCTTCGGCCGTGTCCTTCACCCAGGTCTGACTCATGTCGTTGTAGCCGGCTTTGGAGAGGCCGAAGAGTTTCGTGACGGCGTCACGGGGGGTCTCGGGAGTATCGCTAAACTCGTCCTCATGGAGGGCGCGTTCGATGTTAGCGTCGATGCCGTTGGTGAGGCGTTCGGTGAGTGCTTGCCCGGGGCCACTCCCGCTGCGGACCGTGCCGACATTGTTGTCACGGCCGCCTAGCGGGTGCCATTCGAGCGCTTCGGCATCGATGATGTCCTCGATTCTGTCGGCGGTGGTGGCCGTCCGAAGTTTGTTGAGCAGTTCGTCGGTATCAGAGCCACTTTTGTGTACCATACACAGACACACGAAGGCACACATAATAAATCTCTAGGGTAAAGTGACCAGTCTAACAATTTATTTGGATTTGGAGGTATAATACAGTCGTTGTGCACGTGAGGGCGCTATAGATACTCATATTGTCGTTATGACGCGTTTCAGTGATTCTATGTTTGGACGAAGAACCACCACCGAAATAGTGCTGGTGGGTGGCATATGTAATTTCCCTGCCAACACATATCTAATTTAGCCACACACAAACACACAAAGACTTATTTCGGTGCACATACAATGGATGGTCGTGGCAACCCTCTGGCTCGATGATGCCGATAAAACAATCAACAAGAGCCCTCACACAAAGAAGACACACATGAACCAATGCACGGCACAACGAGGAACTACGAGGAGGCGTGGAGAACAATGAGGATAGTCACCAACATTGACCCACAGACCTACGAGCGCATCAAGGCCCTTGTCGCTGAGGGCCACTACACGAGCGTAGAACAATTCCTCCGCGCCGCTGCAGACAACCAGCTTGCCATCGAAACCGAGGACAACACACGCGTGTATGAACAGTCTCAGACTGACACAAGCACCCCAGCAAAACCGCAAGCTCCAAAAGAATCTCCTCACCCGGACACGGCGTCCCAGGGCAGCATGTTCCAGTGGGGGTACGAACTCCCGCAGGAGATTCCTGTTCGAGACCCATTTGAGTCGGATCGGTCAGAGACGCTACTATTCTCACAGTATTACCGGTTCCTTCCTCTCAAGTTCGCACTTCTCGAGCTAAGTAGAGAATCTGCCAAACAGGGTGGGCCAATTGAACTAGACGAGTTCAGAAATCACATGAAGGAGGCGGTAATACCGCTTAGAAATTCACTCGAGGAGTGGGAAGAGGCCAATTCAATAAAGAAGCAACATCGCTTCTCCACTGGCTTTCCGAAGAGTGACAGCTCCAACCCGGAGCGGAGCATGACTCGGTACCTGAACCATTACATCGGCCATTACCGTTCCGAGGTTGAGGAGCCCTCTGGATTCGGTCATGATCTAGAGTTCGTGTCGATACAGCCAGAAGATGACGGTTTGGCAACGATTGCGCTTTCGCCTGCGGGAGAAAGATTTCTCCAGTTAAAAAACAAAGTTTTGGATAGTGGTCCAGCTGAGGGTAGTAGTCGTCTCACACAAGAGGAACAAGAATTCTTAGTGACGCAGATCCGGCAGACACTCTCAATAGAGTATGAGTTCATGGACTTTGTCTATGACGTCCTCGAACACCACGCAGAGACGTACTCGAAAATGTTGGATCGGTTCAAGGGCTTCCTGATTCAGACGAAGAAATTCGACGACAACGCCAGTGAGAATCTGATCCGCTCACACACAGCTGGGACCATCAGCCGGATGGTCGCACTCGGGATTCTACAACGGGGATCCCGGCGTGGGTACTACGAAACTGTCCGTCCCCCTGAGTCATACAAATACCCGCGCCATCTCGGAAAAACAACAGAAGATAGCACGACTAGCACTAACCGCATTACTGAGGAGAAACTCAAATGATAACAACCATATTCACGAAAATTCGAGCACCACTACATTCAGCCACAAGCCAAAGAGGAAGAGAGCAATGAGTCCTTACGACCTCTCCCCAGGGGATCCCTGGCCAGAGCACTACCGTGGCCTCACGTTACACGCGAATGCCAACGGCGAAATCTGGTGGCGACCATATCGAGGCGAACAACGACTCTACGTGGATGACCCACCAGAGGACTTAGTTATCAATATTCAGGAATACAAACCCTACGGTGCCCAGTTCCGAGTGACCGAGCATAACGACGTCATAGCAAAAATCCAAGATGAAGACGAAGGGACCTATGATCCGATATACCTCGGGCGCTTCGAATCCGCCCGTCAACTGGTACCCAAACAAGGCGGTAGCGAATTCGCAATCGATCTTCACCCAGATGACCGCGCAGAAGGCGAGCTTTGGCCAAGCATATACGACGGCTCACGGTATTCGTTAACTAGCCCCGACAAGATCTGGTGGCATAACCCAGATACTCACCGCCGCCATCCGGTCGAAGCCGGTATTTCACAAGAAGTAGCGAGAAATATCACATTCTATAAATCTCAAGGTGGTTCTTTCAGGGTGACACCATGGGGCGACGTGATAACACTAATTGACACCGTCCCTCGCCCCGAGCAGGTGATGGAGCAGTTTGCAAAACTCCCGAGGGTCGTACAAAACATTATACAGTTGAGGAAAGACCGTGACTTGGACATGTTACCGGTATATGTAGGGACCATTGGAAACCAACGCATCTCGCTAGGTGAGCCTCGCGATCTCACAGATGATCTGAGCGATGCTGCTCAGACAGACATAGAATCGTGGATAAAGAGTCTTGGTCCAACCAGCTCAGCGAGTGACGTTGCACCTCTTGAAGCAGATGATGAACCCCACTTCGATGACGACCCAGACGACTGGGCGTCAGACGTGGTCGAGGAGCACTCTAACGATGTCTAAGCCAAAACTGAACCGAGTCCCGGCGAACGTTCGTTCGTACGGCGACCTTATCGTTACCATCGAAAGTGGGAACCCATGGCCGAGTGCGTACCGAGGCTCAAAATACACGATCCGTACAAAAGGCAACGGCGTTGGGCTCTACCTGAACCACCGTGTGATCGAGCTCGAGGGCACACTCCCTCAGGGGTTGCACGACGCTCTCAAAGAGGTCGGTAAATCAGGGGGAAGTGGACTTGGGAGCATCCGTGTGACCGCGAACCGTGAGGTGCTCACCAAAATTAATGCCGAGAACTATAGGTATACAGATCAGGCGTTCGTCTCTGACGGGTGGATCCCGGTCTATCTCGGGAAGCTCTCTGGAAATATAGAGTTCTCTGGGCTGAGTAACGACCCTAACCCAAGTACCATCGATCCGCCGTGTGTCTGGGAGGGCCTCCCGTTTAACCACGGAGAGACCTGGTCGATGACCATTCGTGATGGCCTTCAGTGGCGAATCAAGATTGGTCAGAAGTTTTCGTTCGCATCGGCGTACTCGCACGATAACCTCGAAAGGATGTACAAGACCTATAGGCCCAACGGAGGTCGCCTTCGCTGCAATGAATATGGGCATGTATGGATGGAACTGCCGAACAAGCAAGTCCAGAAATCTAGTACTATTCGAGAGATGATCGAAGACTGGTTTCAGGATGCTCAGAAGAATGGGCGTAACCAAGTTCTGAATCTAATCCATCGTCGACTCGAAGCAACCGGAAATGGTGATGCATCCAAAGGGAGGTTTCCCATCTACCTAGGACACATATCCGAGTATGACGACGGAAACGTCCCGACACCTGTGATTTCAGATCAGGATTATTTCGTATTAGCTGCAAAAGGCGAAGACCTGTAACAAGACAACTATGACCCGACGTTTTCCACCACCGATTCCCGGTATTCCCAGCGACGAGGAGAGGTATCGTATTGTACTCGAAGCGCTACGAGCCGTAGACCCTGCCCCGACAAAAACCGAGTTTGTCGTGGACTGTAAAGCCGCACTCGAATCGATGGAGGAGCAGGAAGATGAACTCAAAAAATCATGGGTTAGACACATCCTCAATGACCTGATTCGATCTGGATTTATTACTGAGACCAGGCTCGACGGAGAACGATTATTAGAGGTTGGCATTGACGGCAAGAGGTGGCTGGATGAAGAGATCGACTTCGAAGAGTTTGTTTGGAACTCGCTCAAGCGGGGTTGGGTTCTCAATGCCGGATACCCCGAGGGAATCGAGGCCTTAGAGCGGATTCTACATGCGATGGTGTATGAAGCGGATCTTCCTACGACTTCACGTGAGATTCGTCGGATTCTGGAAACAGAATACGACTATGGCTTCAGCCAGCAAGGGATCCGGGGGTACCTCCCACTGCTGCATCAGATAGGAGTTATAGCGGAGACCGATGAGGGTATTGCATTCGCCGAGGGTGTCAATCCTGAACAACGGCTCCAGAAATTCCGGCGTGCAGATATATTTCGTTTACTAGAGAATTGGCTTCGCCGTGAGGGTGCGATGGCTGAGCCGCCTTCGAATCGTGCGAAACAAGCACTGATGAAGTACTATATGTATCGGGAGTCCGGGGGGTGGTCGAAGCGCCGGATGTGGTATCGAGAGTTCTATAGAGACTATCTCGATGAAGGGGCACGCGCAGCCACTCACAAAGAACCGAGTCTCCGACGCAAGGACGGCTACAACGAACGAAGTAACCGAAAGGATCGACTGCGTCGGAGGATTACTGACAAGTTCGGTATTACATCTAAGGAACTGACGAACCTCTCGATGAAGGAATTGCAACGAATTCACGACGCTCCATCTGAAAAAGAAGCTCGCCGCATCCGGGTGGAATCTGGATCTGGGATTTCGCGCGCCGATTTAATGAATCTGGGTCAGAGTGATAGGCAATATAAATTCCCAGACGGCTTCGATCTATACGATTGGCAAACTGAGGCTGCAGACAAGTGGTTCAAAAAGGGTGAGGACAAGAAGCCAATGAGTGGGATTGCGGAGGTCGTCACTGGTGCTGGGAAGACCGTGATGGCACTGGAAGTTATTCGTCGGTGGTTAAACGAGAATGACGAAGGAGTAGTCACTGTCGTTGTCCCGACTCGCGTGTTGATGTACCAGTGGCTTTCCGAGCTCGTCTCGAAACTAAATGTCCCTGTCGACCAGATCGGATGGGCAGGCGATGGCCACAGGAATGAATTCGGAGATGTCCGTATTCTCGTCAGTATTGTCAACACAGCAGTCAAAGACGATTATCTGGCATCTCAACTGGAGAATATAGGGAAGCCACCCCACCTCCTCGTTGCTGACGAGTGTCACAACTATACTGGTAACGTTTACTCTCGTATCCTCAGATATCATAAAACCTCGAGTTTAGGGCTCTCAGCAACTCCAAAAAATGTCCCCACATCTGAGCGGAATGAAGAGCTAACACGGGATGACGACCCGCTAGTGAGAAATTTGGGGCCGGTCTACTATACGTTGACGTATGGTGAAGCAATCAGACGTCAACTAATCCCGCGGTTCAAAGTGCATTACGTTGGATTCGATCTGTCTCAGCGTGAGCGACGGGAGTATGACGCATTATCTCGCAAGATATCGGATGTCCTCAAAGACATCCGGGCTCGATATGGTAACCGTCTCCATCAGCTCCAAGGAAACTTCCAACAGAAGCTCAATACGATTCGGAACACGGACGATAACCCTCACCCGGCGATTGGGAAGTTTTTTACACTAACGCAAGACCGCCGGGACCTCGTGCAGGATGCCGTTGCACGGCAAGCAATTACGCTGAGACTTCTCGAGGATATTGATGATGATCAGAAAGCGATTGTTTTCCAGGAGCGGATTGAGCAACTGGAGCAGTTAATCGCTCCACGTGAAAAGCTTGGCATCACGCGTGAAGGGCGTGTTACGGATAAGGCTCGGGGTCTACGCTCGGAGAAATACGAGGAATATCCCGAACTAAAAAAAGTAGACCAAGAGGTAGAGAACCTCTTCGCCAGAACAGATTTCTGGCCTGTTATGTACCACTCTGGTCACCGGAAAGACATTTGGAATCAGTTCGCGATGGAGTGGTTCCGCTCGAATGAGCACGCGAACGTGATGTTTAGTGTGAAAGCTCTGATCGAGGGCGTAGACGTTCCGGACGCGGACCTCGGTATCATCCGGGTATCGAGTGGAAGTGTTCGCCAGCGAATTCAAACATTGGGTCGGATACTCCGGACAGGGGATGATCCCGATGCCTTCTCGCAGCTCTATGTGCTCTATGCCAAGAATACAGTTGACGAGAACATCTTTAGAGATTACAATTGGGGAGAAATGTTAGGGAGTGCCGAGGTTACGCATGAGTACTGGGTGACAGAAGATTCACCGCTCAATGGTGATATCAAACCGGCAGGCGAAGAGCCACCAACCGGCGATACTTATGAAAAACCTGATTACCCAGACATTCAGGAATTAAACCCGGGAGATGAGTACACCGGTCCAAGTTACGGATACAAGCTTAGTGTTGATTCCAAGGGGAAACCATTCGAAAAATCGCGTGACGGCCGAAATTTCATAAAGAACGCCGAAATCAGGAACGCAGCTGACCTGGTGCATCAACAGAAAGGCGGGGGAAGTATCATCATCAACGAGGAAGGGCATATGCTCACAAAACTGCCAGAAAAAGTGATTTTCCTTGGTGTGACCGAGGGGCCGGACAGTTTCGAATACGAAGAGAAGCAACGGCGATCGCTCACGGACGAGCCGCCAAGCTTCGAAGATATCTTCGACTCATAACGTAAGCAGAAACACCGTGATCCGCACTATCGAAATTAATTCCATCGTTTGTCTCGATAGACATCAGTGGCATCCTGAACAATTGTTCGAGTGGGCTGTATAGCTCCCACCGCTTTCGCTTGTGCTTTAGTTCCGAATTAGATTAGTCACTGATTATGATTGAACCGATACAATCACGGCCAGCGGTGCGCTGGCATCGTCGTCGTGAGTTGTCGGGATGATACCACGCGTTGTCTGGATCGTGTCGTCTGTGCGGCCGGCTCCGGCTTGCCATACGAGGGAGCTGCTGTTCGAACAGCTTCACGGGGAAACCACGCTGGCGGTGAGCTATCAGAACGCTCCGCTGCTTATTGACGGGATGCTGCAGTTGCGACGGGGGGATGGTACACTCTCACGGGTTGTGGTTTCAGGAGTCGCCTTTTAGCCGGTGTTGGGTTTGTTTTTGCGGAACATTATCGGTGCGCGTCAGGCAGGTGACTGATTTATTTACTTGTTGGGTGAGAAAATGAATGATGTCCCGACAACATTAATGATTTTCATTCTAAGTAATATTCGGATATGAAAACATTATGAAACGATTGAGCGCGAAGAGTTTAGACAAAAATTGTCATGGTTACTGACAAATAAACTGTTGAACAGTATTCACAGCGGCTGCAGATATAGATGGTAAATCAATTTATAACGAAGTTGTCGAATAATCTTGTGAAATGTATGAGAATGAAGTGAGAGTATTCAATAGAAATATACTAGATTGGGCTGGAGAGTAAATCCTGCGTCATTCCTACAATCGCATATCAAAACTCACCAATTAATGGGTTTATTATGAACTTTTTCTACTGTATCATGAGAAAATACACTTTTCATGTGCCTCTGTGGGAATGTTTGTATTACAACTGTTCGAATTTCTGCCTCTTTTTCACTACTCATGGGATGTGAGTGTAGAAATCCAGACGCTGCCATAGCAATATTATGTGGGTTTGCTCCGTCAAACCCCGTCTCGATATTTTTGAGCTTATTATGTAGCGCTCTTTTACCCAGATCATTATACAAATAATCTCCTATAACTTTTTTCGTAGCTCCTTTAACAGAACTCATTGGTAGCTATTGTATGTTGTAGGGATTAACTATTTCTTTATGATTTATATCTGAGTATTATTAAAAATTACTCAAAGTATAGCATCTATTTTGTCGATTTTCAATCATATGAGTGTTACCGCGGCCGACTGGATGGGGCTTGATTGGGCTGGGCCGTACCGCCTAGCTGATCGTCTTTCCTCAGCACTTCCCGAAGCTGGCGTCTATCGTATCTGGTATCAGGGCAACGCACCACCATTG
>LKMJ01000386.1_pt1 | contig 32828 bp, 30 predicted proteins | sample 643391 | NCBI WGS metagenome assembly LKMJ01 (sample SAMN04112250, study PRJNA286221) | soda lake metagenome | biome: soda lake; feature: Kulunda Steppe; material: water; isolation source: sample PL-Br10 brine of Picturesque Lake | place: Russia: Kulunda steppe | collected 2010-07 | reverse complement strand
TCTGACTGCGAGCCGAAGGATTAGATCGAACGCGCCGTACGCCTTTAACAGCCCCGCATAAAACAGGAACAGCGCGATCCAGGCTGCCATCAACTGGTTCAAGAACCCGAAGAAACCGTCGCCGCCGACCGCGAGAATCCGCAGCATTCTGGGGAGCGAAACGCCCGCGTGATTGAGGATTCCGGGCATGTACGGCCCCGCGAATCCGTATCCGATACCGCCGATCACGACTGCAAGGAAGGTAATCCCAAACGATCGCCAGGTGAAATATATGATCGCGAACGTAAAGAGTATCCCGAGCAGCAACTCGAAATCCGTAATTCGACCGACGCCTGTAATGGCGATCGAATCGTAATTCAAGAAGATATAGACCGTTGTCACCACCGTGATCGCACTTGCAAGTCCCATGACCACCAACTCAAGCCGCTTTCGCTGCTCGACGAGCATCGGCACCTGCATGAAGGCGTAGATAAGCAACATCCACCCGAGGAAGATCGTCCCGTACTGCCCGCGAGGCATGAACTGGGTCGATGCGTACCACATGACGACGAACCAAAACGGGATGGAAAATACGATAACCGACATCCGGAACCGTTCTTCGATTCCCCGACCCAGCCATACGACGGCTACTGCGGAGATCGAAAGACCGACCACGCTAGCTCCTGCAATGAGTAGATCAGAATCCGCGATCGGTAACACCCAGAAGGTGGCTATCCAAAACGGAATCGCTAACAGATACAGTACTAGTTGATAGTTACCACGCTTTCCGTCGGCGAGATCGAGCGGGCCACCGCTTTCGAGTATTCCATCACTTTCATCCGAAGTTACATCAGCTGTTTCGTCGATCTGATCTGTCATTGTTGTCGTGCTAAATATTTCGCGACGATATTGTTGTGGCTGTCAATTAATACGTCCGAGCTATCCGTTAGTACAGGTGAGAAGATACGTGGGGTATAAAGACTCATCGAGTGGTCAGCATCTAAAAGGATTGCAGCCGAGTCAGTATGCCGGTCGCCACTCGACAGGCCACGTCGGTCTGGCATAGCAATCCGTAGGTAATCGGGTATTATAACCGTACTGGATTCTTTCGGCAAATATGCCGCACATCACCGATTTATTGTGATATTTTCGCGATAAATTTTGAAGTAACTGGACGATTGTATTCAGATATTAGCATGATTTGACTATCTCATGTCTACTCATCCGGGCTATTTCACGCCGAATGTTGTATAATGTTGGATGATGGTTGTTGATCTTACGCTATCTAAGCGATCAGACAAAGAAACCTTTTAATACGGACAATACCACGTTAGGCTGTATGTCTGACCGAACAACTCGACGTAAGATTCTACAGGGTACCGGGGTAGCCGGCCTCATTACTCTCGCAGGATGTGCGGGTAATGGAAACGGCAACGGTAATGGAAACGGCAACGGTAATGGAAACGGCAACGGTAATGGAAACGGCAACGGTAATGGAAACGGCAACGGTAACGGCAACGGCAACGGTGACGATGGTCCTGAGCAGTACCAACTGCAACTAGGTGCGAGCCCAACGGGCACGTCGACGCATCAAGCAGGGCAGGCGCTCGCCCGTGCCGCAAACGAACACAGCGATTTCCTCAGCATCTCCGTACAGGAATCCGGTGGCTGGGCAGCACACCCATACGAGTACGAAGCCGGCGACTTCCCGGCGGTCGGTATCGACAACAACACGTACGCGGAGGCGTTCCACGACGATGGTGCATTCGCTGACGATCCCGTCGACGACCTCCCGCTACAGGGGTTCATTCACGTTTCGCTCGAGATCTACTGGGTCGCCGTCGAGGGATCCGGAATCGAATCGACGGCCGACCTGCTCGAAGGCGGATACAACGTCTATCCGATCCAGCCCGGATTCGGTACGCGAAACCTCTCCGAGAAAGTCATCCGACAGACGGATATCTGGGACAACAACGAGATCCTCAACATCGACGCGAGCGACGCTGCAGGTGCCGTCGAAGAAGGCCGTATCGACGCGTTGTGTGTGTACGGAACGAACGGTCAAGAGCTCGCTGGCTGGATCCAAGAACTCGACGTCCGAAACGAAGGCGAAATCTACGCTATCGAAGTCGACGAGGTGTTCGAACAGGCGATCGACGATACGGACGGTCCCGTCAAATCCGAAATCGAACTCTACGGCTGGCAACAGGACGTAACGCGAATCACCGGTGACACGACGACAGCGTGGGTTCTGGCAGGTCAGTGGGCGTTCGGTCCACAGATCCCCGACCACGTCGCCGAAGAATGTGCCCGGCTCGCCGCCGAACACGTCGATACGATCCGCGAGGCCGACCCGGCCGCGCTCGATCAATCCGACGTCGTCTCACAGACCGACGCCGTCATCCCCGAAATCCCGATCCATCCCGGTGTCGCCGACTACTGGGAAGCGAACGACGCGTGGAACGACGAGTGGACCCGCGGCGAAACCGAGTAACGCTTCGAACCCAACCGCTTCTATTATTTGCGCCGTATAACTCTGTCAGTGGATGCTTAGTGCGGATCGAAATTTCGTTCCGAATCTCTCCGAATCGGTCGGTATGTCCTGAGTTAAAAGAGCGGACGGTTCACTCGTCGAGAATGGCGACTGGTCGGAACGGCGACCCCGTCCCGTCTCGAAGCTTGAGGGGAAACGCAACTAACTGGAATCGTTTCCCAGCGACCGCGTCGAGATTCGCCATGTTCTCCATGTTCAGAATCTCGTGTTCTGCACACATGTCGTGTGCTGGGAACTCCTGTGTCGCCCCCGCCGTCCCGTGATCGATACTCGGCGAATCGATCCCGATGTTCGAAACGCCCTGTTCTGCGAGCCAATCTGCGGACTCTCTGTTCAACCCGGGATACTCGTGAAGGTATTTGTATCGCTTTTCGTGATCTTCGATGCTGTAGTTCTCGGCTCGATGTCCCGTATGCAACAGTATCGCGTCACCGTCTTTGATTTCGAGATCGTGTGCGTCGAGCTCCGCTTGGATGTCATCGATCGTGATAAAGTCGTCCGCCGAAAGGTGTGACAGATCGATGCCGATACCTTCGGTGTAAAACCGCTCGAGCGGGATCTTCTCGATCGATTTGTCGTTCGTCGGATCGAGGTGACTGAACGAGTCGATGTGTGTCGGTCCGTGCTCGCTGAGAAGCAGCGTCCGGATGTGGAGGTGCTCTTCGTCGCTTCCCTGTTTTTTGGCTTTCAGCTTTCGTTTGATCGCCCCCGTCTCTTTTCCGACCTTCTGTTTCGCGGTGTATCCCGATTCTTCGTGGGTGCTCGAAACGAGAAACTTCGTCCGTTGGTTCCCCGGAAAGACGGGTTGATCTTCTTCGACGTATCCCGAGAGATCGACTAACTCAACCATGCTGTGTCTACTCTTTTTGTGTGATTAGTACTTTTGGATCGCTGCGTTATCTGTCGTGCTGAAATGCGGTTATGTTAGCTGATCCAAACAATGGTATCGTTGTTATCTACAGAAATCTCTTGGAGTATCTCCGCGAACGTATTTATTCACTCTTTATCGTCGAATTTAAAATAAATGTTCGATTTTAGACTATGTTGTATGTTATCCATTGTGTGTGTGGGATGCTCCAATTCTCTATATTCTATTTTTGCATGTTAAATTACTCACTGTTTTCGACCGCTAAAAAAGCTATCTCATCTTACACGTCTCTTAACAGGACTTCGTCGAGAGTTTCGTGAACTATCGATCCACGGCGGTTTCTCTATCTCCAATTTATTACTACTCTGTCGACGATTTCCGCTCCTAATCTCTATCTCCAGATGCATAGTATCGTCGGAGAATATCCAATCCGTCCGATTCCAGCACCGGTCCATCGACGACTGTCGTTCCGTTCGCTCTTTCGATCACCTCGTCACACGAAATATCGATCCCCCGGTCATCGCGAACACGCGGTAACGAACTCCCTGAAACGCTGTATACGACCCGGCCTAACCCCGAATAATAGATGGCACTCGCACACATCGCACACGGCTCTGTGCTCGTGTACATCGTACATTCTGCCCGTTCACTCTCTGACAGTTCTGTTGCGGCGTATCGAGCTAACTTGAGTTCTGGATGTGCCGTGATGTCCTCGTCCGTTACCGTCGTGTTCTCGCTCGTTTGAATCACAGAACCATCGAGGACCAAAAGCGATCCGAACGGTGGATTTCCAGCACTTTGCGCCGCTTCGGCCAACTCGAGCGCGGTTCGGATATGTCGGTTGTCGGTTTCTGTTGTCATTGGAGTTTACTTATGCGTTCGGTCTCGTCAGAATCGCATAAAGTCTGCTCAGGTCCTAATAGTAAACTTATCAATTATTCATCCATAATTTTAGTTCGATATATTTATATACTCGCTTTCGACGAACAAAATTCGTTCGCCGACAACTACTGGAACAATCGGATCTCTCGATGAAAGACGAATACGGCCCTTGTACGATTATGGCCCGATTCCAATCGATTGTTGGCACTCAGATCTCACGAACGACTTCACCATCGATCTCGATCGCCTCAATCTCTTCGTCGCTGAACGGGATTTCGATTTCGATTTCAACGAGATACTCTTCGTGTGCGAGCGCTTCGTGCCCGAGAACGGTATGGCACGGATACGGTTCGTCGAACATCTCCTCGTAAACCCGTTTATATCCGTCGTGATAGTGCTGTGCCGGATCGACGATATGTGTCGTCACTTTCGCGATATCTGCGTAGGTCTTTCCGACGGCATCGAGAAGAATTCCGACGTTCTCGTAGGCTTTTCGTGCTTGCGTTTCGATATCGTCGCCGATGACGTTCGAGTCGGCATCCATAGCGACCTGTCCGGCCATATAAAACGTCCCGCCGGCGAGGATCGCGTGGTTGTATCCGATGCTTCGGGCGTCTTTGAGCTCCGGTGGGTTGATCGCGAGTCGCGTCATATCTGTCATGCGTGAACGATACACAAAAGTGTCACTCTCATCGGTCAGTTCGGCCGCTCGTCTGCTCTCCGAGTCGCAGGGATTATCTCGTAACTCGCCGTTCGACTCGGTATGTCCGAACGCGTACTCGTCGTTTCGACCGGCGGTACTATCGCAAGCACGGCCGGGGAGGATGGAGCCTCTCCGACACAAACCGGCGAAGATCTCGTTGAAGCCGTTCCCGAACTCACCGATCGGATCGAGGTCACACAGCTGTCGCAACGCCCGAGTGTCGATATGGACTTCGAAGTTTTGGAGCGACTTCGCGAACACATCGCTGCCCACGAGGCTGGTGTCGTCGTTACCCACGGGACGGACACGATGGCGGAATCGGCGTACTACATCGATCTCGTCGATGAATGGAATGTCCCCGTGGTTTTTACCGGTGCGCAACGGCGTCCCGATCAGCCGGGGGCCGACGGTCCGGCGAACCTCCTCGCGTCGGTTATCGCCGCGGAGGAACCCGAAATGCTGTCCGCCGGTGGCGTGTATCTCTGTCTCAACGGCGAACTCCATGCCGCGCGCGACGCCTATAAATCCCATACGTGGCGACTCGATACGTTCGAGTCGCCGACTCGCGGGCCGGTCGGCGCGGTTGGCCCGAACGGTTTCGAACGGTATCGCGAGCTCAGGTCGTGTTCGACGACGCTTTCGACGACTGGTGAACCGACGGGCGACGTCCCGATCATCACGACCGGTCTCGGCGTCGGTCGAGACGGGATCGATCTCGCGGTCGAACGCGGTTGCGACGGCATCGTGATTCAGGCGACCGGATTGGGAAACACCCCGGAACCCATCGCGGATGCCGTTGCGGATGCCGTCGCCACGGACGTTCCGATCGTGATCACGTCTCGATGTCACGCTGGTGGCGTCGCGGCCGTCTACGGTGGCGGCGGCGGCTACACGCTCGAACAACACGGTGCGGTGTTCGCCGGCGATCTCTCCGCGCCGAAGGCACGAATCAAGCTGCTTGTCGCGCTCGAATCTGAGAGTTCAGTCTCTGAGGCGTTCGCCGCCGAGTAACCCACGTTCTCTCTTATCTGTCACACCTGGGAGTGCCACCATCACACAAGGTTATGAGCTATCGCCTGTAACGAGTCTCTATGCAGTTACCGACACACCCATTCGAATTCACCTACAACGGACTCGACATACTCTTCGGCCGTAATCGTGCCGCGACACTCGGCGAGTTGCTCGCCGAGGAAGGGCTCGAACGGGCTTTGATCGTCTGCGGTTCGAACGTCGGCGCGAACGACGAGTTGATGGATCCGATCACGGACGGACTGGGTAACCGTCTCGCGGGTTGTTTCGATGAGACCACGCCAGCGAAGCGAGTCGAGACGGCGTACGACGCGATCGATCGAATGCACGAGGTCGATGCGGACGTGCTCATCGGTGTCGGCGGCGGAAGCAGCCTCGATGTCGCTCGACAGATGAGCGTGCTGGCGGCCGACGGCCGATCTCGATCCGATCTCAAAGCAGCCGCTCACGAGGGGACCTTCTCTGGTCTCGACCCGACCGGGGAATCGACGCCCGTGATCGTCGTGCCGACGACGTTCGCCGGTGCCGACGTTTCTGCGGGCGGCTCGCTCGTGATCCTCTCCGCTGAGGATTCACCGACCGGTCAGCCGATCACGATGAGCGAATCGCTCATGCCGCTCGCGAACGTCGCCGATCCGGCCGCGTTCGAAACGTCGCCGCTGAGTGCGCTCGAGGGATCCGCAATGAACGGCTTCGATAAGGGAATCGAGACGCTGTATGCCCGAGACGGGAATCCGTTCCTCGATGCCGCGGCGGTTCACGGACTTCGGTATCTCTCTGACGCGTTTTCGAACCTCTCGACGGATGACCCGGACGTGATGGATCGTGCGGTGTTGGGAATACTCCTTGTCCAGTACGAGCGGAAACCGTCGATCATCCACGCGTTTGGCCACGCGTTCGCCCGGCGGTATCCCGTCCAGCAAGGTCACGTCCACGCGGTCATGGCACCACCGGTACTTCGCTACGTGCTCGGAGAGGTTGATGGCATTACGCCGAAACTCGCCGAAGCGGTTGGAGTCGATCCGTCGGTCGATTCCCCGATCGAGGCGGTAGTCGAACGAATCGAAGCGGTCCGTGACAGCATGGATGTCCCACGGCGAGCGGGGGAGCTTTCGGGCGCCAAGCGTGAGGATATCCCGGCGCTCGCCGAATTCACGTTAGAAGATCGGATGATGACACAGCTTCCGGCCGATCTCGATCCGACGCAGGCGGAACTCGAAGCGATTCTCGAAGCGGCGTGGTAACTCTCGGGGTCTTCCACACGTACCGAGAACTGTTATACATCCCGGCGCAGTATCCGGTTTATGAACGATTCACAATCGGGCGAGGATCTCGCTGCAGTCGCGGCGGAATACGCCACCTCGGTCTCATTGGACGATCTTCCTGAACCGGTACGCGATCGACTACCGATCGTTCTTTTGGATACGCTCGGCGTCTGTATCCGCGGCAGCGAGACCGACTATATTCGACGAGTCGCAGATGGGATGGCCACGATGGGGCGAGGTCCGCTCTCTGAGAATGAATCCACCGAACCCGGTGCGACTGTCTTCGCGACAGGTGATAGACGCGACGTCTCACAGGCGGCGCTTTTGAACGCCGCAGCCGGCACGACCCTCGAACTCGATGAGGGAAACCAACGGTCCGCACACCCCGGCATTCATACGATCCCACCGGCGCTGGCGGTCGCTCAACACATCGACGCAACCGGGGACGAGCTCCTCGAAGCCGTTTTGGTCGGTTATGAGGTCGGAGCGCGCCTCGGTGATTGTATTCGGCCGATGAAAGCCGGATTGCATCCGCACGGAGGCTGGGCACCGGTTTCGGCCGCGGTCGCGGTCGGTCGACTGCTGTCGTTCGATGCCGACACCATGGCGGACGCCATTCGAAACGCGGTCAATCCGTTCGTCGTCGGCCACTGGCAGGCCGCATACGATGGAGCGACGGTTCGAAACTTCTATACGGGGCTTTCGTGCCAACACGGGATCGTGGCGGCGACCCTGGCTCAATCCGGCGTTACGGGCGTCCACGGCGCGATCGAGACGTGTCTGCTGCCGTATACTGCCGCCGATGCCGTTACCGACGAACTGCTCTCGCCGTTCGAAACGTTCGGCGAGGCGTATTATCTCACCAGCAGTTACGTCAAGGTTCACGCGGCGTGTCGGTATACGCACGCGCCGATCGAGGCGCTCGCCGATATCGTGGCTGATCGGGACATTCGTCCAAACGACGTGGATCGAATCGTGGTCAGAACGTTCGAGCTCGGAACGACGCTCGACCGAACGGATCCCGATACCGTCCTCGGGGCGAAATTCAGCATCCCATTCGCGCTCGCGACTCGCCTTTATACCGGCCGTTCGGGTGCCGATGCGTTCACACCCGAATTCGTCGCTGACGAAACGGTTCGATCGCTCGCCTCCCGTGTCGAACTCATCGCGGATGAAGCCTTCGACGAACGCGCAGACGATGGACACTGGGGTGCGTCGGTAACCGTTGAACTGAACGACGGGACGACGTACACCGCCACGAAAGAAGACGCCCGCGGCGGCGGCGACTCACCGTTCACACGCGAAGAGATCCTCGAGAAATTCGATTCGGTAGTGAGCACGCGACTTTCGAAGGACGCGACACGCGATCTCCGAGAACGTATTTTATCCGTCAGATCGTCGAAGTCCATCAATTCGATGCTCGAACCGCTTTTGTGAACCGCCTCGGTCTGCTTTTTCTGTAGACCGACCGCCGTTCTTCTCAAGCGTCCGTGCGCTGCTGTTCGATCGATCCGCTCCGTCAGGGTTTCCCGGGGAAATTGACGTAGCGTTCGAGCTTTGCACGCGCGTCTTCGAGGACGGACGAGCCGTGATAGACCAACCCGACATCGAACTCGTATTCGAGCAACCGCTCGAGACTCGATTCGGCTTCGTTGAGGTCCTGTGAGTACACTGCGGGTGGGAGATGGAAGTACCCCGCCGGCAATCCGCGTTGATCCGCTCCGGAAACCGCATCGCCCATTACCGCGATCCCTTCGGATTCATCGACCCATGCGTGATTATCCGGTTCGTGGCCGGGGACGTGTACCGCCTCGAACACTCCGATTCGATCGCCGTCTCCGTAGCGGTGATCCGGCGTGTGTTCCGTTTCGAGCGCCGTCTGCTTCGGTACCCACGTTTCGATGTCGTACCGGTCGACGATCGCATCGAATCCATCGATGTGATCGCCGTCGCCGTGTGTGATAACCAGCCGTTCGGGCTCGGTTCCGATTCGATCGATCGCGTCGAAGACCGTCTCGGCCGTCGATTCGAATCCGGCATCGAAGAGCGTCGGTACCTCTCCGGTGAACAGAAAGACTCGATATCGTTTACCGCTCGGTTCTTCCCGGCACGTGATATCGTAGACGCCGTCTATGAGCTCGGTTGGCATACACCCACAGACGACGGCCGATGGGAAAAATCGATCGGGCCCAAAGCTGTGTGCGATTCAACCGGGATCGAATCAGGGAAGCCGTGGCTGGTCCGTCCCCGGAAACACTTCGAACGCGTTCAGCACGCAGGCGATCATCGAGTAATACCCCATCGTGGCAGTGAGCTCTGTGACGCCCGATTCGCCGAACCGTTCGAACGCGGCCTCGTATGTTTCATCGGATACGCGGCGGTCGCCGAACAACTCGCGTCCGTATTCGACGATGATTCGTTCGTTCCCTTCGAGTTCGTCCGCCGGTTTCGACTCGGCGACGACGTCGATCGTCGACTCGCTGAGGCCGGCGTCTCTGGCAATCGGCACGTGTGCTGCCCACTCGAACGCGCAGTCGAACGCCCGCGCCGTCGTCAAAATCGCGAGCTCTCGCTCGTCGTCGGGTAGTTCGCTTTCGAACCGAACGTACGCGCCGACGTGACCGATCCGTCCGGCGAGTTCGGGGCTGTTCAACAGCACCGAAAACGGCCCTCTGACGCGGCCGCGGCTTTCTTCGATCGAATCGAAGTACTCTCGACCCCCTTCCGGCACCGTCTCACGGGTCGTATGGTATTGTATACGGTCTGATCCAGCCATACGAACACACCGAATCGGGGGCTAATCAGTGTTCTGCCGGGTGAACGCTACTCACATTCCGCCAACTCCACGGCGGCGTTGGCGATCGTGTTCGCGGCCGCATAACAGTCGTCCCAGCTCGTGTACTCGGCTTCGTTGTGGCTTTTGCCGCCCTCGCTGACGGCGAATACCATCGAGGTGTCACAGACCTCTGCCATGTGCGTCGCGTCGTGGCCGGCACCACTGACGAGGCGCATCCCGTCATAGCCGAGATCAGCCGCGGCGCGTTCAACCGCGTCCACACACCGATCCGCGAATTCGACGCTGGATGCCCGCATTCGCTCTTCGTACTCCCATTCGACTCCTTCGCGCTCGGCGGCGGCTTCCGCCTCCTTGAGCACACGATTGACCGCCCGCTCGACGACCTCGTCTTCCGGATCTCTGAAATCCCACGTGAACGTGACTTCCTCCGGAATGACGTTGATCGAGTTCGGCTTCGCATCGATATAACCCGTCGTCCCGACGGTTCGCTCGCCAAGTTCTCCGGGAATCGCTCGAATCTCGCCGATCGTCTCCGCCGCCGCGACGAGCGCGTCGGATCGGGAATCCATCGGCGTCGGCCCGGAGTGATCCGCTTCCCCGTGGTAGGTTATCTCTCCCCAACTGAAGCCGACGACACCGGTGACGATGCCGACGTCTTTCCCAGCACGTTCGAGATACGGGCCTTGTTCGACGTGCAATTCGAGGTAGGCTTCGTACGCTTCGTGTGATTCGGCTGGGTGATCGCCTTTGTATCCAATGCGTTCGAGTTCGGCTTCGAACGTCTCACCATCGGTATCCGTTTTGGCGTACTCTTCGTCGAGATCGTGGACGCCGGCCCACACGCCGCTTCCTTGCATCGCCGGTTGAAATCGCGATCCCTCCTCGTTCGTCCAGTTGACGATCTCGATCGGATGTTTCGTCTCGATCCCCTCGTCGTCGAGCGTCCTGATACACTCGAGCGCGCTGATCACGCCCAACGGTCCGTCGTATATCCCACCGTACGGTTGCGAGTCGAGATGCGAGCCGATCAGCACGGGCGCGGCATTCGGATCCGTCCCCTCGCGTCGGCCGAACATGTTGCCGAACTCGTCGATACGAACCGAGAGGTCCGCCGCCTCCAACTGTTCGAGAAACCAATCTCGGACCTGTTTGTCCGCATCGGAAAGCGCGAGTCGGTGAAGCCCGCCACCCGCTGTACCGCCGATCTGAGCCTGTGCTTTCATCGTCTCGACGAACCTGTCTCGATCGAGTGTTAAACGCATATGAGCGGGGTATCGGCGCTCGAAACCAAAAGGTTGTGCGTCAGTCTTCGCTCTCGGCGAAATTCGAGTATCGAGATTACAACTCGACGCGTCCGACGCCGTCTTCGAACGAGATCGATGTCCCGAACGGTTCGGACAGTTCGTCGACGTATTCGATGATATCGCGTGCCTTCTCGCCGGTCGCTCGCGTCGGGACGCCTTTATATATCGTCGGGGAGTCGCGGAGATAGCCCGGATGGAGTTCGATGCTCGAAAGCGATAGGTCGTCGTCGAACTCACAGACGGGAACGAGATTGCCGATCACGCGGCCGGAGAAGTATCCGCCCGGCGGACTTTCGACCCTGTCGCCGTAGTCGGAATCGGAGTCTTCGTCCTCGCTAAACATACTCGAGACGCCGCGGGCCGCGAAGGCCTCACCGGGCATGCCCTCTGCGGGGTGCGTGTCGGGACCTGCCCCGTATCGGTCGTAAAACCGTGCGGGCAACCGCTCGACGGTGTCGCTCATCATGAAGAAATCACCCGGGTCGTAGAAGATGATCGACCCTTCGTACGCTTCGATGCCGCGAAGCGGTGCATGACTCCCCTGACAGACGACGATGTCGGCTCCGGCGTCGACGCACTCTCTGGCGAACGGGGGTAAAAACGGCGCGGGATCGCTCAGATCGCCGTCGGTGTCCCACTCGTGCGTGTGGACGTGCGCGATGGTGATGTCGGCCTGTCGGTCCGATTCGGCGACCGCACGAAGGTTTCCGTCCCGGTCGGCTTCGTCCACGACCCGCTGCATCCCCTCGACGGTTTCGTCCTCGATGAACCGGAATATCGTGTTGTGGATCCCCGGCGGATTGAGCAGCCACTCGCCCTCGCCGCCGGGCGTGATCCAATGTCCGGCGGTCAGCGCCAGATCTTTGATGATCTCGATGTACTCCGGACTCGCCGCATAGTGCGTCTCGAGCGTGTTCGTTCCCGGTCGTCCTTGCATGTCGCGTCGGGCCTCGCCGGCTTTGCTCCACCGCGTATAGGAGGTCGTCATCGAGACGAGTCCGACCCTGCCGCCCGACGTCTCTCGATAGGTCGGCGTTCGCGCTTCGGCGAGGTTTCGACCCGTTCCGGCGTGAGTGATGCCTTCTTCATCGAGCGTCTCCCACGTCGTTTCGAGCGCGCCGTACGAGTAATCGAGCGCGTGGTTCGAAGCGTGCGACACCATGTTGAATCCCGCCCACGTCAGCTCGTCGACGAGCTCCGGCGCGGTGCGCATCCACGTCCCGCCCGCCTCCGCTGCGGGGTATACTTCGGGATCCTCGTAGTCGTGAAACAGGGTTTCGAGATGGGTGAACCCGATGTCGGCGTCTTGGAAGCGTTCCATCAGGTATCTGAATCCCGGATCTTCGCACGTCGAGATTCGGCGGTTGAGGATCGCGTCTCCGGATAAGGCGACTGAAAGTCCCATGAAAAACGCGTCGCGGTCGGAGCGTAAAAAGCTATGTTCCGCTTGCTCAAGAGCTGCCTGTCCGTGTGGACTCGTCTCGCCGGCCGATCAGTTTCCGGGTCCGCCCCGCGGCTTCGCGTTCGATGTCGTATCGCCCGCCGGAACGACCTCACCGAAACCTTCCTCGACCTGAATCTCTCCGTCTTCGTAGGTCACCGCACCACGGACGACGGTCATCGTCGGCTTGCCGACGAACTCCTCGTCGTTGAACGGCGTCGTCTTGCTCTTCGAACGGAGGTCTTCTTTCTTCGCGACCCACTCGGCGTCGGGATCGACGATCGTGAAGTCGGCGTCGGTACCGACCTGTAAGGAACCTTTCTGCGGGTACAGTCCCCAGATCTGCGCCGGTCGGGTGCTGTGCATGTACGCCCACTGCTCGAGTGAGATGCGACCTTCAGAGGCGAACGTCGCCATCGCGCCAACCTCCGATTCGAGTCCGACGAACCCGGAGATGCTCTTCCACGTGTCATCGAACGGATCGCCGATGTTCTTCTCTTCGTCCGTGTGTGGCGCGTGGTCCGTCGCGATACAGTCGACCCCGCCGCCGTATATCCCCGTCTCCCAGAGGCGCTCTCTTTCGTCGGCGTTTCTGATCGGTGGTTGGACGCGCGCCACGTTCCCTTTCTCGTTCATGACTTCCTCGGTGAACCACAGGTAGTGCGGACACGTCTCGGCGGTGACGTTCACGCCGTCTTCTTTGCCGCGAACGACGAGCTCTGCGCCCGTTCCCGACGAGAGATGGAACATGTGCACCGGGCACTCGGCGTGATCCGCCAAGAGCATGATCCGAGAGACCGCTTCGGCCTCGGCGACGACCGGCCGCGAGTGTGAGTGCGCGATCGGATCGTTGTGGCCTTCCGCTTTGAACTTCGCTTCGAAGTGTTTGAGGATCTCGTCGTTCTCCTCGTGGAAGCCGATCCGTCTCTTTGCCGCCGCAGCGTCCTGCATCGCCGCGTACAACTCTCCGTCATCCGGCGGTTCGATCTCACCGAACGTGGTTCCCAAAAAGACCTTGAACCCCGCGACGCCGGCTTCGGCCAGCGGCTCGACTTGATCGTAGTTGTCCGATGTCAAGACCGCGTAGGACTGAAAGTCCACGTGTGCGCTTCCGTCGGCGATTTCGAACACCTGCTCGATCGTTTCCGGCGAGTCGATCATCGGGTCCGTGTTCGGCATCGCGATGAGGGTGGTAACCCCGCCGGCGGCCGCGGCGGCCGTCGCCGTCGACCAGTCCTCTTTGTGTTCGTACCCCGGCTCACGAACGTGGACGTGACAGTCGATGACGCCCGGAAGCAGATACTGTCCGTCGAGATCGATCACGCGGTCCGCGGAGCCGAGCTCTGCGGGTTCCCCGACCGCTGCGATGGTACCGTCCGATACCCCGATCGAGACGTCGGTCTGGACGCCGTCCGGGGTCACGACGCGTCCGTTCTCGAATTTGCTGTCGAACACCATATCGGGACATCAGACCGCGCGTAGATGTATGTTTGGAGTTTCCCCGCGTATCCCCGTTTTCGTCCGTTGTGTACCTCCTCGATGCTACCGGGTCAGGAACGTCCCGTCTCCCGATTCACCGATCACGTCCATGTCCTCGGCGATCTTCTCTCCACGCTGGTAGGTCGCGATCGGCCGGCCGGTGAGCGTCATTCCATCGAACGGGCTGTACTCGCCGGCCGAGGCGAACTGTTCGGCATCGACGGTCCACTCCGCGTCCAAATCGACGATGACGAAATCCGCGTCCGAGCCCACCTGAAGCGTCCCCTTCTTCGGATACAGGCCGTGAATTCGCGCCGGTACTTCGGCGTACAGCTTCGCGATCGTCGATAGCGAGAGGTGCCCACGCGAGGCCGCATCGAGCAACGACGGAAGCGCCGTTTCGAGCTGTGGCATTCCGGGTGCGACTTCCGTCGGCGGGCGCTCTTTCTCCTCGAGTTGGTGCGGCGCGTGATCGCTACCGAACAGGTCGACCTTCTCGTCGGCGACGCGTTCCCAAAGCGCCTCGCGGTTCGCTTCGTCCCTGGCCGGCGGTGTTCCGATACCGTATGGGCCGATCTCCTCGAGATCTGACTGGCTGAACGCGAGGTGATACGGCGTCACTTCGGTCCAGACCGGCTGACCGGCGGCCTTTGCGGCCTGCGTTCTGTCGATCGCTTCCGCCGTCGTCGTGTGGACGATGACCGTCTCGGTTCCAGTGTCAGCGACGATATCTAACACGTCCGAGACGGCGGTCGTCTCGGCGATCTTCGGCCGCGCCGCGAAAAACGACCTCATACTCTCGCCGTGTTCGGCGAGCGCTCGCCGTTTAAACAACTCGAGGTATTCCTCGTCCTCGGCGTGGATATACAACGGCCGATCGGCGGCCTCGACCTCCTCGAAGGCCTGATAGAGCTCTCCTTTATCAGACATCAACAGCGGGCCGAAACTCGTCGCCATGAACGTCTTAAACGCGGTCGCTCCCGCTTCGGCGAGCGCTTCGATATCCCCCGTCCCGACGTTCTCTTCGGTGATCGCACCGAACAGCGCGAAATCAACGTGTGATTTCTCGCGGAAGATCTCCGCTTTTTCCTCGAACCGATCGACGGTGAGCACCGGCGGGACGGTGTTCGGCATCTCGATAACCGTCGTGACGCCGCCGGCGGCCGCCGCAGCGGTTCCGGTTTCGACGCCTTCTTTTTCGGTGTAGCCCGGTTCCCGAAAGTGAACGTGTCCGTCCACCAAGCCCGGCAGAATGACTTCCCCACCGAGCTCGACCACTTCGTCGGCTTCGAGTTCGATATCCGGTTTGACGATGTGACTGATCTCTCCGTTGGTCACACCGAGCGTCGCCTCCTGAAGCTCATCGTCGAGTACCACCCGTCCACCGGTTACGGACAGCTCTGTCTTTGGCATGCGCTAGTGTGGTTTGAGCACACCCTTAATTCTCTCGTAGTCCGAGCGTCGTTAGGCTCTGCGTTCGCACTGTCTCTCCAGTGCATCCCTGTTCGGTTCTCGTACGGATCGGGTGTCGTTTCTTAAACTGATCGTCGGCTCTACGGCTCGGTGATGCCGATAAACCGTTACAACAATCCGTCTCAGTACGTACCCCCACGGTCACTGTGCGAAGACGATCGAGAGCGGCTAGCGGTTCTACTGAGTCATCTCACTCGATCGGGCCAGCCGGTTCACCCTGTAGACCCGCGATTTATAGCTGTTTTGCACTGACAGTTCCATCGCTTTTGACGGTTACCCGACACCCATGATAATTAAACGCGACCGCTCCGTTCGGATCATGTCCGTTTCGGTCTGTGGATCTCCAGAGCGCATCCAGATGATCCGGATCGATCACTTTCGCGAGCGGTGTTTCGATATCAAGCATATCGACCCCGGTTTCGTCCGCAACCACCTCTAAAACAGCCACCGCAGTGCTTGTTTTCCTCCCATTCGTCCCTTGGCTTGCCATATCCGTGTCGGACTCGGCGTGAATATATAGCTTTTGAATATTCCTTGTGGTTATTACCAAATCTCTGCGTGTTGTACGACTTTCGGTGTCTCAGTGGATGTGATATACGTACGCCGTATTGACTGGTCAATACGGTTTGGCTATTGCACTGAAGCGGTCTATATATATTATCGGATCTTCAACAAGATCGCTCAGCGTGCCCGCGGGAACATTCTGCTTGTCGCGATATATCGTCAACGCCCAACCGTGGCATATTGTCGATTTTGTACTCGTTCATACCCAGTTTCTTCCCAATCGTTTATGCCCTTTCTTCGGGTTAATACGCTCATGTCAAAATATGACACGATTTACGACGAACTCGGTGTCAGACGAGTGATCAATGGCGTCGGTACCCGCACCCAAGTCGGTGGAGCTCGAATGCACGGAGATGTCGTCGACGCGATGAAACGAGCGGCTGAATCCCACGTCTACGTCGCCGAGCTCCAAGCCGCTGCCTCGGATCTCATCGCCGACGTGACTGGTGGGGAAGCGGGGTTTGTCACGCCGGGCGCCGCCGCTGGAATGGTGCTCAGTGCCGCCGCGTGTCTCTGTGGCGATGACTTCGAGAAGATGGCGAGTCTGCCGGATACGAGCGATCTGGCGAACGAGATCATCATCCCGAAAGCCCATCGGATCAAATACGACGTCGCGCTCAGAGCGAGCGGTGCCACGCTCGTAGACGTTGGACTCGTCTCACACCACCCGGTCGATGGGGGTGTCGACCGAGTTGAACCGTGGGAGATCGAATCGAAAATAACCGATCGAACCGCCGCAATCGCGTACGTCCAGCGTCCGCACAACGTTCTCGAACTGAGCACGGTCACCGAGATCGCACACGAACACGACATTCCCGTCATCGTCGATGCGGCGAACGAGGTACCGCCGCCGAGAAACCTCGAGCGGTTTCACGACGAAGGAGCGGATCTCGTCGTGTTTAGCGGCGGCAAAGGAATCGGCGGGCCGCAACCGACGGGAATCGTTTCGGGTCGACGCGATCTGATCCGATCCGTCGCGCTCCAACAGCTCCCCGACGGCTATCACGAGGATCTGTGGTCTCCCCCCGAGTCACTGATCGATGTCGATCAACTCCCGCGGGGAACGCCGGTTCCCAACCTCGGCCGACCACTGAAAGTCGGCCCTGAAGAGATCGTTGGCGTCATGACCGCACTCGAAGCGTTCGCCGAAGCGGACCACGACGTGACGCTCGCGGAGTGGCGCGAGCGCGCGGCACGGATCGCGGACGGACTCGAGTCGTGCCCGCATCTCGACGTTCGACTTTCCGATGGGCACGATAAGGCGAGCGGCGTGCCGAAGGTAATCGGCCGAGTGGTCGATGGCGCGCCGCTTTCCGCACTCGAACTCATTCGATCACTTCGGGAGGAAAACCCTCGCGTGTGGCTCGGCGAACGCCGCGTCCATCTGGACGAGTTCACCGTCTCTCCACAGGAACTCACGGACGATGAAGCGACGTATCTCGTCGAACGCGTGCTCGCTCAGTTCTGAAACCAGATCGCGCTGTTCAGTTTCCAAACGTCGCTGCTCAGTTCTTTTCGATCCCGGCGTCTTTGAACGCGGAGTACGGCGGGGTCTCTCCGCGGAGTCCGGCCAGAACGTTCTCCGCGGTCATGACGGCCATCTCACTGCGCGTTTCCATCGAGGCGCTGCCGATATGCGGCGCGATAGTGAGCTTTTCGGGGGCGTGAGCCATCAGCGGATGGTCAGATCCGATGGGTTCGGGATCTGAGACGTCTAAGGCGGCGTGACGAATCTCGTCGGTTTCGAGCGCGTTCACGAGCGCGTCCGTATCGACGATCTCACCGCGGGCCGTGTTCACGAGAATCGCGTCGTCGTTCATTCGCTCCAGTTCCGCTTCCCCGATCAGTTGATAGGTGTCCTCTAAAAGCGGCACGTGAAGGGAGACGAAATCCGACCGATCGAGGAGTTCCTCGAGTTCGCAGTACTCTGCATCGATCCCGTATTCGGCGAGATCCGCTTCGGCCTCTTCGTTCGGGCTGGTGTGACTGTAGAGGACCTCCATATCGAACCCGGCTGCCCGGCGGGCGAACTCCGTCCCGATGCGTCCGAGTCCGACGACGCCGAGCGTCGCTTCGTGAACGTCTCGTCCGAGTAAGACCGTTGGCCCCCACGTTTTCCACTCGTCGTTTTCGACGTGTTGGTGTGCCTCGACGATCCGGCGTGCGCCGGCCATCAACAGCGCCCAGCCCAGGTCGGCCGTCGTCTCCGCGAGCACGCCCGGCGTATGCCCCACCGCGATCCCGCGCTCAGCGGCTGCCTCGAGATCGATGTGATCGTAGCCGACCGACATCGTCCCGATCGCACGGAGATTCGGTGAGGCGTCCATCACGGCCGCATCGACGATATCGGCGACGTTACAGAAGAGTCCGTCCGCTTCGAGTTCAGCCACGCGCTCGACGAGTCGCTCGTGTGACGGTTCGACCGGATCCGGCCAGACGTGTACTTCACAGTGTTCTTCGAGAACTGCCAGCCCGTCTTCCGGAACCTTTCGGGTCAAATATACGACCGCTTTGTCCGACATATACGCTTGATCAGATACCGATCGCAAGAGTGTTTTGGTGCTTCCCGGTCGACGATCGAAATTCGAGCACTGAACGTCGAAACGACCCGTCCGAATCAGCCGGCACTCGGGTCTTCTGGTCAGTCGTTTATCAACGGAAAGGTATTTTTCCCGTGGCCGTTTTGATACAGGGAACCCTGTATGTTATACACACCCGAATCCGTCTGGGAGTTGAGTTTCACACCTAATGTGACGCATGGCGTCGGCGCGATCGAAGAACTCGGTGCGATCGGCGTCGAGTTCGGCGCTGACTCGGCGCTGATCGTGACCGACCCTGGGCTTGTCGAGACGGGTATCATTGACGACGTGACGGCGATCATCGATTCGTTCGAGTATACGGTCTTCGACGGCGTCGCTCCCGACCCGGATATCGGCGTTTTCGAGACCGCGATCGCGAAGGCGGACGAAATCGATCCCGAACTGATCATCGGCGTCGGCGGCGGAAGCGCGATGGATGTCGCCAAGACGACGAGCGTGGTTGCCGCACACGGTGGCGACGTGCTCGATTACGTCGCCGAACCGACCGGTGGCGGACAGCCCGTTCCCGGACCCGGAATCCCGATGATCGGCGTTCCGACGACGGCGGGAACCGGCGCGGAAACCTCACCAGTGTCCGTTATCTCGCTTCCTGATGAGGACCTAAAAGTCGGTATTTCCAGCCGGTATCAACGACCGAACGTCGCGTTGCTCGATCCGACGCTCTCGGTTTCGTTGCCGCCGGGACCGACCGCTTCTTCGGGAATGGACGCGCTCTCACACGCGATCGAAGCGTACGTCACTCGACCATACGACGCGAAACCGGCTCCCGAGGGCCGCGATGAACGTCCGGATTACAACGGCCGCTCACCGATCACGGATCTGTTCGCGAAATCAGCGATCGAACGGATCGGCGGACACCTCCGTGCGGCCGTCGACAATGGAGAAAACCTCGACGCGCGCGAAAACATGCTGCTCGGCAGTTATATGGCGGGCGTTTCGTTCACCAACGCTGGTCTCGGCGCAACACACGCGATCGCGATGGCTATCGGCGCGGTCAAGCACACACCGCACGGCGTCACGATCGCTCACGCGCTGCCGGCCGTCATGCGGCATAACGCGACCAGCGCGTACGATCGATACGCCGAAATCGCCGCCCTGCTTGGGGAGGACCCCACCGGACTCACTCGTGCGGAATCGGCCGATGCCGCCGCTCGTGCCGTCGAAGAACTGGCGGCGGATGTCGGCATCCACGGTGGACTCTCTTCGTTGGGGATCGAGGACTCGGACGTTGCGCACTTGGCCGAACGCGCGAGTCAACTCGAACGGTTGCTCGTCGGCAATCCGCGACGCATCGATCGAGACGATCTGGAGACGATTATCCGAGACGCGCTTTAACCATTCGGTAGGCTACTTACTCGGCAGAGTAGGGCGTGATCGTTCCCGAAACACTCGCACTGGTGATCAGCTATTCGATCCGTCTCTCAAGGTCGTACATCGCTTCAGCCCGGATCTCTGAATACACCGGACAGGTGTCTCGGTCCGTCTCTATCCCTTGAATGATATTTTGTCGAAGCGGGTGAGCACACGAACTATGGAAGCGGTCGATGTACGGACATCGGGAGCACGATTCCGGGATCGATGGTATGTCCGTGACCATTGGTAACATAAACCACTTCGAAAATAATAACCCTGTTGATCAGAGGGGTTGGTCTATCGTATTTATGGAGTTCAATGGGTTCCTCCCACCAGCGTTCGGCAATATCTGAGTTCTCTCCGTGACCGCATTCATCCCGTCGATCTTCGTGATATCTCTGTGAGATAGTACGTATAGGCGTATTCGGTGAAACGGTCATCACGTTTGATAACCTACTGTACGGGACTTCTCGTAGAGAAATAGTGCTGGATCGAAACGGAGTTTCTGTGTGTGGGCGATTCCCACAGTCTTATCTCAGTATACGGCGACCGTCCCGTATGCAACCGATTGCAGCGGAAACGATCCGTGCCGAAACGAAAGTCATCGCGTTCGACCTGTACGATACGCTCCTTGATCGAGAATCGACGCTCATTCCCGCGCTTTCCGATTTGCTTGACGCTCACGACAGCGGTTATGAACCCGATATTCTGCTTCGACGGTATCTCGCGATGCACTTTCGGGATTCGATGATCGATTCGTTAATCGATGGGCCACACACCCCTTTCAAAGAGATCAGTCGTCGGGCGCTTACGTATCGTCTCGAACAGATCGGGCTGGACGTTTCCGACGCGGAGGTTAGAGCGGTGATCCAACACTGGAAGGAGCTTCATCCCTACGCCGACGTCGACGACGCGCTCGACCGAATGAGCGATGAATACGCGTTGGTGGGGCTTTCGAACGGCGACCCCGACATGCTTGATGCGGTCCGCGGCAATTTCGGAACCGACCTCGATGGTGTCATTTCCGTCGCAGAGGCTGGGGCATACAAACCGCATCCCGCCTCGTATGAACTGTGCTGTGAGCGTTTCGATGTCGCCCCGCACGAGGTGTTGTTCGTAACGGCACATACGTTCGATCTCATCGGAGCGAAAGCGATCGGTTCTCGCGGTGGGTTTTTAAATCGTCACGACAACCCGTTCGGCGGCTGGCTGTACCAACCGGATCTCACCGCCGACGATATTCACGCGCTCTGTGAGATGCTCGTATAAAAACGATCCCGCTTAGACGTCTTCGATATCCAGTTCGTCGCCGACTTGCACGAGATATTCGAGTTCGTAGCCCGCCTCTTTCACGTTCTCTTCGGCGCCGTCGTTCCGATCGACGACCACGATGAGGTGCGTCGGGACGCCACCGACTTCTTCGATGAGTTCGACGGTTTCGAGAAGGGTGTTTCCGGTCGTCGTCACGTCTTCGACGATCGCAACTCGCTGGCCTTTCTCGATGCTTCCTTCGATACGCGCTTGCGTACCGTAGTGTTTCTTTCCTTTTCGGATGTATGCGCTCGGGATTCCAGTTCGAAGCGAAACGGCGGTGACGAGCGGGACAGCTCCGAGTTCGGGCCCGGCGATCACGTCGACATCGTCGGGATCGATGCGTGCTGCGATCTCGTCTGCGACGGTGCTCAGTACGTCCGGCTGCGTCTCGAAGACGTACTTATCGACGTAATAATCGGTTAGCGAGCCGTTCGAGAGCTTGAACTTCCCCTTTTTTATCGCACCGGCCGCTTTGATCTTCTCTGCGATTTCGGACATTGTCAGTCTCACCCGCTGTATCTAAAAAAAGATTCTGATCGAGCGATCGACGTCGCGTTCGAAACGTTTGGCCGTTTCTCACCGACTGCGGCGTGGTGAACGAACTATTTTTAACGACTGAGGCTGATGTTGTATAGGTATACGACTTCAGACCGCACGAACTGGAATATATATTAATGATGATCTCTGAAATCGACCTCGAACGGATACAGCGTCGTCTCGACACACTTTGGGATATCGGAAAAACCGATGACGGCGGCGTCACTCGACTCGCATACAGCGACGAAGAGACGGAAGCGATCGAATATGTCTGCGGTGAACTCGACGACGACTTCGACATACGCACGGACCATCTCGGTAACGTCTTCGCGACCCGCAATCCCGACGCGGAGCGCTCGCTCTTTCTCGGCAGTCATCTCGACTCCGTGTATAACGGCGGTCGCCTCGATGGGGCACTCGGTGTCGTGGTGGCGCTCGAAGCGATTCAGACGGCATACGCCGTCGGTGACCCCGAGGTTCCACCGACGCTCGTGATCTTCCGTGGTGAAGAGTCCTCACGGTTCGGTCAGTGGGGTGTCGGCAGCCGTGGCGCGCTCGGCGAACTCACGGTCGAAGACCTTTCGGCAACCGACCAAAGCAACATCCCGCTGTGGCAAGCGATGCAGACACAGGGACTCACGCCGAAGAACTTCTCCGAACCGACGATCGATCTCGATCGAGTCGCCGGGTTCCTCGAAACGCACATCGAGCAAGGACGCGTGCTCGATGAGGCCGATGAGCATCTCGGGATCGTCACCGGAATCCGCGGGCCGGTCAGATACCGTGTGACTGTCGAAGGCGATTACGATCACTCCGGTGCGACGCCGATGTCACTGCGTCGGGATGCCATCGCCGGCGCTGCGGAGATGGTCACCACGGTCGAATCGACGGCGAACGAAGCCGCCGAAACCGGCGATCTCGTCGCGACCGTCGGGGAGTTCACACCGATCGGCGGTGCGATGAACAAAGTCTGTGGAGAGGTCACGTTTTCGGTCGATATCCGGAGTAACGACAACCCATACCGCGACGACGTCGAAACGCGGGTCATCGATTCGATCGAGGAGATCGCCGAGAACCGCGCCCTCGACGTGACGACGACGATGGTCGATCGATCGCCCCCTGTCGAACTCGATGGCGACACGATCGATCGGTTAGTCGAGATCGTTTCGACGCTCGATGTCCCGTACCGAGTGATCCCGAGCGGAGGCGGCCACGATGCGATGAACTTCCAACACGCCGGGATTCCGACCGGGATGATCTTCGTCCCGAGCGTCGACGGAATCAGTCACAGTCCCAAAGAAGAAACCGAAGACGAAGCGGTCCGTGAAGTCGCCGCCGTGTTCGCCCAGACGGTTCTTGATGGCCCGCCGGCCGAGCAGTAAGCGACCCTATTCTCGTTCGGGTGGGACTGCAAATACCGGAACTGACGTCCGTCGAATCACCCGTTCGGTCGTGCTTCCAGCGTGTCGAAGCCGGTCGATTCCGCTTCGACCGGCGGTCCCCATGACGATCACATCGATATCGTTGTCCGCGACGAACGAGAGGATCTCTTTCGCGGGATATCCTCGACGTAAGTGCTTTTTCACATCGATTTCCACCGCGGCCCCACGCTCGCCAGCCTCATCGAGTGCGGCTTCACCCGCCGCTTCCTGTCGTTCGACGAGGATATCCCAATCGCCCGGGCGTTCGCCTTTATCAACCACATACAGCGCGTGCACGGTCGCATCGAACCGCTCGGCGAGATCGATCGCTCGATCGACACCTCGATTCGCACAGTCGCTGCCGTCCGTCGGGACGAGAATCCGATCGTACTGCATACCCACTCCTCGCAAGCCACATCGTTAAATACCTTGTGAGGAAGTACCACGTCCTGTTTCAGCCGCGATGCGATCGATGTTCGCGGCTCTCGTTCGGCTGTGCCGTTCTGCGTGTACGTGTGGCTCACGTTCGGTCGTTACTTTTCCTGCTCGGAGTGTGGTCAGGAACGTCATGCTGATTTGAACGCATCGGAGAATATTGCCCAACGGGAGGGTGAACTATGCACGGCGTAACAGTTCGGCTGACGCGAACCGTGCTACCTCGTTGGTTGAATAGCCAGCCGTTTTTAACGCCCACCGTGTGTGGGGAGGAAGGCCGCTTTGACACGGCTGTACGCGCTGTAACGCACGTTTTTGGTCATAATTGGACGGCAACCATTGACGGGTCACGCGAAAGCGTACTTGAACCCAGAGGAAACGCGCGAACCGAATATCCACTTCGTGGAATCCTCGCCCTTTAGCGCGGGGAGGATGTCAAACCATTCCCGCGGCGACGAAGACGAGGTAACAAACCACCACCAGTACGGACGAATGGAGTAACGCCGTGTATCGACCGCGGGAGGCGACGCCGGAAAACCATCCACACGCAAGCATCGTCGCCTGAGTAACGAGGTAAAATTGCCACGTCTCTCGGGGTGGATCGATCGCGTTCGGATCGATCGAAATTCCCGACGGATGTGACGCGGCAGAAAGCTGTGTGACTCCCTCGAGAACGTACGTGTTGACGGCGATAACGATCCCTACAACGAATAGTGCGGTCGCCCATCCGATCACGACGTAAATAAACATCGCCGACTGAAGCCGCTTGCGTTGATGATACAGCGAACCGATCTCCGTCTGAAGCGTCTCGAACGTCGTTTCGGCGTCGCTTCCGACTGCCAATGCGCCTCTTATGAGACCGATCGTCTGTTCTGCGAGCGGGGTTCCCACACGTGCAACGAACCGGCTGAGCGCCTCATGGCGCGTATCGATGCCAGCGCTTCCGGTGGTTAATCCGAGCCGAAACGCGAGATCGTCGACATCGCGCTGTAACGCTCCGAACTCAATGTCGTCTGCGACGGATTCGACGGCCGATTCGAACGGTTGGCCGAGGCTCAGATGTCCCGCGACCGCGTGCACGAAATCCCGTATCTCCCTGTCTTTCGCGTCGTCGATACGTGATCGGTTCACCGCGACGGTACCGACGGGAAGTCCATAGGCGGCGTAGGTTAGTAAGACGATGTTAGTCAGCGGTTCGCCGAGCGTCCACAGCCCCCAGCCGACGACAGCTGCCGGGAACGCGAACACGAACGCAGCGCTCGCAGGGTTCGTTACTGCGGACCGTATCGTCGCGTATCCCAGGGGTCGTTCGTACCTCCGAATATGCGTTGACGGTCGAAGCTGCGCAACGATACCGGCAGTGCATCCGCCGACAACGAGGATGAATAGTGAACTCCCGTAGACGAGTAGCGATCGTACCGTCGGCTCGCCCGGCAACGCGACCGTCTTCGAAAGGCTCGGTGTAAGCACACCGATAAACGTGAGGCTGACGACGATCAACGCCGGCAATACGAGAAGGAAGATAAATAACTCGGCGACCAGCTCCAGGTAATCACCAGCCCGTTGGCGCGCACGGGACTGCTGGTGCGAAAGCATTCGCGATTCCATCCGGAGATACTCTCGTAGCGATGCCGAGCCGTGACTCGCATGCTCTCGAAACTGTAATAGAAACGGTGCAAACAGCTCTTTCGACGGCGTCTCTCTGGCGACGTTTCGCAGTCCGGTATCGAGGCTTCCAGTGAGTGCAGCCGTCTTGAGAACCCGTTCGAACGACTTGCTGGTTTCGCCATAGGCGTTTTGCTCGGCGACCTTTCGCAGCACGACGGTTCGTCCCTCGCTGCCGTTGGCCAGCGCACGAAGGTACCGAACCGCTCCCGGAAGCGAGCGATTGATCGCCGCTCTCCGAGCGTTCGCCCGCCAGCGAAGATACGCCCCACCGAGCGCAACCGTCGTTCGTTTGCTCGCTGCGCCGACGAGTACCGCGCTGGTGAGCAGGAGATATCTCCCCGCTGGAGTGAAACGCTCGCCCGGAACGGCAGCCGACACGAACCGTTCCAGCCCGTCAGCGGATGCCGGTGTGAGCAACGAGCCGAAAAGCAACACGAACGCGGCGATAGATCCACCCAGCAACCACGACAGTCCGTACACTCGAGAGAGGTAGGTTTCGAATCCGACGGAGACTGCGGCGCCTCGGTATCGGTCGCGGTTTCGATCGTGTCGCGGCCGGTCAGCATGTCGTGAAAACAGCGCGTATAGACCGCGATCCACTTGAACGGAGATCGTATACAGAACGCGGTTATTCATCGGTCCTCGTCCGTTGTCGCTGTATTCGTCCGATCGTTGCAGCCTCGTTCGTTCGGAGATCACTCAAAAACCCGAACAACGTCTCCATGTCCGTAACCTCCTCTCGGACTAGATATTTGGCGTACCGGTGTTTCCGATGAAACTCGATTTCGACGCTCTCAAGCGAGCGGTTCGTTTTCTCCGCGAGCCGTTCGAGCACACACAGCTCGTGTTTGACGGTCGGATCACCGAGTTTCGGGTGGTGGTACGCGAAATCCCACTCGCCGGTCGGCGTCCGATCGAGAATGCGGTTATAATGGATCGTCACATCTCCTTTCTCGATCGTTTCTATCGATCGCTGTGCATCGTTCGCCTCCTGCTCGGACAGCAACTCGATAACGGAGCCGACGTATCGGTCACCATCGGTGTATTGCGTGAAGATGATGACATCGATCTCTAACAGCAGATACGGTGAGAGCCCCTTCTCCATGGTTCGATTCACGAGCTTTTCGATTCCATCGGCGTGGGTCGTTCCAAGCACCCCGTGGCCGGTTTGTAACACCTCACTGAACGTCTCGAACGATTCCGCCGTGTTGATCTCGCCGATCACTTCGGTATCCGGATTGAGGTAATTTACTTCGGTCATCAAATCGGCCATCGAGACGTTTTTGAATTCGTCCTGATGTTCTCTTGTCGTCAGTGAAACGCCGGTTTCGTGGGGAAGCGACACTTCTCGCGAGCCTTCATCGATGCTGACCGGTCGGTCGTCGTATTTAATAAACGGCATATGGGCGTTCATCAGCGTCGTTTTTCCGGCACCGGTCGGCCCGGAAAACAATACGACGCCTTGGTGCTCATACAGGAGCCACAAGAGCGCTACGAGTTCCGTTGGAAGCGAACCCATCGCGACGAGATCGGCCGGGGTGAGTACGTCCACCGCTTGCTTACGGATCGAAATGTGTGGGCCTCCCTCGGAGATCGTTGGGAGGGCAACCGCACACCGAATCGTCTGTTCGATCCCCGTCGGTTCGAGATTCACTTTCGCTGACGGCCGGCTCGAAGACAACTCGACGCCGTCGTTGGCGGCTAGTTGTGTGACGACATTGATGAATTCGGCTTCGGAGTCGAACGCGAGGTTCGTCGGCTCTCTGTTAGCTCCGTTGGGGACGACTTTGATACGCTCTCCAACCCGGTTCGCTTCGATATCCTCGAGATTCGGGTCCCGGATCGGGATCGTCAACTGACCGTAGCCGACGAGGTCGCGAAGCACGTAATAACACAAATCATCCAGCCTGCCGTCGGCGAACCGCCTGCCGACCGGTGGAACGGCGAAGCCGTGCTCCGCCAGCGTTTCCCACATTCGGTTTCGGATGGAACCGACCAGCGTGCTCGTGTTCTTTGCTGTGAGTCGCTTTGAAAGTAATCGCTTCCCTCGCGTTCGAACGAGGGCGATCCGATCTTCGAACGTTATATCCTTCTCGATTCCGTCGATCCCGACCTCCCAGATTCGAGATTTGCATTCGGCGATGAGCTGTTCGTCCTCTGGGAGTCGATCCGGTTCCAATACCGCATACTTTTGCTCGAACGGATCAGAACCCAAAAGCTGCTCTCGGTATCGCACGACGGGGATTTCGTATCCCGCAAATTCGACAGTATACCGTTCGATCCTCTCGGCGCTGAATCGATCGAGATACGCCGTTTCACGGATACCCGTTTGAGCTGGTGCGTAATTCGTCAGATGAATCAGCAGTTCGCTGCCGCTACAGTCGCTCACTTCGATCTCATTATCGAGTGCGTGTGGTGTCAACGCCCCCAGACATCTCAATTCCGCCAGCGCGTGATAGTTGAGTCGACGACGGCCGTCCGGTGTACAATCGACCAGTCGATCGATCGCCCGTTCGTATTTCGGATCGAAGCCATCGTAAAACCGCTCTCTTGCCCCTTCACGCGTTCGAGGACGGGTGAGCGCCGCATCTGAAAAGTGCGATCGAACGGTATCGAGGTCGGCTTCGGTACCAGCCGACAATGACGGGCTGCGTATTTCATAACGAAACGCGTCCTCACCGTCCGAAACCGTCGCGACGACACCGGGAACGATCTCGTATTGGTCGTGAACCGTCGGTGCATACCACGCGGCTCGACTGTCCGGCGGCTCCGGTGGCGATACTGTCGGAACGTCAGTGTCCATTCGATTTGGACTGCTGACGGTTTTTATTTAAAATTCGTTACCGTGATGGAAACAGTATCGACGAGTCGAGTTATGCCGTAGGTTGATAGTGGTCGATTGGCCAACGTCACATTCTCGCAGACTTACCGGATAACGTATACTTTCTCGTCTTCGATCTCGACGTCGTACGTCGGGACTCTATATCGATCGTCGACTGCGTGTTCTCCGGTTTTTATATCGAACATCCACGAGTGCCACGGGCACTCGACGTAGATCTCCTCGCTGTATTCGACGTTCCAGCCGTCTTCACCGAGGTCGACTTTTCCTTTCCGGTTTCCCTCACAAAGCGGGCCCGATTGATGCGGACAGAAGTTCGCGATAGCGTAGTACTCTCCGTCGAGGCGATATACTGCGATCTCCTGGCCGTTCACCTCTGCCATAACCTTCGCGCCGTCCGTTTCTAGATCCGTCGTATCGGTGATATAGTGTCGTTGTTTGTCCATGTCGAACGTCAAATTATAGTGGTAAATCGAAGAGCTCAGCCGCCGTTTCACCCATGATCGCTCGAACTTCATCGGGTTCGAGGTGCGGGGCGATCTGGTCGAACACCTCGTTCGGTGGATCGAAATCCATGTGCGGCAGATCTGCGGAGTACAGGATGTTCTCCGGGCCGGCCATTCGGATAATGTCTGCGATGTGGGAGTTCTTCCCGCGTGGATCACCGATCGGTTGGGTGGTGAAGTAGAAACTGTCGTCGATGTACTCGCTCGGCAACTTCTCCAGATCTGGGACGTCGTCGGTGTATTCGAGGTAGTGATCGTCCATCCGCCAGCGCATCCACGGGATCCATCCGATCCCGGCCTCTTGGAAGACGAAATCGAGGTCGGGGAATCGTGCCGGAACGCCCTCGAACATGATCGATGTCATTCCCCACATCACGGCCCACGGAAGGCTTACGACGTGCGATTCGGCGAAGGTCTGTGCCCCGTTCGCCTGCACGGGGAATCCACCTTCGCGCATCTGCAGTCCGTGACAGATGATCGTCAGATCGTGATCCTGTGCGGCTTCATAGATCGGATCGAAGTAGCGGTTTCCGAGCGGCGTCCACGAGCCCGGTGGCATATACACGCCGGTAACTTTGGGATCGTCGCCGCGTCGTTCGATCTCTTCGGCCGCTCTTTGGGGATCTTGCGGCGGCACGACGAGGCAGGCTCTGAACTGATCCGATTCAGCGAGCATGTTGTCTGCGACCCAGTCGTTGTACGCCTTCGAGAGCGCGACGGCCACTCGATCGTTGTTCACCGTGTGGATCATCAGGTGCAACGTCGGCGTCGTGATCGAGTAATCGATATTGAAATCGTCTAAATCTCGCTGTTTCTGATCGGCCTCGTTGGCGTCGTTTATCAGCGTTTTTCCGCCCCGGCCGTATGCTTCCCCAATGATCGAACCGGTGTGCGTATAGGTGAAAATGTCCGCATACGGCATATCCGTCCGTTCGATCTGTTTGACGATCGCTTCGTTGTCCACGTACGGGAGGATTTCATCGATCCCCTCCAACGTGTGTCCATCAGCGTCGACGATGATGTCGAGATCCTCGACAGACCTAAGTTGGGTGCTTGCTTGTGCCATATCAACACGTTTCGAATGGGTGAGTAAATAGGTTGTGCTGTGCTCTGGTTTCGCCGGATCTCTCAACCCACCGAAATTTTCCACCACACCGATCCTGTCCCCCGATTTTGTCCGCGTATGCCGACCGTCGACCCGGGTGTAAACGAGCGACGCTGGAGCGCTTCGATCGGGTCGGTGTCGTCGACCAATCCGGTTACGATTCGCATCGGTGTCTCGTGCGTGACGACGATTACCGGTTCATCCGCGCGTACAACCGAGGACCAACACGAACGAACACGGTCGATGACCGTCCGACAGGATTCTCCATCGAGCGCCGCCGCCGGAGAGAACGTCTGCGATTTCGGGTGGAGCTCGGGGTGTTCGCTGAAGGCCGTGTTCGCTCGTTTCCCTTCGAGTGAACCGAACGATCGCTCCTTCCACCCCGACGCCGTTTCGACGTCTCGGATGCCGGTTCGAGCCGAAATAATCTCCGCCGTGTCGACCGCCCGACGAAGCGGCGAGGTAATGATTCGATCCGGCTCACCTATCGTGTCGATCGCTTCGCCCGCCCGTTCGGCTTCTCGGCGACCTTCCGACGTCAGCGGTACGTCGCTCCACCCTTGCAATCGCCCCGCTTCGTTCCACGGCGTTGCGCCGTGCCGGACGATAAACGCGTTCACCATCGATTTCGGTCACTTTCGGAATACATCGCTTTACTCGCTGAATAGCTTTTGAACCCGCGGAACGCCGTCGATCGCGTCGATGACTTCGACGACTTCGTCCGGGACGTCTCGCTCCCAAACACCGCCGCTCGCCATTCGGTTTCGGATATCCGTCCCGCTTACCGTTCGCGTTCCGCCTTTCGTCACGACCGATCGTCCGTGTTCGCGTAACCGCTGGACTTTCACCCGATGCCACGCTTCGAGCACGTTGACGTAGTGGACGACATCCGCTGGCGCGTAGTGTTCCCACAGTTCCGGCCGATTGATCGGAAACGGCATGATCTGCACGGGGCAGCCGATCTCGCTCGCCTCGACCGCGTTCCGTATCATTCGGTATCGTTCGTGGTATCGGAACGGGTTGTGTTTCGGGTCGTTTCGCGTTTCATCGGTCGCTTCCGGACGGATGTGTCCCGGATCGGCGTTCGTGATGCCGATGACGAGTTCGTCGGCGTTCGAAGCAGCCCATGCGGCGTATTCGAGGTGCTCTCGATGGAACGGCTGAAACCGGCCGTGAACGTGTGCAGGCTCCCGTTCCCGGGACTTTCGGTGTTCGCTCATTGTCTCTCCTGTGTGTGTCTGCGTCCCGGTGTGGGTTGTTTGACATCGCGACGGTCGAGTTCGAACAGCGCTGGATCCTCGATGTACTGCGACAACTCGATCGCATCCGCGCTTGACACGGGTGCTCGTCCGTCACCGTTTTCGACGCGGCCGAGTCGAACGGGACGTTCGCCCGCCGCTCGCAACCGTCTCTCGATTCGTTCCATCGCTGCCGGCGTTCCGACCATCGCGATCGGCCCGTTCGTCCCGACTGTCGCGTCGGGGACGAGCCAGCGTCTCCTCGCACGCGAAATCGATTCGTCATCGATGAACGGGAGCCGTTCGACGTGTAATCGGTGGCCGCTTCGGGCGATCGATTCGACGACACCGCCGATTCCCGGCCCCGAAACGTCCGTCGCGAGCTTCACGTGGTACTCGGGATCGAATTCTGCGGGGGTGTTCGGCGACGCCGACGCGATGGTTTCGGCCACCGCGGTGTGATCCGTGGCGAGCGTTTCCACCGCCCGTCTGCCTGTTTTTGCATCGTTTTCGCTTCGGGCCGCCGATAACGCGGCCACCGCACCGAGCGGCCGAGACAGTACGACGATATCGTTCGGCTTCACTCGCCCGGCGTGTATCGGTGGTGTGTGCGCGAGCTCGGCCGTCACGCTCGCGCCGAAGAGCCATCCATCGCCGCCGTGGGAGAGAACCGTCGGTCGACGAAGGTCGGCCGCATCCGAATAGCCGTCTCGATACCACGTTCGAACGGCTTCTTTGCTCGGCATTTTCGCTGATTTCGGGGCGCTTACGATCGGACGCACCCGCCGCGCGCTGCTCGCACCGTACGCATAACAGTCGTTCAACGCGTGGGCACTCGCGATGGTTGCCTGTGTCGTCGGATCGAGACCGGGAAACGCGTGAATAACGTCGACGTTCCCGGCGACGTAGCCGGACTGGAGCGCGCCGTCGGGCGAGAACAGATCGAACGAGAGCGTCGTCCGATCGGCGTTCGAAACCTGGATCGAGTGCCCTTTCGCGACCGTCAGTCGGGTATCCGTCCCCGCCGCACCGTATCCCGCTCGGAGGACATCGGCGAACGCTTCATCAGTTCTCGCGTGTTCGGACGCGGTCAGGACTGCGGCGAGCCCCCACGTGGGCGTCGAGAGATCAGCCGTTTTCAGCCGTCGTACGGATCCGTCGGCGTCGACGGTAACCTGTGCTGTTTCCCACTCGACCGACTCGTACCGAGGGATCAATCCACAATCGAGCGTTCCCGCGAGATATACCGCGTTTGCGGCGAGTCGTTGTCGAACCTGCCGTCGTGCAGGGTAGACGACCCTCTCGAGCGATGTCTTTCCCATACAACCACACGGAAGCGAGGCTGTCTCGTCAGTCATCGCTCACGATCAAGTGGGGTGATCTCTTTCGTCGGATAATCCGGTACATCGGGTGCTCGGCGTAGCCCATCGAGTAACATTCGATCGGCTCGCGCCCGGAGCACGTACATCAGATC
>LKMJ01000385.1_pt1 | contig 32841 bp, 32 predicted proteins | sample 643391 | NCBI WGS metagenome assembly LKMJ01 (sample SAMN04112250, study PRJNA286221) | soda lake metagenome | biome: soda lake; feature: Kulunda Steppe; material: water; isolation source: sample PL-Br10 brine of Picturesque Lake | place: Russia: Kulunda steppe | collected 2010-07 | reverse complement strand
GCCGCGTGCCGCGTGGTTTCCTCGCGGCACGCGACCGTCTGTTGAATTGTCCGGACAACGCGACTGGACGTGTCTCTTAGGCGCGATTACCGAGGACGGTGATCGCTTTTTCTCCCGGTTCACCGAGTACGCCACCGCCGACCACGCGAAATATTTCATTTTAGCATTATGCAAAGAATTCAAAGATGACTTGATAGTTGTGCTCGATGGAGCGCCATATTTCCAGGCATCGGCCGTCACGGATCTGGCGGCCCGTGACGACCTCGCCTTCGTGACGTTACCGTCGTATTCGCCGGAGCTGAATCCTGTGGAAGAATGCTGGAGATAGCTGCAAGCGTCTCTTAGCAACCGTTTCTTCGACTCACTCGACGAGCTGACGACAGCAATTGATACCGCTCTCGACCAACTCTCTATTCCAAAAGTGAGCAATTATTTCTAATCGTTACTATAGCACCTTCCAATTGCTTCGCTGTCTCCACTATACACCAAAACCCTCACTTTAGAGACAAACTACTCAACAATCACGCTCCAGTCAACACCTCCAACTAATGAGGTGTAACTTAGGAGCTCAATACAAACATTATTATTCTATCATATTAATTGTATTATCATTTACCTTTTATATGTAGTATAACTCATGATAACAAATAAAAATATCTTCTAATTAGCTTGGGAAATCAGGGGGTTTTTGTTTGAACCCATCTAATGGTAATATATGTCACAAGCAGCCAAAACCAAAAATCTACAAGTTGAATTAGAAAATATTGGGGGAATAAATGAAGCTAGTATGGGGATTCCACCTGGTGTCACAGTTCTCAGTGGACGTAACGCCACTAACCGGACTTCGTTTTTGCAGGGTATCATGGCAGCGATGGGAAGTGAAGCAGATCAAATCACCGTAAAAAGTGATGCTGAAGAGGGAAGAGCTGTCGTTCAGACACCAGAAGAGACGTATTCTCGTACATTAACTCGTACTAACGGTGGAACAGCTTTGACGGGGGACCCCTTTACCGATGATCCTGAATTGGTCGATTTGTATGCGTTCCTATTGAAAGAAAACCCCGTGCGACAGACGGTTGAACAAGACGGAGATCTGTATGATGTATTAATGCGTCCGGTTGATACTGCCGAGATAGAAAATCGTCTGGAACGATTGAAAACGGAAAGAGAACGTCTCAAACAACAGCTGGACAATATTGAACAACGCAAAAAAGAACTCCCGCAGCTAGAAGAACGGAAACAAGAGTTAGAATCACGACTTGAGGAACTTCGAGCAGACGAATCAACTCTCCAACAACGAAAGGAAGAATTGGAGGAGCAATTCACGGAACAGGGCACAGACGAGCAGTCTGAAGAGATTGAGGAATTGGAGGAACAACTCAAATCAAAGCGAACAGACATCAGCACGTTGGAGCGGTCGATTGAACAGCAAGAACGCCTTCATGAGGCAGCGATAGATGAGTTGGAATCGATAGATAAGCCTGATACCTCAGAAAAAGAACTCCGAAGCAAGAAAACTAAATTAACTGAAAGCAGAGATATCCTTTCGGAACAGATTGAAACGCTTCGAGCGCAGCAGCAAGAAGTCACCTCAGGGATGGAAGCAGCACGGGCGTTACAGGATTCAACAGCGTCACTCAAGCAGGTTGTCTCGGACTTAGACGTTGATATTACAATCCCGGACGGACCGCTAACCACGAGTGAAGACAAGGAAACCGGGGAAATTACAGATGCACTTGTCCAAGGAGATACAATTCGATGTCTTGCGTGCGGGAGTGAGGTGACGACTGATACCGTTGAAGCGGTTATCGACCAATATCGGGAAATCAATACAACGTTCCGTGATCAGATTCATGAGTTAGAACAGGAACAAAAAGAAATTCGAAAGCAAATCAAAGAGACCAAATCGCAATTGAACGAGTGGAAGTCAGCTGAGGAGCGTATTGCAGAAGCGACTCAACAAAAACAGGAAGCTAAGGTAGAAATCAAAAAATCAAAAGAGGAGTTGGAGACTGTCAAACAACGGGTTACAGAGCTTGAATCCGAATTCGAAGAAAAACGGCAGGAGATGACAGAGAGTTCGGAGGATACGGAAGTACGGGAAGAGCATTCAGATATCGAAGACCAATTAATTAATACGGAAGTGGAGATTCGGAAAACAACAGATGAGATACGTGAGACAACAGGACGGATTGAAGAGATAAAAGAGGAAATATCGGATGAGGGTAACTTGGAAACAGACTTGGACAACTTAAAAGAGGAAATTACGGGGCTTCGTTCTCGAGTTGAGGATATTGAGCGTGAATTGGTTGAAGAGTTTAATGAGACCATTGAAACAGTCCTTGATATTCTCAGCTATGAGAATATCGAACGAATTTGGATAGAGAGAAAGCAGGAAACTGTCAAAGTGGGGCGCCGAAAGGAAGAACAAACAGTGTTCGAGTTGAATATCGTCCGTGAAGGGTCAGATGGTGTCTATCCTGATGAATTACGGCACCTGTCTGAAAGTGAACGGTCTGTGACTGGGCTTGTTGTGGCTCTCACTGGGTATATTGTTCATGATGTCGATACGAAATGCCCGATAATGGTTTTGGACAGCGTTGAAATGATAGATAGCGAGCGGATTGCAAAAATGATTGAGCATTTCCGTGATGAAACACCGTATCTTGTAGCGGCCCTCCTTCCGGAAGACTCCGCAGCTGTGGAGGAATCGCTCCCCGAGGCGACGGTACGGGGAATAGACACTTTAGTCTCATAAGGGTAAGCTTTGTTCAACTATCGAATTTTCAGTAGGTTATCTTAGATTTGCCTCACATATATTACAGCCATTATTTCGAATATACTGGAGTAGGTCTTGTCTGCGGTCACACTCTGTACATTCTACTCGAAACTGGATCTGTGTATCATACGTATCTGGAATAGCGTCTGCGTTAACTAACGACGTGAGACCCTGCTTTGCAACTGCGTCGACACGCTGTTGTAAGTTTGATAGCCGGTTTTCAACTTTTTCTTTACGCTCTTCCGCAGATTTTGTTCGCCGCTGGCCTTCTGCCGCCTCAACTTCCTGGATGTTTCTAAGGAATTGGTACACGGTGTTGTAAGAGAGCAAGTCTTTTGTCAATGCATCGATGTCCACACCGTAGTCAGCTAGCCAATTTTTGACCTCGGTTATCTCCACTTGAGAGACGCTTTCAAACCGCTCGGCCTGTGAACTGTCGGCACGCAGTAGGTACGCGATTTCTGAAGCAGAGTACTCCTTTGGATAGAAACCATCCGTTTGCTTTTCTATAACACTTTCAATAATAGCTGTATTCACATATTGTTCAAGATCATGGAGTGTGTCAGAATTCTCGGAGTCTGTCCATCGATTAACGATTTCATTTTCTACATCTTCCAGATTATGGTTGGCTGCTACCTTGAGAAGTTTTTCGCCTTTAGCCATGTTATGCTATAATCCCCAGTCGGTTAAAAATTTGAGGTTTACTAGATGGGTATGAAAGCATATGCTATTTTTCTTTGTAAACAAACTCAGCTACTTATTTTAATTCATAGATGTATTTCAAAATAATCGGCTCTGGTGAATCCAGGTTGTCCAGATAGAGGCCGTTGACCACTGTAAGGATTACAACAGACCAGATTACATCGGAATAGTGCGTTTAGGTCCCAATTTCTGGTATGGGAAGTTCGCCGATAACGTCATGAGCCATCTCTTTGACGGTTAGAGCACTAAGTTCTCCGTCTGGTTGAGGGATCACGAACTCATCTACTCAACCAGATACATTTTCCAACTATGTCGAAATTTAGCCCTGCTGCTCATCTTGTGTAATGTTCTCATGGACCGAACGTAGATCCGTAATCTCTTTCTGCTCGAAGGTGCTATTTTTGTACATACGTTGGAATTAAAATCTATTTATGCTATTGAATGAAGATATTGCTGGAGGATACTATAACCATCCAGTAATAACGTCTAGAAATTGTGTTCCGTCACGCCGGATAGAAACAATAAACAAGAAGCGAGTTTTCGAGTAATTCCCCCAAACGTTTTGATATTCGACTTTCTTTACTGTCATAGTATGAAACCAACTCGTACGGTAAAGACGGCTGATACCCTCATCAGCGTCATTACTGAACTCCAGAAGATGGATGGGGCAGGCGTCACTGAGCTGGCATCTCAGCTGGAAATGGCTAAAAGTACGGTTCATGACCATCTCGCAACGCTGCATGAACACGGATACGTGGTTAAAGATAATAATAAATACCACCTCGGTCTTCGGTTTCTAGACCATGGTACTCACGCGCGTGAGCGGCTTTCATTGAAATCCACTGTAACACCGTGTATTCGCCGATTAGCGGAGGATACGGGTGAAACTGTCTGGTTCGTTACGGAAGAAGAGGGGCAAGTGGTCTATCTCTATCGTGCGATCGGTGACCGAGGAATCGATCTCGTTTGCCGAGCCGGTGTCCGAACCGATATCCATACGAATGCGGCGGGAAAAGCGATTCTTGCTACCTACTCCAACGACGAGGTTAGAAAAATCACGAAAGAACGAGGGCTTACCGAAAAGACACCCAACACCACTACAGATATTGAAATGTTGCTAGAGGAACTCGAAGAGATACGAAACGAGGGTATTGCCATGACATCCGAGGAAAAGCAACTAGGAATTGCATCGGTTGGGACCGATGTCACCGTTTCCGGTAAAACCCACGGTGCCGTCACCGTTTCGGCACCAGAGCAACGTTTGACCGCCGCTCTTCTGGAAGAGACAACGTCTCGACTACGGTCCACGGTTAATGAGATGGAACTCCGACTCGATCATGAGGTATGTTCGGAGTAGCCGAACGCAATGTCCCAAGTGGAAATAATCAGATTCCGAACACGCTACGGGCGTTCACAGAAAGAAGTTTTCGTTCGGATACCTCATTCAAGTTCAGATCGGACACTTGTTGAATAGTATCCTGGAGATTTATAGTCGGATAACTTGTCCCCCACATCACTTTATTCTGTCCTCGCCCCCGAATAAAATCGATAAATTCAGTCTCCCAGTACTGTGGAGCGTGTCCAGTCGTAGCAATGTAGACGTTCGGATGGGTCCAGGCCAGCGCCATCATTTCGGTTGACCAGGGCCACCCGATATTGGCTCCAATGATGTCTAACTCTGGGAACTCGAGAGCGATATCGTCAATATACTTCGGACGGCCCGGGTCGTTTGGCATCTGAACGGCCGTGTGACCGATCTGGATGATAACTGGGATATCTAGTTCGACACATTTCGCGTAATATGGGTAGTACCGACGGTGATTCGTCGGGAGGTGGAATCCGTGGGGAACAATATGTGCGCCGACGAATCCGTGGTCCTCGACATACTCTTCGAGCCGCTCGACACCGCCCATTCCGTCGTACGGGTTGATACCGACGAGTCCCTTGAGACGATCAGGGAAATCAGAATAGATTGATATAATTGTTTCCTCGGAGAACTGTACGCCATCACGAGAGTTGTTCTCACCATCGAATTTCAATGAGGGAACGAGCGCCACGTCAACGTTGGCGGCGTCCATACGTTCAATGAACTCCTCAGGACTTTGCCCAGCACCGCTGTACAGACTCTCGTCTCCGACGAGAGTCGAGATATCCTGAATCGCTGAGTTACTCATTTTCTGTGTTGCTTCCTCGGTGAACGGATTGACCCAGATATCTACTGCTCCAGTCATGTTATTTTCACCTCCTTTATCCCTTCTGCGACTTTACAAAACTCGTTTATATGGCGCCATTTTCTCGACATGAAAGCCAGTAAGTTTCCCTGTGCAATAAATCATGATCATTTGTTTCACCTCATTGTCTTATTTCTGACGATTTAGACCAATAGCATTTATATTAGGCGGACTCACTTCGATAAACGAATGGCATACATAATTAATATGCCCAAGCTTGAACAGGGCATGCAGCAGGGGACGTTGGTTGAATGGCTGGTCGATGTCGGCGAGGCAGTCAGCGAAGAACAACCGATTGCGGAGATAGAGTCCGAAAAAACGATTAGTGAAATTGCAGCTCGCGAGGATGGAGTCTTGCGCCGGATATTTGTTGAACCGGGGGAAACTGTTGCTCCCGGGACAGCACTCGGCGTCGTTGCTGGCCCTGACGAGGAAATCGAAGAGCTTCTCGATACTGTTGATGTCGACACGGACGCGACGGAAGCGGAGACATCTGTATCCGACCCTGATCTACAGGCAGAGCCAACTCAGTCGCAGACAACAGTCGAGCAATCAAAACCATCCACCGATCAGACTTCAGGTCCTGACCGGGTCAGTCCAGCGGCGCGGCGCAGGGCAGATGACCTCGGTGTCGATGTGACCAAAATCGATGGAACGGGCCCGGAGGGTGCCGTTATTTCTGACGACATTGAGCGCATTGCGGCAACCCACGTTGAGGCGACAGCGAATGCAAGAGAGCGCGCCTCCGAACTCGGCGTTGATCTCTCCACTATCGAGGGATCTGGTCCCCGGAATGCTGTGACAGTCGCTGACGTTGAGGCGACTGCAAGCGATGTTAGAGAAAAGCGCGAGCTATCGGGAATGCGTCGGACAATCGGTGAACGCCTCGGCAAAAGCCACAGGGAAGCACCGCACGTGACGGTTCACCGTGAAGTAGAGGTAGAGGAGCTTCTCGCTGCAGCCGACGTCGCAGACCGATACGCCGACGCCGATGTGTCGATTACCGATCTGCTGCTCGTTGCTGTCTCCGCGACATTAACAGAACATCCGGAGTTCAATGCAACGTTCGAAGACGGCACACAAACCCTGTACAGCTCGCAGCATATCGGTGTCGCAGTCGATATTGAAGGGGGGCTCGTAACGCCTGTTGTCGAAGAGGTCGACTCGAGTTCGCTCGACGAACTCGCGACTCAACGCCAAGCGCTCACGAAGAAAGTGCTCGACAACGAGTTCTCGACTGCGGAGATAACGGGTGGTACGTTTACGGTTTCCAACCTCGGTGGATTTGGAGTCGACTCCTTCACTCCGATTATCAACCCACCAGAAGTTGCCATTCTCGGTATCGACCGTATCCAGGAAAAGCCAGTCAGGGACGGGGATAATATCGCCTTCCGGGATCATATCGGCTTTGACCTCTCCTTCGACCACCGGGTGGTTGACGGTGCGGACGCTGCACGCTTTTTGAGAACGTTGGCAGAGCATCTTCAGGATCCCTGGCCGCTGTTGCTGGATCGTGTCTAAACGTGAATTGCTTCGTCCAGCGCGTTCGCGGCTGCCTCCATCACAGCCTCCGAGAGTGTCGGATGGGTATGTATAGTCCCTGCAATATCGGCTAGTGAGAGTCCACCATTCATCGCTACGCCGACCTCTCCGAGCAGTTCCGACACTTCTTTGCCGACAACTTGACAGCCGAGGATATTCCCCGTCTCCGAGTCACCGATGATTCGAACGAATCCGATGGATGAATCGCGGGTGAGTGCCCGACCGTTCGCTTTGAAAGGAAACTCCCCGACAACAGGATCATAGCCTGCGTCGACGGCTTCTGATTCGGTCTTACCGATCGTTCCGATTTCGGGGTGAGTGAATACGACAGCAGGAACCGCTTGGTTGGGCTCGGGGGTCGTCTCACCGGCGATAGTTTCTGCAGCGATGAGCCCCTCGTGACTTGCTTTGTGTGCTAACATTGGTTCACCGGCGACATCGCCGACCGCAAACACCGTCTCCGTCTCAGTTTGACCGTGCTCGTCAGTTTCGATAACCCCTTGATCGTCTGTCGAGAGCCCGACAGCGTCGAGACCAAGACCATCCGTAACAGGTGTTCGTCCGACAGCGACGAGGACTTTGTCGGCCTGATATTCGTAGATCGTTTCGTCTTCTGTCTCTGTAAATACTGTTACCTGATTGTCCCTTGATTGCCAGTCCAGCGCCATCTCTCCGAATTCAAAAGTAACGCCAAGCGACCGGAGATTCTGGATCACCGGTCTTGAAAGATTCTCCTCATATTCCGGGAGCGCTCTGTCGAGCATCTCGATGACGGTTATATCTGTACCGAGACGGGCAAACACCGTGGACAGTTCCATTCCGATATATCCCGCACCGATAACGACCAGCGAGTCCGGAATCTCCGGAACTGATAGCGCGTTGCGCGAATCGAGGATGTGTTCGCTGTCGAATTCGAATCCCGGGACCTTGATCGGACGGCTTCCTGTTGCGATAATAACGTTTTCGAACGAAATTACTTCCTCCTCGTCTGGCCCGACGACACGCGCTGTGGTCTCATCGAGCAACTCGGCGTGTCCCTGCTGTATAGTGATGCCATTTTTCCGGCACAGTGAACTGACACCGTCAGTTAGACCATCGACAACCTCGCCCTTCCAGATTCCCATCTGTTCGAAGTCCACGCTGACAGCGGCGTCGATTCCCATCGACTCGCCATTCCGCACAGCTTCGATCCGCTCGGTCGAGGTGAGGAGAGCTTTAGACGGGATACATCCATAGTTCAGGCAGGTGCCGCCGATAGCATCACGGTCGACAAGTGTTGTATCGATGCCGAGTTGTGCTGCCCTAATTGCGGCTACGTACCCGCCGGGACCCGAGCCAATCACTAGCAATTCTGTCTCTTGGGTCTGTCTAGACATGGACAAAGAGTGCGCGAGAACGCACATAAAATTATGGTTGCAATGTCAAGGCATTACATCCTCGATCGCCTGTGTGATCGTGTTCTCGTCGGGGATGACAAACTGTTCTTCCGGAGGGGTGTACGAGACGGGTACATCCGGACGAGTTACGCGTTTCACTGGAGCATCCAGATACCAGAACGCCTCGTCGGAAATCCTTGACGCGATGTCACCCGCTGTGCCACAGGTCCGATTCGTAGAGTCCACAACTATCGCTCTCCCTGTTCTTTTGACACTCTCGATGATCGTTTCTTCGTCGAGGGGCAACAACGTCCGTGGGTCGATGACTTCCACGCTCACATCTCCCGCCAGCTCTTCGGCAACCGAGAGGACAGTTGGGATGGTCTCACCGATTGCAACGATGGTTACGTCGTCACCTTCCCGTTTAATGTCGGCCTCGCCGAGCGGGATTGTATAATCGTCATCCGGAACGTCTCCTCGGTCGCCGATTACAGGAGCGGGCCAGAACACCATGACTGGATCATCTTCGGCGAGAGCGCTTCGGAACAGACCGAGTTGGTCGTAGGGTGTACTTGGAACGACTGTCTTGACGCCGTAATTGAGCAGGGACGGGTAGGGATTGTCCGAGTGTTGAGCCGCGCTTCCTCCCGGCGTCCCTGCCTGTGGGACTGTAATTGTTAGAGGAATTGATACCTGTCCGTAGGTCATATGCCGGAGCTTCTGGGCGTTGTTTACCAGTTGATCCATGGCCATATAGGACATGGTGTTTATCTGGTATTCAATAATCGGACGCTTGCCGTCCATCGCTGCCCCGATAGCCAGACCGTGAAAGCCCTGTTCGGATATCGGCGCGTCCCAGACGCGTTCCTCACCGTATTTATCGACGAGATCAGGAGTCGTTCCCATGAGCGCGTGTTGAATATCCTCTCCGATGACGAAGGTATCGTCGTAGTTCTCTAAGGATTCGTGATACGACTGGATGATTGTTGAAATGTAGCTCTGGTCGCTCATGTTAGTATTGCTCCGCTGGGAAGTTCGGATAGTCCTGGTCTGCGTAGGTGTGTTCGGGTGCTCGGTCTCCGCTTGGATACTCGCTTTCCAGTGCGAATGCAGTTGCCTCTTCCAGATGCTTTTCGACTGCTGCGTCGATTTCGTCCAGCGTTGCTTCGCTGAAGATTTCCGCCGAAATAAGAGCCTCTCTGAAGGTGTCTATCGGATCCTTTTCATCTCTCCATCGTTCAATTTCTTCGTCGTCTCGGTATGGCCGATCTCTTAGCAAGTCTTCTTCGCCGGAAAAGTGCCCCTTGTACCGGTACGTTTCACATTCGATTACTCTTGGGCGACTGGTTTCGCGAGTAGTCTCGACTGCTTCCCGAACCGTCTCGTACACTTCGAGAACGTTCTGGCCGTTCACTGTCTTTCCTTCCATTTCGTAGCTTTCCGCTCGGTCGGAGATTTGCTCCACGGCCACGGCATCTGACTGGTCAGTACTTACTGCGTATTGATTGTTTTCACAGAGGAAAACGACCGGCAGGTCCCAGATTGAGGCCATGTTCATAGTCTCGTGGACGACGCCCTGGTTCGACGCACCGTCTCCGAAAAAGGAAACCGACACCCGGTCGTCCCCGTCCATTTTCGAACTGAATGCTGCCCCAGCTGCGTGTGGGACACTGGCTCCGACTATCGCGTTGCAGCCGAAGATCCCCAGTGAGAAATCCACCATGTGCATTGAGCCGCCACGCCCTCGATTGAGACCGGTTTGTTTACCAACCAGTTCCGCCATCATTTTCTTTATGTCTGCGCCCTTCGCGAGGACGTGTCCATGTCCACGGTGTGTGCTCGCGATCACGTCGTCTTCCCCTAATGCGAGACAAACCCCGACTGCGACAGCTTCCTGACCGAGGTAAAGATGAATCGGCCCTGGAATTTCCCCCGCATTGCTCAGTTCCTCGGCCGAGTACTCGAACTCACGTATCTCCCTCATCAACCGATACATCTGCCGTAACAACTCCGGGTCGTATTCTGAAACCGTGTCCTGCAGGTTTTGCACCTGTTCGGAGATCTCTTGACTCATCTAGAATACTGTTTCGGGCGGTTTGTTTTATAGCTTTTGTCCACTCTACGGAAACTGTCAGATGAGGGCTGAAAAGTGAGGCGGTTGGATTTCTGGGTATCCATGCCAGAAATCGCCTGTTTCACCGGGTTAGTGGCAGCGTCGAGTTAGATTTTGTGGAGCGGGGAGGCCACACCCGAGCCAGCGATGATGTTGAGTATCCTGCTGCATGCGGCGGCTTTGTCGTTAGCGGACATCAGGACTGGCTTAGCTACTTTGGGTACCGCGCTCGCTCCACGGTCCATCATTGGATCCGAAGGCCGGCTTGCAGCCCAGATGGGAAGAATCCGAATCACGTTGTGGCTGACGAAACGGTAATTCAGCGCAATAACCAGCGCTTTTGGTTGTACGCCGCCGCCAAAACCCAGAACAACGAATGCCCGTATGTCAGGCTTTTTCCGACAAGAACGATCGCCCTCACCAAGCAGTTCTTGCGCGAACTGCGCGAGAAACACGATGTCGCCGAAGCTATGTTATTCGTCGATGGCGAACCCTGATTACAAACTGCCCAGTCCGAATTTGGGTTCCGATTTCACCACGTTACACATGAAAACCGGCTTGCCTCGAACGGCCGTTTAAAGAACTGAAACGCCGTAGCGGGCCGTTTGGAACGCATTTCCGCTACCTATGTCAGACTCTGCAGAAACATGACTCCAGATCTTCGCCTGCCTCCACAATAAGCTAATCGGATCAATGCCCTTTCGGAGTGGCAGCTGGACTGAAACTTCCAGATGGTGCCGATGGCTGTCTACACTCTCTATTGGTTAGTATCGCTGCACGACCACAATCTACTTGGGGGACTCACCAGTTTTAACGGTATAACTATCCAGAGAGGGATACCATGGTTGCCCCCACAACGACGACCACTGCAGCGGCGAAGAGGCGAGGGGTGACATTTTCGAGTTGCTGGGGAAGAAAGAGCAACGATAATACTAGGACAAAAAGCGGCATCATCTGTAGGATGGGTACTACGATCACGACGGGTGCGACTTCCAAGGCCGCAAAATAGAGAACAAGTCCCAATGATGCCGTGATTCCTGCCCCGATGTACCATTTGAAGATCGGATCCCGCAGTGGAACTTTGAACGTCGACCGGAGCCGGATGTACGTACCGAAACCGATGGTCGCAGCGATTACCTTGATAGCGACGCCGGGGAGAACGGGCGTTCCCTGGGCCAATCCTAGCGAGGCAAATACTGGTTCGAATCCGATTGCACCGGCTGCGGCGAGCGGGACGATCAGCGAGAGTCCAATCTCTCGGAGAGACATCTCTGAATTGGAAACATTTGCAGTCTCCCAGGAGATGAAAGCCACTCCACCCACGATCAGAACGATTCCGAAGAAGTGAAACAGTGTTAGTGATTCCTCCAGAAAGATGATCGCCAATGCCGAAGCGAAGAAAACATTTGATGAAATGATTGGTGTTGTCCGGCTCGCACCTATTACTTTGATACTCCGGAACATCAGTACCCTGCCTATTAGCGAACCGAACAAACCTGCTGCAACAAATGATACCAGTGATAGTGGTGTAAAGAGATCCGAGTACGGCCGTGAATAGATCACGATGACAAGAGGCACGATTATTAGAACATTGCATATCAGAGACATGAGCATGACACCAGTTACGTCTCCCTTCTGCGTGCCAAGTCTGACACAGAGGTTCTGAATCGCAAAGAGAAGTGATGCACCGATAGCCAGGATTATGCCGAAAGAAGCCGCTGGGACGGGAACTTCCATATCGTCTACTCAAACTCTGTGATAGTTAAAGCTTCGACCTTATCTTCCGAGATATCTCTTAATGACTTACTCTGCGCTCACACCCGTGAGGAAACAAGACTCATCGCAAGAGGCGACTACTGATAGCTAACAGTCACCGGAATTTCGGAGTTAAGTAAAACGGCCTGGGTCACACTACCGAACAGTACTTTCCCCACAGCCGTTCGTTTCCGTCCGCTCATAACAATCCGATCCGCCTGCATCTCGTTGGCCACTCCAATGATCTGTTCTGCAGGGTTCCCATGCTTTCGCTGAACATTGACCGAAATTCCCGCATCTTCCAGATGTGTTTTTGCTCGTTCGACGCTCGGGGGGACATCAGCTTCATCGTACCAGTCTTTCGAGCTTACTCGCCCACCTTCAGACGGAATATCAACATTTTCCTCGACGTTCAGAATAGTCACTTCTACCAGTTCATCTGCTTTTGGGAATGATGTCACTGCTCTCGCGGATGCCAATGCACGCTCTTCATCCAGATCTACGGCCAACAATATCCGGAACATACCAGTTAGTCTGCGGGCATTGATCAAAAAGGTATCCCCGATATTATTAGGACACCCCATTATTATTTATAGTTTGATTTATAATGGTTCTCTATGGAACTTGAACAACAAGTCCAGCGATTAGTAGATAAAGACGAGATCAAAGAACTACGCGCAAAGTATTGCTACTATTGGGACGAGCGGGAGACAGAGAAGTTTTTGTCCCTTTTCACCGAGGACGCAGTGTTTGACCTCACGGGATATGGCGCTGATTACGGTGATACTCGATACCATGGCCACGACGAAATCGAGGAGTTTTTTGTTGCAGCAGATCAGGATGTAGGGCGATTTTGGGTCCACATGACGCACAATCCGATAATCGAAATCGACGGGGATGAAGGAACCGGTCAATGGTACTTCGAAGTTCCGATGACGCAGGCGAACGGTGATGCTGGCTGGGTCTGTGGAAAATACGAAGAAGAGTATCGCCGGGTGGACGGGGAGTGGAAGTTCCAGCTTGTCGGTCTTGATCCGTACTACAGTGCTGATTACCAGGAGGGCTGGGCAGACGAGATCGCAAACGACTAGATAGTGCCAATGATTGACACCAACCAACACGATTATAAACCGTTACACTCTGATAACAATACGGGAAACACTAATGAGAGGTAATAGCAATTCGGACGGCAAGGCGAACGTGGATCGATCAGTGAGCAGACGGCGGTACATCCAGGCGGGTGCTGCTGGTGCGGCGGTAACACTGGCGGGATGTCTCGGTGGGGATGATGATGATGACAATGGAGTTGCTGATAATGGTGAAGATGAGACTACCGATCTGGTCATGTCTATTCACGAGGAGGGGACTGGTGCTTTCGCACAGGCACAGGCAACCGCTGCGGTGGTCAACGATCACACGGACGAAATCCGGTTGGATGCCCGACCGAGTAGTAGTATTCGGGAGAACATCGGTCGATTGAGTAGAGATGAAGCTGATATCGCATTTCTCGGTGACTGGGAACTTGCCAACCTCATAGAAGGGAACGAACCGTACGAAGAGCTAGATGTTACCCCCCACCAACTCTACACGACTCTGAATAACGCGTGGATACTCATCACGAACGACGAGGACGTGGAAACGTTCGCGGATCTGGATGGGAACAGCATCGCTGCAGGGACAGAGGGCGAAGCGGTGGACCAGATCGTCAGACGCCTCGCTGATCACTATGATGTCGACCCCGACTTCCCCGATGTGGCATTTGCCGACAAACCAGGTGCAATGAGTGAGGGAATCGCCGATACGGTGGCGACCACATTCGGAAACTTCGTTATTCATTACCCGTGGGTTGAGCAAATCATGGCGGCAGAAGATACCTACGTTGTCGAGTGGCCCGATGGTGGCGACGCACTGGTGGAGGACGACCTCATTCAAGAAGTAACCTGGACGCCAGAGAACATGCCCGATTTCGACCGCGTTCCAGACGGTGATTACATCTCCTTCGGTATCGGTTTCCTTATGTCCGCTCATGAGGATGTGCCAGAAGAAGCGATTTCAGCGTATTTGAATACAATGTGGGATAACGTCGACAGCCTCATCGAAGCTGATTCAGCCTTCGAGTTCCACGAGAACCTCGAGTTCTGGCCTGAAGTCTTCGTCGACGAGGCACCTGTCCATCCGGCGGCGGAGACCTTCTACGAAGAAAACGGCATTATGTAGCGCCCCTTGTCAACTAGTTTTTTTTCTGGACAACACAACCTTTATACGGATTCGCGGTGACTTTTCGCATAATATATGGCCGCTCTTGAAACCGCTAGAAAGAGGGTTAATGTTAACTCAGTAACAACTCTAATAATATACATACTCAGCGTATATTTTGTCGTCATCCTGCTGTGGTATGCAAATACTCTCATGATGAACCAAACTCGGTTTATTAATTTGATCCTTGGGCCCGGACTGGCCATTTTCTATCTCAATCAGTTTCTGGAAAAGCGTGAGATTTTCCTCTCGTCCGATACTCTCGAACTGCCAGGCAATTTATTAGCCAATATCCCTCGATATAATCTGTTACGGAGGTTGACCGTGTACAGTTATCCGATCCTTGCTGTGCTCTCTATTGGGTTTACCCTCTACGTGGAGTATCACTTCGACCGACTACGCGTCAATGCTCCTCTCGTCGGGATGATCTCCACAGATATCTACGTTGGTCTGCTTATTATTGTGCTTTTCCTCCACGCGACGAAGGTGGCATTCGGCTGGATAATTGCCCTCTTCACAGTTTTCACGATCCTGTACGCATTCTTTGGCTCCTGGATGCCGGGCATCTTCCAGCACGGTGGACTGAACACTGAATCCATCGTCTGGGAGAGTGCGATATCATTGTCGGGTGTCTACGGGTTTATCCCGCGTGTTGGGATGACATGGGTTGCTATCTTCATCGTTTTTGCCGGGATGGCGAAATCGTTCGGACTCCTTGATTATGTCATGAATATTGGTCAGGAAGTCGGTTCTAAAACCAGGACTGGAATCACTCACGTTGCGGTTGTTTCGAGTATGATTATCGGATCGATGACCGGCGCAGCGGCCGCAAATACGGCAACGACTGGGAGTTTCACGATTCCGTTGATGAAAGATCAGGGAATCAAAGACACCTACGCTTCAGCTATCGAGAGTGTTGCATCGTCCGGTTCACAGATTCTTCCGCCGATTATGGGCGTTGCCGCCTTCTTGATGGCAGAGATCATCGGCATGTCTTATTTCGAAGTTATTAGAGGGGCGGCCCTCCCGGCGATTTTATTCTTCCTCTCGGTTACGTTTATCGTGCATTTCCTCATTCTGAAACACGACTGGACAGTCGAAGTGGACAACGATCCGATGGACTACTCCGTCTTCATGGGAGGGGCCCACTTTATCATCCCACTCGGCGTGTTGCTCTATACGCTGGTGGTGGAGAGAATGACCCCGCTCGGGGCCGGACTTTATACGATTATCGCACTGCTTGCTGTTCACACAATTTGGGAACTGTACGATGGCGGATTGAATCTGGAGAACGTGCAGGAGCTGATTTTTTCGTATTTCAAGGGCGCTAAAGAGGGGACGCTGGAAATGGCCCCTCTGATTGGCGTTCTCGGTGCCCTCGGTATCATCGTTCAGATGATTCAACAGACTGGACTTTCTGGAAAAATCAGCACCCAGATTATCGGGATTGCAGGTGGGCTCTTCATCCCGCTTTTGCTACTGGCAATGGTAACGAGCCTGCTCTTTGGCCTCGGTATGCCGACACCCGCAGCGTACATTCTCGTCGTGTTCCTCGTAGCACCCGCACTACTGGAATTCGGAGTTCAGGATCTGACGGCGCATATGTTCGTCTTCTACTTTGCGATGCTTTCCGCAATCACGCCGCCCGTAGCACTGTGCTGTGCAATCGCATCTCGGATAGGGGATTGTAGTTTCATGGCGACGTGCAAGGAGGCTCTTAGAATCGGAGCTCCTGCGTTCCTTCTACCGTTTGTGTTCGTTTTCAACGACTCACTCCTCTTCTGGAGCATCCCGACAACACCGCTTGTGTTCCTTATGATCGTCTTTGGATTTATGCTTCTGGGTATGACTCTGGCCGGACATAACAGTGTTCGACAGCTCAGTTGGTCGTTGAGAGGACTGTATCTCCTGATAGCTTTGGGGATATTCTTTGCACCGTTCCAGCTTATGATAGCCGTTACAGCTGCTGGGATGGTCATGCTCCTCGTCGATATCATCGGAATCACGAAGATTCGAGCGGCGCTGGGACCACAGTAGCGACTACAATCGTTTTCAGAATCGTCGGGGAGATGGATGAACGGTCCTCTCACTAAAAACCGAATGCTTTGTTAATATATTGCTCCGATTACTTAACCCGATAACGAACGACGTGTTTGTTGCTTTTAAATACACCCACACGAAATGTATATATTCCGCCAGCCAAATGAACACGTATGAGTGATGAGCTCACAAGCGAGCAGCAGATGCTAGTTGATGTCGCGAAAGATATCACAGAAGACTTTGGGGAATCATATTTCAGGGAAAAGCGAGTGGCGGACGAGGAACCGACGGAATTTATCAATGAAATCGCTGAGGCCGGCTTTTTCGGTATTCCCATTCCGACCGAATACGGTGGGGAGGGGATGGGGATGGAAGAACTTGTTCACGCGATTGAAGCCATCGCCGAAGCCGGTGCCTGGATGACCGTCAACCGGTTTACCCTTGATACTGTGTTCGGAGGGCTCGTACTCTCGAAGTATGGCACAGAGGAGCAGAAAGAGGAGCACCTCCCCAAACTGGCAAAGGGTGAGAAAAACTGGGCACTCGGCGTGACCGAACAGAAAGCCGGTTCGAACATGCTCAACACCCAGACGTTCGCAGAACGGGATGGTGACGAGTTCGTCATCAACGGTGAGAAGGTATTTAACTCCGGGCTCGACCACGCTGACGGATATACGTTCCTAGCCCGGACCAAAACACCCGAGGAAGCGGAGAGTCGGACTGACGGATTGACTGTCTTTTTGGTTGACCCCGAGGCAGACGGAATCGACTACGACGCTGTCGACCTCGACATTTACTGGCCAGCAGGCGAGAGAACGTACACAGTCTATATCGATGACCTCCGGGTCCACGAATCGCAGGTTATCGGTGAAGTACACCAGGGCCTCCAGCCGATTTTCGACGTGCTCAATCCGGAGCGTATTAGTGTGGCAGCCGAACACCTTGGTCGTGGCCGATGGGTGCTGCAACAGGCAGTTGATCGGGCCAAGGAACGGGAGGTCTGGGGAGAACCGATCGGCGCACACCAAGCTATACAGCATCCACTCGCCAAATCGTACGCTGATCTGGAGACTGCTAAGACTATGACGATGCGAGCAGCTCGCGCGTACGATGAAGGATATGACAACGTCGGTGAACTCTGCAATATCGCGCACTACAAGGCCGGACAGGCTGGCTTCGAGGCCGCTGACAATGCACTGGAAACGTTCGGTGGTTCGAGTGCTGTTGTCGATTATGGTATTGCAGCTGTCTGGAGTCACGCTCGCCACCAGCAAATCGCGCCGATTACTGATAATATGAAGCTAAACTACATCGCGAACAACGTCCTCAACCTTCCTCGCTCATACGGTACGTAAAACTGCATCGCGTCGTTGGTTTTCGGTATTACAGATCGAATCGAAATTACCCGGTATTACAGATCCAAGATTTCACGCGTCGTATCTGGTGTCGCGACCGGGCGGTTTAACTCATCTGCAATCCTTGCCGCTCGTTCCACTAACTGGGCGTTACTTTCCGCGAGCTCTCCCTTGTCGTAGTAGACGTTGTCTTCCATCCCGACGCGAACGTGTCCTCCCATGGTCATCGCCATCGTCGTCAATGGAAGTTGGTGGCGTCCAAGTCCGAGACACTGCCACTCCGATCCTTCTGGGAGGTTATCGACCATATTTAGCAAGTTCCGTGGGCTTGGGGGTGTCCAGTTCTGACCACCGAAAATAAGCGTACACCAGTAGGGCTCTTCGAGCAGGTCCTCTTCCATTAGATACTCCATCTCCGGGAAATGACCTTGGTTGAATATCTCAAGTTCTGGCTTAATATCGTGTTCGAGCAGTTGTTTCGAGAACTCCACGTTCTGCTCCCTAGTGTTGAGTGCAACCCCCTCGTATCCAAAGTTCGTTGCACCGAGGTCAACTGTCGCCAGGTCGGGTTTTGGCTCTACCTCTAGAGAGGGACGAAGGCGATGTTCTCCGAGATCGAAGCCTCCGGTTGTGAAATTAATCAGGATGTCATCACAGTTATCGTCTATTGCGTCGCGTATCTCCTGAAACTTCGAGATCGATTTCGTATCGTTCCCCTCTTCGTCGCGGGCATGGATGTGGGCAATCGAGGCACCTGCTTCCTCACAGGCGGCTATCTCTGCTGCAATTTCTTCAGGTTGCTCGGGAAGATTTGGATTGGCTTCTTTCCCTTGCACGCCACCTGTCGTCGCCACACTGATTATCACTGGCTTCTCGAAGTAATCTTGGTAGCCATTGTAAGGCATACTATGTACTGACACTTCGTTCCCCATGAAGATTTCTATAACACTGTTGCCAGGATTGTTCCCGGGGATCTACAGTCTTGTTTTCGAGATGATTAGACAACTGATCGCGTACAGTTTGTTACGACGTATGGTGCTTTCCGCCGTCGACGACGATCCCCTCCCCCGTAATATGACTCGAGAGATGACTTGCTAAAAAGAGAGCAACATTGGCGATGTCCTGTGGTTGCGCCGGTGCTCCAAGCGGAATCGATTCGAGATACTCCTTGCCAGCTTCGGTCCCGATCAGTTCGAGATCTTCCGTTACCATCTGTGTCTCCGTAAGTCCTGGGTAAATCGAGTTGGCACGGATGCCTGCCGAACCGAGATAGTCGGCAAGTGAGTACGTGAGAAGACGAACAGCGCCCTTCGAGACCGAGTATGTGAGAAAGTCTCCACGGCCGGACAGCCCTGCCAGACTCGAAATGTTGACTATCGATCCGGCTGTATCGTTGTTTACCATTTGGGCTGCTGCCAGTTGTGAACAAAAGTACGTTCCCTTTACGTTCACGTCCATGATGCGATCATAGTCCTCTTCTGTCACCGTTAGGAAGTCATCCGGTCCGAAAATAGCGGCCGCGTTGACGAGAATATCGACGCCGCCGTATTCCGATGTCCTGGAAAAGACCGCTTCCAGGTCGTTGCGGTTCACAACGTCACAGTTTATGAACGCGGGTGCTGTCTTTGTTTCCTCAGCAATCACCTCGTGGGTTGGTTCTCCGCCTTTCCGCGGCCGCTTCTGGACATCCGCTACCAGAACATCTGCTCCTTCCTGTGCGAATGTCCGTGCCGTTTCCCGCCCGATACCGCTTGATCCGCCTGTAATTACTGCTGTTTTATCGTCGAGTAATCCCATGTCACTGAGATCGACGGACTGGTATTTATATATGGGGGAAGATATATCCTGTACAACCGGAGTGTTTATATAAAAAACGGGGGCAGTAGAACTCACATGTCACATGTTCTTGACCAGCTTGATCTCACGGGAAATGTTAGTTTCATAACTGGTGCTGGAAGTGGAATAGGTAGCATCTATGCTCGTGCTCTTTCCGAGGCAGGTGCCCCGGTCGCATGTGTCGATATCGATACTGCTGCCGCAAACGAGGTTGCGAGGTCGCTCGGCACGAACGCTATCGGTATCGAAGCAGACGTTACATCTGAGGAAGATTTGGCGAACGCAGTCGAGGAAACTGCCCAGGAATTCGGTGATATTGATATAGCGCTCGCAAATGCTGGTATCGGGGGGGCGAGAACTTCTGTCGACGAGTATCCGCTCGAAACGTGCCAGGCTGTAATCGACGTAAATCTCACCGGAGTATTTCTGACTGCTCGGGAAACTGCCCGGCAAATGATCGAATCCGGAACCAGCGGGACGATTATCAGTACCGCTTCAATCTACGGACGAGTCGGGAATTTCACTGGCAATTCTCCGGCCTATACCGCTGCCAAAGGCGGGGTCGTCAACTTGACCTGAGAAATGGCAATTTCGTTTGCGGAGCACGGTATCAGGGTGAACGCTATCGCTCCCGGGTACGTAAAGACTGGTCTAGTCGACGAGGCACGTAAGGAACTTCCCGAAGCCGAGTTGGCAGAGTACGTGGCTGAAATCGAAGAGCGAACACTGCTGAGTCGAATGGGAGAACCGGACGAACTGAAGGCTCTGGCAGTGTATTTCGCTTCACCAGCATCCTCCTACGTGACCGGTCAGACAATCGCAGTTGACGGCGGCTTTCTAAGTACCTGATCAGGCCGTGTGGGAACGTCCGTTAGAGCCAGAATGTCTTCATCTATTAAAAACCCATCTGCCACTCAGTGTGACGCGTCGTTCTTCACCGAATTTTTGATCAGGTTTTGTGAATCACGAGCTTGCTTGAGTTCGTCCGACAACCGATCAGGTCGCCACATCTTCTCAGTGGCGTTTATCATTTCAGTCTCGACGGTCCGGATATCGTCGATTTTCAATAGCTCCCGTTCTATATCCTTCATAATCTGGCCCATATACAGACACATGGGAGAGGTCGGAAGCAAGCGGATCGAGACGGACTCTCCGTCTACCTGTACGTCTTCAATGAGACCAAGGTCGACGATGTTGACTGGACTTGCGGTATTGCAACTGCATGGGTCAAGTACGTTTTCGAGTTGCTGGAAGATCCGGTCTTGAGTTTCCTGTATCTCAACGGACATATTAGTCATCACCCGCTGCCTGCGATTGGACGTCAACCCCGGCACACGCCCACGGCTCCGGTCGGCCTTCTTCTTCTCGACGCTTAGCCCACTTGTCGTTCTGGACATGTTCGCGTAGTTCGTCGGCGTCCCAATCGTAGAGTTCCAACAGATTCTCACCGAGTATTTTTCGCTTCATTTCGTCAGTTACCTCTGGATAGCCGTACTCCTCCTGCATATCTTCGGGAATCTGGTAGTCCCAGAATGCCTCTATGTAACCCTGGGCGTGGACAAGTGGGACACCAGTAGCCCAAATAATCTTCCCTGGATCTCCGTGCAGGAGTAGTTCTCCAAGTACTTCCGCGAACCGTTTGGGTTGCAATGCGAGTATCCCCATCGTCAGCTCCAGATTGAGCCAGATGTTGTCGAAGTTTGCCGTCATCGGTTTGATTTCGTGCAGGTAGTGGATGTCCGGGTGGAGCAACTCGAACTGTATATCCGGATACATTGCGGCTATTTCTGCGACGTCGTTCGGATCTACGTTGTGAATCCCGACAGGGCCAAGTGGGAGCACTTTGTGCGACCCTATGTGCTTGATACCCAGTTCGTGGGCTTTTTCTACAACCGGAAGCAGATCGTCGTCGAGTCGCAATTCTCGTACTCTCCCGTCATTACGATAGTACGTGGGATACGTTTTGAAGCCGTCTACGCCGTATTCTTCGACCTGTTTTTCCATTTCGTCCATTGCGTCTTTTCCCAGCGGATCGACATCACCGAGTAGTTTGATTCGTTTGGGATTGTTTTCTTTTAGTTTGAGGCCGGTCTCCAATGAGGAGTAACCATCGTAGAAAAGGTCGTAGATTGGCGTCGAGTGGTACACCCCGAAGTCTACATCACTTTCGAAGAATGTCGCTTCCTCGATCTCCTCAGCGGTCCAGTTACGGCACCACTGTTCTCTCGAATGGGCGAGATCAGGCTCGATAGCTTGTCCCTTCTGGAGCTCTACGATATTTCCCATCAACCGTTCAGCCTGTTCGTTTCGGAGGTTATCCGAAGAGTTGTTTAATGAGTGAAGTACTCCGTCTCCGATGAGCATATCCTTGTACATTTTTCGTGAACAACCACTTAGCGTGACGGAACAGTGCGTATTAAACCTTGCCCAAGCTATAATTCTTATTAAATTATTATTCCTGGTCGATAAGATAGTCCTCCATTTTGGTTCTTATATTGTGGGCGCTGACGCTGTCATGGCCGACGAGAAGAACCGTAATAACTTATTTATAGACGCAGTTCTATTCTCATTCTGTAATGGTCTTTGATACAAATCCCTCGGAAGTTTCTGATTCCGAGGGTGGCGAATCACAGGAGACAGAACAGCCACGGGATGAGATCCATTCGAGACGGATCGACGGCCCTGATTCATTCCTAAACGAGCCAAGAGAGCTTACAGATGGAGTGTATCTCCTCCAAGAATGTACGATCAATCCTCATCTCCGGGAACTCAAAGCTGCCCAGAATCCGCAATGGTTCAAACGCGGCCACGAGTTTCACACGCCGATAAACACGTTCCTTCTAACGGGCGAAGATGAGGCACTACTATTTGATACTTCGTCTCCCAACGTGAGAGATGCAGTCACGAAGGGAGTTAGAAAGGTTCTAGAAAAAGAGGACGTGGAGCTTTCGTACCTCGTGTTGTCCCACGATGAAGCCGCACACGTTGGGAATGCGTACCCTATCAGTCGAGAAGCGGCGATGGTGCATCCCGATTACCAGGAAGAGGCAGACGATACCTACGAACTCCAGGAGGAGCTCCATGCGACGTTGATTGCACGGAAACCGTCCCGAGTCGCTCCCGAATTCCATTACTTCGATGACGCGGAACTGGTCGAACCAGGTCATACGATCGATCTGGGCGATCGAGTCATCGAATTTATCGAACCTGTCTGGCAGGATGGTGCGCCAACGCTGTGGATGTACGACCGGAAAGACAAGGGACTGTACTGTGTTGACTCGTATGGGTTCCCCCATTGTGGCGGCGACTGCGCCAAGTGGGCTGATGAACTTGAATATCGAGTCTCCCAGGATCAGATGATGGAGTACAACGGACGGGCATTTCGGTATATCCCGAACTGTAATCCATGGAAGATCATTGAGCAACACAACCACCTCTACGAGAATTACAAGATCGAGCATATTTTCCCGTCCCATGGACAGCCGATCCGAAAGGATATCAATCGCTATCGCGGACTGATGGATTCAATTGTTGAACGCATCGCAAGGGATGGATCGCTCGGAACCGAATACGTTAGCGCCGAAGAATTAACAGACGTTTCCTTCTAACAGAGAACAATGGTCAGACAAATCACAGACAGCTTGTATTGGATTCACGAAACCACCGAAGCACCGGACGAGGATCATCAAGTTCACTCTTCGCTGTACATCATCGAACACGAAGGGAAGTATATTCTCCTCGACGACGGTCCGTTCCTTCATGCCGAAGGACTAAAAGAAAGCGTCGAAGAGATCACCGGTCCAGAGGGCCCCGACGCAAACTTCATATTCAAGCCACATACCCCTCACTCCGGGAATGCAGGCCATTTCAAGGAGACGTGGGAAAAAATGGAAGTCGTCTTCCCGATTGGTGGTGCGAAAGTATCCGGTATTCCAACTCCGGTAACTGGCTTTGACGAACTCGTTGGTCCGATCTCGATCGAAGGCCGGAGAATGACTCTCACCGAAGTCCCAATTATCGATGTCCAGACGACCACGTGGGTGTTCGACGAGGTAGATAACGTCTGGTTCACGCTTGAAGGATTCGGATACTTCCACGAAGAAGAGCAGTCCGACCTCGTCTCGAACGAGTATGGAGAGGGTATCGAATACAACTATATTGAGGACTACTATGCCGACGATTTCGTTGCCTGGGCGAAATATGTCGATGCTGAAAAATGTGTCACACGGATGAACAAGCTCCTAGAAAAGTACGAGCCGGAGATCATCGCACCTGCACATGGCGCACCGATTATCGGCGATGACATCGACCACTACATGCGACAGTTTGCCGAGGCGATGGAAGTCAAAGATGAGGGGTTCGAACTTCCACCCTATGGAAATTACCAAACAGGGACGTCGGATTAGCCATACAGGTAATCCTGCATAATTATTGTTTAGCGAAACAGCGGTCCGTATGCAAAAAACGCAGTCGTCAGAGTATCAAATACACCGCTAGATCACGAGCAGACGGCTTTTCGCGGAATGTCGGTATTTCGACCGAAATGGAAAAACAGTGGAGACAAGCGCAATCAACCAGTTTTGAGATTACCCTCTTCTCAAAGGGATTGTTTGTAGACGAGAGCTGTCGGTGTGAACCGTCCGGGGTCAAGTCCCGGGGCACTCGCCTTGCTTATATGTAGAACCGAAGCGGGCAAGGTATCGTGCTAACGGTGCGCGAGACGAGTGATTCCACTTGATGTGTTGCGATCGCCCTCACTCGCAGCGAACGATTTGGTCCGATGGCGTGACGGTGCCACTTGTCCACGCTACCGATCCAACTTGACGGTCAGAAACGGCAGCTATCGACAGAATTGGCGTAACACTGTATGTATCGCGACAGCACCATCCAAGATACGGTAAGAATTCTATGAAACGGTTTCTAGACTGAACTAGTGTGTAACGACAGCGAAGATCGGATACACGTGTCCCAGAGATACTTTCTGTGGGACTTTCTGACCGATGGTATCACCATCCGTGTGCGTCGTACACACCTCTCACGACGGCGATTTTCGTGTCTTCATCGTCGGTTACATCTACGTGAACAGTTCCGGCTGAACGGGAGACACGTTCCACTTCGGCGTCAGCGTAAAGCACCCCGCTTCCTGCGTTCAGATAATCGACTCGCATGTCGATTGTCGGTGGTGGCTGGTTTATTAGGGACATCAATGCAGCACCACCGACTGTGTCGGCCAGTGCGAACGTAACGCCGCCGTGAGCTATCGTCTTGTCGGAGTGACCTGATAGCTCTCTTCGCAGATTTAGTTGGCCAGTGGCTTCGCCCTCATCGACAGAAATGATCTCGATTCCCAGCAAATTTACTAATGGAGTGGAATTTATGAACTCTTTCGTATCCATATTTTCACCGTCGGAGTTTCGAGTACTTAAAACTCCCGAGGGGATACGAAGGGAATTGTTTGACCACTGAATAGAAACTGTGAATGGAGAGGAACTAAGCAGCCATACCGCCCACAAATATTATTACTACATGGACGAAGAATCATGTACAATGGCGAATAAAGAGAACGAGGATCGACTCTCGTTAAACGAATCAGTACTTCGGTCCCGGTTTGTCGAAGAAGAAGACGGAGAACGGTTTCGAGGAACCCACACGCGTGGTCAGCGTAAGACGGAAAACGAGTATGTCGTCAAAAACGATGAAAATATTCTCCATCTAACTACTCGAACATATGATGAACGTGGAGAAGTTGTTCAGGAAACCTCCAAACAATGGGAGCTCTCGGGTGATGCCGAACACGTGAAAGAATCAGGTGAACCGATCAAGGTCTTTTGCCAGTCTGATCATTACTCCGGACAATTTTTCGGTCTGGGTGGCGGCGGAATTGAATAGATCGGTGACTGCCAAGACGATATCGAGTATCTGGAAGACCCCTACAGGCAAGTCGAGGTCAGGGGGTTCTGATGTATAACGCGACCCTGCCAAACAGACCTATTCCGGTCCAGAACCACCTACTACGCCCAGTCGCGGAACTGATCCAGTAACGAGTATCGATTCACCATCGCTCTGTTTAGTCGAGGAAGTTCGCCTTTCAGTTGTATGATCACCGACTGCGGCCAAAAATTCATATACCTTACATTATTTCACATGAATATTATGGCAGAAGATGAGACCGCTGTGAGTAAAATGAATAATTTTTCAAACAGACGTGAATACCTCAAGGCAGGTGCCGCGGGTGCGGCAGTCGCACTGGCAGGGTGTCTCGGTAACGGTGAGGGAGGACCAGAGGAACTCACAGCGAGTATCCACGAGGAGGGTACAGGTGCCTTCGCGGCAGCACAGGCTCACTCGTCGGTGCTTGACAATGCTACCGACGAATTTCAATTGGATGTCCGACCGAGCAGTAGCATTCGGGAGAATATTGGGCGAATGGATCGTGGCGAGGCGGATATCGCATACGTCGGAAACTGGGAACTGGCGAATCTCTTGGAAGGGAACGAACCGTACGAGGATGTGGAAATCACCCCCCAGCAGCTAGTCATCTACACGAATGCGACGTGGATTCTTGTTACCAACGACGAGGACGTCGAAACAGTCGAAGACCTGGAGGGGATGAGTATTGGTGCTGGTCCGGAGGGCGCTGCAGTGAATCAGATCGTCCGGCGAATTTTCGATTTATACGACGTCGATGCCGAATTCGCCAATGTCCCCTTCGGCGAAAAGCAGGGGGCAATGAGCGAGGGAGTCATCGACGCTGTCGCGCTCACTCTCAATAATTTCGAGGTCGTCGTTCCATGGGCTGAACAAGTACTCGTCAGCGAAGATGCTTACCTTGTTGACTGGCCTGACGATGGTCAGAAGATTATAGACGACGATCTCATTTCGGAGATTGAATGGACTTCCGATCAACTACCTGACTCCCTTGAACGAACCCCTGATGGTGAGTACACGTCTTGGAATATCGCGTTCTTCCTAGCAGCGACCGAAGAAACTTCGGAGAGCGCAGTTTCAGAGTTCATGAACGAGACGTGGGCAAACATAGACGAGCTTATCGAGACATCCGAGTACTTTGGGTTCCACAGCGAACTCGATCACTGGACGACCGGCCTGGTTGAGGATGGCCCGTTCCATCCCGCTGCCGAGGAATTTTATCAGGAACACGAATAACGGAAACGTTCTTTGAATTTGCTTTTCTTGTGTTCACAGCGGTAACAGCGCGGAAGCCCACCGGCTTCAGCCGTTGGTAGCTGACACTGATCCTCTAGGAACAGTATGAGTACTGTGCAGGCGTCAGGTATCATACCGGAATCTTGAGTTATATATATCCAACCTTTGAAAGAAAATTTTTTGTATGTATTCGTACAACAGGTATCCATGGACTTCGTATCCGATAAGAATATCCGCAAGCTATGGGATGAGCGAACAAGAATGTCTGGCGATGACTTATTCTTTATTTACGAATCCGCTGACGGCCACGAGGAGGCCTATACATACAGCGAGTTTAATGATTTGATAGACCGGACCGCCCGAGCTCTGTACGACGAACTCGGAGTCCGAAAGGGGGATCACATCGGCATTCATCTTCCGAACTGTACCCAGTACCTTCAGGTCTGGTTTGCCCTGTTGAAACTCGGCGCCATCACAGTCCACTCGAACGTGGAACACACCCCTCGAGAAATAGAGTACACACTGGACGTAGCAGACACAGAAAAGCTAATAACTGAGCCCAGTTTTGAGGAGGTGGTCAAGGAAGGGGTCGAAGATACAGATATCGAGGAAGTCGTCTGGGCTCGTCCCGAAAAGATCGAAACAGAGCGTGATCTGGAACTCGCCTCGATGGTCGAGCACGCTGAACCCGATCTCCCGGATCTCGATATCGAGACCGAGGATCCTGCCCAGATCCTGTTTACGTCGGGCACGACGAGCAGGCCGAAGCCAGTCCTCCACAACCACGCCAACCTCGTAAGCGGCGGCGAGCGAGTCGCGAAACACATTGCGTTAACCCCTGAAGACAGGAATCTCTCTCCACTCCCGCTCTACCACGGTAGCCCGCACTGTCTGTGTGTTCTTAGCTCAATAACCGCAGGGAGTACTGCTATCTCATACGAGGAATTCAAGGCGTCTAAATTCATGGATCAAGTGCGAAAGCATCGAGCAACGGTTATTACGGCCATCGGTACACAGATTCGCGCGCTGCTTGCAACCCCAGAGGAGGATACTGATGGTGACAACAATCTTCGAGATTGCTTTACCGCGTTCAACGTCCCTCAGGACACGAAAGAGGCATTCGAAGACCGGTTCGATGTTTCTCTTATGAACTGCTACGGCTGTACCGAGGTGTACATGCTTCTTTCGCTCGTTCCAGTCCACGGTGACCGTAACTATCCCTCTATCGGACGGCCGCTACAGGGGCGAGAGATCTATATCCTGGACGATGAAGGGAACAAACTCGGCACTGGCGAACGGGGTGAAATTGCAGTCGACGGGAACCGTGGTCGGGACATTCTCCAGGGGTATTACAATCTGCCCGAAGAGAACGATGCAGCATTCACTGATGACGGATTGTTCCTCACCGGTGACTTCGGTCGCTTCGATGAAGATGGCTATCTATATTTCGTTGATCGAAAGAAAAACATCATCGAAACCCGCGGCGAGAACGTGAGTGAGGCAGAAGTTGAAGAGGTTCTTGAAAACCACTCCGGTATCGACGAAGTCGGTGCCATCGGAGTCCCACACGAAATTTACGGTGAGGCCGTAAAGGTGTTTGTCAAATTAATTGATAAAGACGTAACAGAAGAAGATATTCTGTCGTATGCTGAAGAAAACCTAGCGAGCTTCAAGGTTCCACAGGAGATCGAGATCATCGAAGAGTTCCCTCGCACTAGTATCGGGAAGATCGAAAAGAGTACTCTCCGTGAGGAGTAATTTCGACATCTTCCGGTAGCTTTATACTGGTTGTTTCGATTGCTTTTACGTTTTCACTTTCATGGGCCTCTTTCCGATATTTTTCCCTCGAAAAGACCCTGGAACGCTTCAGGTGTCCGCTCGACACCTTCGATAATGGTTTTCTATTTCTCCTTCGTCGATCCATCGAGCAAGTCGGCTTTTTGCTGCCTCGTGTCGTGGTGCGAACCCACTGTGTGTGCACCCTACTATTCTAAGTTCCTTACTACGAGTTGCCATAGTTTCCGTGATCCAGACGGTGTGCCCACTTCTTTATAAAGCATCTTTAGCAGGACTTCTTCGCCTCTGGGTGAAGGTACTGTCGATTCGACATCTCGAAATCATTTTCGGTCAGTGAGCTAACTTCAATTTCCAATTATTGCCATCTGGCATGACGTCTAGGATGTGCTGGTGTCGAGATCAATTTTCCCCGTTACTGGCTTCAGGAGAGTGACATTGCTGTCTCGATTTCAGACTAATTTTTCACTCCGGGAAAACAAACGCTGCTGTCCCTTCGGCACATCTACCATTGTCAGATTCGGTCCATACATCGAACTCGACCCGCCGATCTTCTTCGTTAATCGAAGTGATCTCTGCACGTGCAATCAGTTCGTCATCGGGTACTGCCCGTCCCCGATTACTCCATCCGAGCTCAGCGAGTTGACCTTCGTCCGGTAACCGTTCGAAGAGCAACTGCTGAATCGAAGCTCCGTGGAAGTGAGCCTGAACGAGTATATCTGGATGCCCTTCAACTTCCCGTGCGTACTCTGGATCGTAATGTATTCGGTGTGGGTTCCACGTTATCGCACTGAATCGGAACAACTGTGGCCTCGTTGGTTCCTTTTCCAGTACGAACTGGTCTCCAACTGTGATATCCTCGATACTGGTCATTGTCTGTCCCCCACTATTACGGTTTCATCGCAGGTTGCTACGTGGGTACCCCTGCCGCTGTAATACTCCGATTCGAGTTCCATGAACGTGAGTGTACCCATCGCCTCGCTTTCGCGCTGGTAAATGTCAGTGAGTGTCTCGTGGATTGATATTTCTGAACCGGCGGTAGCGTATTCGTCGAACGTTAATTCTTGTCCACCACCCATGAGAATCGCGTCTTTCGGGAGTTCGATCGGATACAAGTACGGATCAAGTCCATCCTCTCTAAGTTGTTCAGCCTTCCGGCCCTCGGTCCGTTCGATGATCGCCGGCAGAAAATTCGGTGGCACGACTAGATCGTCATAGCCACAACTCTGTGCGTACTCGACATCGTGAAAAAGTGGGTTGTCGTCACCGACTGCTCGTGCGTACCGACGAGCGTCTCGACGAGTAACAACTCCAATATTGTATTCATTAGTCGACCCGATCTCCTCTTCGTGGTCCGCCGGACTGATCTGGGAGCTCATCAGTATCTCACCTGTTCCTGCTCTGAATGGGGTGTTATCACGATATCTGAACTTTGCCGGCCGAGAGAGTCACGATAGGTCGCTTTGCTCTCAAAACTCGAATCTATCTCGATCATACTGGTAACACTTGGTTGCTCCAGAATAATAGTCAGCTCACTTCATAATAAATTTCATGGATTGCTACTACCAGCGTCTCATCTATGTCCCTTCTGGTCGTAACAACCATAACAAATTACTCTCACGAGGGGGAGTAACAAATGATGGCGCAAACCATAGAACACAAAATAGATAGAAATATAGCGTACATCCGTCTCGACCGCCCCGAAAAAGGAAATGCGATTACGAGGGAGATGTGGCTCGAGGTTGCTGATGCGATACACGATGCCGACGAAAGCGATGCAGTTCGCTCGATAATCGTGACAGGAAACGGCAACTCGTTCTGTGCAGGAGGTGACCTCGAGAACTTTCTCCCAAAGATCATCTCCGGGGAGATACCGACGCGACCGGAAGGGTCCCGTGAGGACATGATGCTCCGGGGAAGTTCTATCACAACGCCGATTATTGCGGCTGTAAACGGGCCGTGTCTCGCTGGCGGACTGGAGTTTCTTCAGGTCACGGATATCCGTGTAGCGGAACGGGGAGCAACATTCGGGCTTCCCGAGGTTTCCTGGGGGTTGCTTCCTGCCGGTGGCACACATACCCGGCTCCCACGACAGATTCCCTATGCCTGGGCGATGGAAATCATCTTGACTGGGGATACTTTTTCAGCTGAGGAGGCGTCAAATATGGGATTGATCAACAAGGTCGTCGACGAGGGCAAGGCAATCGAAACCGCGGAGGGGTACGCCGAAATGATCGGAGAAAACGGGCCTCTGGCAGTTCAGAAAGCGAAAGAGATCGTTACCCGTGGGCAGGACAAATCTCTGGAAGAGTCGTTCCGTATCGAGGAAAAGCTGGCAAAGGAGGCGATGCAAAGTCGGGATGCCGAGGAAGGTGTAGCCGCGTTTCGGGAGAAACGCCAACCGGAATTTGAAGGTCGGTAAAGGGTGGGGGCTCTTACGGTTCCACGAGAATCTTCACATCGCTTCTCTCCTCACTGAGCATCTGGAACCCCCGATCGATTTCGTTGAGACTGATTTGAGAGTTAACGAGAGGTTCTGGGTCTATCTTCCCGCTGGCGATCATATCGAGTACACGATTGAAATGACTGCTCCTTCCCGATTGCGGAAAAGGGTACCAACCTTGGCGTGAAGGAAGCGACCCCTGGTGACTTTGGCCGCTGGAACTGTTATAGTATTCCTACGAACGCGATTCCTGGGGAAATCGGTCACTCATCGAAGCCTGGTTCGGTCTGTTCAAATACCGAACCAGGCGTTTCTACAATCGATTTCCGTATCGGTGCTCTACACACTCCACCAGATCATGGCTGACAGCCTTCACCACTCTTCACCATGCCACGCTCTAAACTTGATACTCTTCTGAAAGCAAAGATTTATGTTGAATGGGTAACATTACCATGTCATGCCACACCAAGATACCTTCGTCGTCGATGCAGTATCACATGCATACAACTTCTCAAAAGAGAATCCGATAAACGAAGGGGGAAGGGGTTTTCGACAGGCGGCATTTCAACTGTCGCGCGCGCTCCAAACGCCGGAATATTTCATGACCGAGAAGCAGTACCTCAAAGACCACGAGGTTGAGGAACTGGAACGAGTGTTGTTTCTAGAAAGCGATGTCGACTTTACGATCCACCATTCGTTACCGTTGGCCGACTACTTCGAGGATGGGTTATTGGCGACAGAGAAGAGCGTTGAACTCCGGGAACGAAATCCGAATAGAGTCGCGATATACGAAGCGATCAATCCTCTCTCTCTGATGACGTGCTTGACCGGATGGAGTACATTGCAGACGAGTTAGAGGCAGACGGGATCAAGATTTATCCGGCCCGTTACGAAGACGGTAAAGGCCTCCGGGTCGCCCTCAACGATACGAACGGGCGGGAAATTCTCGATAAAGCGGTCGAACTCGGTATCGAGAATGTGGGTGTTCATAAATCCGTTCCTGTCGGTCCGACGCCGAACGAGTTCTACAAGGTTGACGATGTCGACGAAGTTGCGGGACAATATCCGGAGTTGAACTTCGAAATCGTTCACGCCGGTCTTGCATTTTTGGAGGATACCATCTGGATGGTATCCAAGTATCCGAACGTCTACGCAAACCTCGAAATGACGAGTGGGTACGCCGTCTCGGCACCCCGACAGTTCGCCAGGGTTCTCGGTGAGATGCTAAAATGGACTGGTCCAGATCATATCAACTTCGCAACTGGATGTATATTCACTATCCACAACCGGTAATCGAGGCTATCTGGAATTTCGAGTTCCCGGAAGAGATGCGGGAAGGGTACGGATATCCGCCCTTGACAGACGATATAAAGAGAAGGCTCTGGTGAATCGCCATACGTAACTTAATTTTGGTGGGTCACGGCTCGTTTGATGTTGTAGACTGAACACATCAAG
>LKMJ01000383.1_pt1 | contig 32850 bp, 47 predicted proteins | sample 643391 | NCBI WGS metagenome assembly LKMJ01 (sample SAMN04112250, study PRJNA286221) | soda lake metagenome | biome: soda lake; feature: Kulunda Steppe; material: water; isolation source: sample PL-Br10 brine of Picturesque Lake | place: Russia: Kulunda steppe | collected 2010-07 | reverse complement strand
GCCAGTTCGTCGATGTGTGCGGCACCTCGATCGGTAAAGGCTTCGCGGGCGGCATGAAGCGGCATAATTTCCGCGGCCTCGAGGCCACGCACGGGGTGTCGATCGCGCACCGCGCGCCCGGCTCCACCGGCCAGTGCCAGGACCCGGGCAAGGTGTTCAAGGGCAAGAAGATGGCCGGCCACATGGGCGCCGTGCGGGTGACCACGCAGAACCTGCAGGTGGTGCGCACCGACAGCGAGCGCGGGCTCATCATGGTCAAGGGCGCCGTCCCCGGCTCCAAGGGTGGCTGGGTCACGGTCAAGGACGCGGTCAAGAAGCCGCTGCCCGACAACGCCATCCTGCCCGCGGCACTGAAATCGGCCGCCGAGGCGGCGCGCAAGGCTGCCGAGGAGGCCGCCGAGCAGGCCGCCGCCGAGGAAGAAGCCGCGCGTCAGGCCGCGCTCGAGGAAGAGCAGGCGGCGATCGAGGCGGCGGAATCCGAAGAGACGCCGGAGGGCGATGCGCCCGAGGGAGGCAAGGATGAAAGCTGACGTCATCACGCTGGAGTCGGGCAAGGCCGGTGAGGTCGAGCTCGATGATGCGATCTTCGGGCTCGAGCCGCGCGCCGACATCCTGCACCGCGTCGTGCGCTGGCAGCGCGCGCGCGCGCAAGCCGGAACGCACAAGGTCAAGACCCGCTCGGAGACGAGCTACTCGGGCAAGAAGATCTACCGCCAGAAGGGCACCGGCGGCGCACGCCACGGGGATCGCAACGCGCCGATCTTCCGCAAGGGCGGCGTCTATAAGGGCCCGACCCCGCGCAGCCACGCGCATGACCTGCCCAAGAAGGTGCGCCGTCTGGGGCTGATGCATGCGCTCTCGGCGAAGGCCGGCGAGGGCAAGCTCGTGGTGCTCGAGTCGACCGACATGCCCGAGGCGAAGACCGGCAAGCTCGCCAAGGCGGCGCGCGCGCTCGGCTGGCGCCGGGCGCTGGTGATCGACGGGCCGGAGGTGAGCGAGAACTTCGCCATCGCCGCGGGCAACATCCCCGGGCTGGACGTGCTGCCATCGGTCGGTGCGAATGTGTACGACATCCTGCGCCGTGACACGCTCGTGATCACGCGCGCGGGGCTCGAGGCGCTGGAGGCGCGGCTGAAATGAGCGCGAAACCGGAACATTACGACGTGATCCGCAAGCCGGTGATCACCGAGAAGGCGACCATGGCCTCCGAGGCCAACGCCATCGTCTTCGAGGTCGCCATCGATGCCACCAAGCCGCGGATCAAGGAAGCCGTCGAGGCGCTGTTCGGCGTCAAGGTCAAGGCCGTGAACACGACCCTGACCAAGGGCAAGACCAAGCGCTTCCGCGGCCGTCCCGGCCGCCGGGCGGATTTCAAGAAGGCCTATGTCACGCTCGAGGAGGGCAACTCCATCGACGTGACGACGGGCCTCTGATACGGACGCGACTCGGCGGCTCCCCAGCGGGGCCGCCGGTCATTTCGAGCCGGTGCGTGCGCGCACCACGGGTAAGCGGGCCTTCGGGTCCACACTGACGGAAGACAGGAACCATGGCACTCAAGTCGTACAAGCCGACGACGCCTGGCCAGCGCGGGCTGGTGCTGATCAACCGTTCCGAGTTGTGGAAAGGCCGCCCCGTCAAGTCCCTCACCGAGGGTCTGACGGGAAGCGGCGGGCGCAACAACACCGGACGGATCACGGCACGCCGCCGCGGCGGGGGCGTCAAGCGGCTCTATCGCATCGTCGATTTCAAGCGGCGCAAGCTGGACATGCCGGCGACGGTTGAGCGGATCGAATACGATCCCAACCGCACCGCTTTCATCGCGCTGATCCGCTACGGGGATGGCGAGCAGTCCTACATCCTCGCGCCGCAGCGCCTCGGCGTGGGCGACAAGGTCGTCTCGAGCCGCAAGGCCGACATCAAGCCGGGCAACGCGATGCCGTTCTCGGGCATGCCGATCGGCACGATCGTGCACAATGTCGAGCTCAAGCCCGGCAAGGGCGGCCAGATCGCGCGCGCGGCGGGCAACTATGCGCAGTTCATCGGCCGCGATGGCGGCTATGCGCAGGTCCGGCTGTCCTCGGGCGAGCTGCGCATGGTGCGCCAGGAATGCATGGCCACGATCGGCGCGGTGTCGAACTCGGACAACCTGAATCAGAACTTCGGCAAGGCCGGCCGCATGCGGCTGCGCGGCAAGCGCCCCGCGGTGCGCGGCGTGGCGATGAACCCGATCGATCACCCCCATGGCGGCGGCGAAGGCCGCACCTCGGGCGGGCGCGATCCGGTCACGCCCTGGGGCCGCCCGACCAAGGGCGCGAAAACCCGCAAGAACAAGGCGACGGACAAGTATATCATCCGCTCGCGTCACGCTCGCAAGAAGAGGCGCTGATTATGGCACGTTCAGTCTGGAAGGGCCCCTTCGTCGACGCTTATGTCCTCAAGAAGGCCGAGAAGGCGCGCGAGTCGGGGCGTAACGACGTCATCAAGATCTGGTCGCGCCGCTCCACGATCCTGCCGCAATTCGTGGGCCTGACCTTCGGGGTCTATAACGGCAAGAAGCATATCCCGGTGAATGTCTCCGAGGACATGATCGGCCAGAAATTCGGCGAATACGCCCCGACGCGGACCTATTACGGCCACGCGGCGGACAAGAAAGCGAAGAGGAGATAAGCCATGGGCAAGGAAAAGAACCCGCGCCGCGTGGCCGAGAACGAGGCGTTCGCCAAGCTGCGCATGCTGCGCACGAGCCCTCAGAAGCTCAACCTCGTCGCCGCGATGATCCGGGGCAAGAAGGTGGACCGGGCGCTGACCGATCTGACTTTCTCGAAGAAGCGCATCGCGATCGATGTGAAGAAATGCCTGCAATCGGCCGTCGCGAATGCCGAGAACAATCACGGCCTCGACGTGGACGAACTCGTCGTCACCGAGGCCTGGGTCGGCAAGAACCTCGTGATGAAGCGCGGACGCCCGCGCGCACGGGGCCGGTTCGGCCGGATCAACAAGCCGTTTTCCGAGCTCACCATCAAGGTGCGCCAGGTCGAGGAGCAAGCGTAATGGGTCAGAAGGTCAATCCGATCGGCATGCGCCTGCAGGTCAACCGCACCTGGGACAGCCGCTGGTTCGCCGACACCAAGGATTACGGCGACCTGCTCCTCGAGGATCTGCGCATGCGTGAATTCATCCACGAGGAATGCAAGCAGGCCGGCGTGTCGCGCGTGATCATCGAGCGGCCGCACAAGAAGTGCCGCGTGACGATCCACACGGCGCGCCCGGGTGTCATCATCGGCAAGAAGGGCGCCGATATCGAGACGCTGCGCAAGAAGCTCGCCAAGATGACCGCGAGCGAGCTGCATCTCAATATCGTCGAGGTGCGCAAGCCTGAACTCGACGCGCAGCTCGTCGGCGAGAGCATCGCCCAGCAGCTTGAGCGTCGTGTCTCGTTCCGCCGCGCCATGAAGCGCGCGGTGCAGAACGCGATGCGCATGGGCGCGCAGGGCATCCGCGTTAACATCGCGGGCCGGCTTGGCGGTGCGGAGATCGCGCGCACGGAATGGTATCGCGAGGGGCGCGTGCCGCTGCACACGCTGCGCGCCGATATCGACTATGCCGGCGTCGACGCCAAGACGCCCTACGGCATCATCGGGGTCAAGGTCTGGATCTTCAAGGGCGAGATCCTCGAGCACGACCCGTATGCGCGTGAGCGGCGTCAGGCCGAGGCCCAGGAAGGCGGCGGGCCGCGCCCGCGCCGCTGATCCGGTGAAGGAGTAGAGAGATGCTGCAACCGAAACGGACCAAGTTCCGCAAACAGCACAAGGGCCGGATCAAGGGCGAAGCCAAGGGCGGTTTCGATCTCAATTTCGGCACCTACGGCCTCAAGGCCACCGAGCCCGAGCGCATCACCGCGCGTCAGATCGAGGCCGCGCGCCGCGCGATGACGCGTCACATGAAGCGCCAGGGCCGCGTCTGGATCCGGATCTTCCCGGACGTTCCCGTGTCCTCCAAGCCCGCCGAAGTCCGCATGGGCAAGGGCAAGGGCTCGGTCGATTTCTGGGCCGCGCGGGTCAAGCCCGGGCGGATCATGTTCGAGATTGACGGGGTGGGCGAATCCGTGGCAATGGAAGCGCTCCGGCTCGCGGCGGGCAAGCTGCCGATCAAGACGCGGGTTGTGGTGCGCCAGGACTGGTGAGAATTTGCGGGTCCCGCAGCCATGCGGGGCCTTGCGCCTGTTGGAAAAGCGTCGGCACCGCCTCGCGGGCGTCCGGCGACTTCTGATGAGAGGAATTGGCGATGGACGCCGGGGAACTGAGAAACAAGACGCCCGACCAGCTGCGCGATCAGCTGCTCGCGCTCAAGAAGGAAGCGTTCAACCTGCGGTTTCAGCAGGCGACGGCGCAGCTCGAGAACACGGCGCGGATGCGGCAGGTTCGCCGCGATGCGGCGCGCGTCAAGACCATCCTGAATGAAAAGGCCCGCGCCGCCGCGGAGAACTGAGGAGCACGCACATGCCCAAGCGCATCCTGCAAGGCACCGTGACCAGTGCCAAGAACGACCAGACCGTCACCGTTCAGATCGAGCGGCGCTACACGCACCCGGTGATGAAGAAGACGGTCCGCAAGACCAAGAAATACCGCGCCCATGACGCGGACAACCAGTTCAAGGCCGGCGACAGCGTCCGCATTCAGGAATGCGCGCCGATATCGAAGACGAAACGCTGGGAAGTGATCGCGCAGTAGCGCCCTCGCATCCCGGTTTGATCGAAACCCTGGGGCAGGTCCCCAAAGGTCGGGAGAAACCCAATGATCCAGATGCAGACCAATCTGGATGTCGCTGACAATTCCGGCGCGCGCCGGGTGCAGTGCATCAAGGTCCTGGGCGGCTCGAAACGCCGCTACGCCTCGGTGGGCGACATCATCGTGGTCTCCGTCAAGGAGGCGATCCCGCGCGGACGCGTCAAGAAGGGCGATGTGCGCAAGGCCGTCGTCGTGCGCACCGCCAAGGACATCCGCCGCGAGGATGGAACCGCGATCCGCTTCGACCGCAACGCGGCCGTGATCCTCAACAATGCCGGCGACCCGATCGGCACCCGGATCTTCGGCCCGGTTCTGCGCGAATTGCGCGGCAAGAACTTCATGAAGATCATCTCGCTGGCGCCGGAGGTGCTCTGATGGCGGCGAAACTCAAGAAGGGCGACAAGGTCGTCGTGCTGACCGGCAAGGACAAGGGCAAGCAGGGTGAGATCACCCGCGTGATGCCCGCCGACGGCAAGGCCGTCGTCGACGGTCTCAACGTTTCCGTGCGTCACACCAAGCAGTCGCAGCGCAGCCAGGGCGGGCGCATCCCGCAGTCCATGCCGCTCGATCTGTCGAACCTCGCGCTCGTCGACACCAACGGCAAGCCGACGCGGGCGGGCTTTCGCTTCGAGGACGGCAAGAAGGTGCGCTACGCCAAGACCACCGGGGAGGCGATCTGATGCTCGATACGGCGACATATGAACCCCGGCTGCGCAAGTTCTACCGCGACTCGGTGCGCGCCACGCTCAAGGAAGAGTTCGGTTACGGCAACGACATGCAGATCCCGCGTCTCGAGAAGATCGTGATCAACATGGGCGTGGGCGAGGCCGTCAAGGACACCAAGAAGGTCAAGTCCGCCGAGCAGGACCTGACCTTGATCGTCGGGCAGAAGCCGGTGATCACCAAGGCGAAGAATTCCGTCGCGGGGTTCCGGGTTCGCGAGGGCATGCCGCTCGGGGTCAAGGTGACGCTGCGCGGGGCGCGGATGTATGAATTTCTCGACCGGATGATCAACGTGGCGCTGCCGCGGGTGCGGGACTTTCGCGGCCTGAAGGCCAGCTCCTTCGACGGCCATGGCAACTATGCCATGGGCATCAAGGAGCACATCGTCTTTCCCGAGGTCAACTATGACCAGGTCGATCAGATCTGGGGGATGGACGTCATCATCTGCACCACCGCGAAGACCGACGCGGAAGCCAAGGCCATGTTGACCGCGTTCAACATGCCCTTCACCCGCTGACGCGCAAGGAGAGAGAACATGGCCAAGAAAGCAATGGTCGAGCGCGAGAAGAAGCGCCAGCGCCTGGTGCAGAAATTCGCCGCACGGCGCGCCGCGCTCAAGGAGATCGCCGCCGATACCAGCCGCCCGATGGAAGAGCGGTTCAAGGCGAACCTGAAGCTCGCCGAACTGCCGCGCAACTCGTCGGCGACGCGGCTGCACAATCGCTGCCAGCTCACGGGCCGGCCGAAGGCGTATCACCGCAAGCTGAAACTGTCGCGGATCGCGCTGCGGGACCTGGCCTCGAACGGCCAGATCCCCGGCATGGTCAAGTCGAGCTGGTAAGGAGGACGCACGATGTCAGTGAGTGATCCTCTCGGCGACATGCTCACCCGCATCCGCAATTCGCAGATGCGCGGCAAATCGACGGTGCGCACGCCGGCCTCGAAGCTGCGGGCCTGGGTGCTCGATGTGCTGATGGAAGAGGGCTATATCCGCGGCTACGAGCGCACGACCGATGCGCGCGGGCTGCCGGAACTCGAGATCAGCCTGAAATACGCCTCCGGCGCCCCGGCGATCCGCGAGGTCAAGCGCGTCTCCAAGCCCGGCCGCCGGGTCTATTCGGGCGCGCAGGAGATCCCGACGGTGCGCAACGGGCTCGGCGTGTCGATCGTTTCGACGCCCAAGGGCGTGATGTCCGATGCAGCCGCGCGCGCCGCCAATGTCGGCGGCGAAGTGCTCTGCCGCGTATTCTGAGGAGGCCAGCATGTCTCGTATTGGGAAACGGCCGGTCGAGATCCCCTCGGGCGTGACCGCCGAGGTCTCCGGTCAGACCGTGACGGTGAAGGGGCCGAAGGGCGAACGCGCCTTTACCGCGACCGACGATGTGACGATCGCGCAGGAGGATGGCCGCATCACGGTCAAGCCGCGCGGCGACTCCAAGCGCGCGCGCCAGCAATGGGGCATGAGCCGCACCATGGTGGCCAATCTCGTGCAGGGTGTCACATCGGGCTTCAAGAAGGAGCTCGAGCTCAGCGGCGTGGGCTACCGCGCGCAGATGCAGGGCAACACCCTGAAGCTGTCGCTCGGGCTCAGCCATGACGTGAATTTCGAGGTGCCGGAGGGGGTGCAGATCGCGACCCCGCGGCCCACCGAGATCACCGTCGAGGGTATCGATCAGCAGGTCGTGGGTGAAGTCGCGGCGAACATCCGCAAGTGGCGCGCGCCGGAGCCCTACAAGGGCAAGGGCATTCGTTACAAGGACGAGTATATCTTCCGTAAGGAAGGCAAGAAGAAGTAGGGGCGCGACATGGCGAACAGCAAGAGAAAGACGTTCGAGAAGCGCCGCCTGCGCGTGCGCAGCCGGCTGCGCAAGCATGCCGGGGGCCGGCCGCGGTTGTCGGTGCACCGCTCGAACAAGAATATCAGCGTGCAGCTCATCGACGATGCTGAGGGCCGCACCCTCGCCGCCGCCTCGACGGTCGAGGCCGATATCGGCCATGTCGGGCGCAACAATCTCGAGGCCGCAAGCGCGATCGGGCTCAAGATCGCCGAGCGCGCCAAGGCCGCGGGCGTCGAGGAGTGCTATTTCGACCGTGGTGGATACCTCTATCACGGCAAGATCAAGGCGCTCGCGGAGGCGGCCCGCGAGGGCGGCCTGAAGTTCTAGGAGGCGATCATGGCACGAGACGACAACCGCCGGGGCCGCGACGAGTCCCCCGAATTCGCCGATCGCCTGGTCGCGATCAACCGGGTCTCCAAGACCGTGAAGGGCGGCAAGCGCTTCGGCTTTGCGGCCCTCGTGGTCGTGGGCGATCAGAAGGGCCGCGTGGGCTTCGGCAAGGGCAAGGCCAAGGAGGTCCCCGAGGCGATCCGCAAGGCGACCGAGCAGGCCAAGCGCAACCTGATCCGTGTGCCGCTGCGCGAAGGGCGCACGCTGCATCACGACATCGAGGGTCATCACGGCGCTGGCCGCGTGGTGCTGCGCGCGGCGCGCCCGGGCACCGGGATCATCGCGGGCGGCCCGATCCGGGCCGTCTTCGAGATGCTCGGGGTTCAGGACGTGGTCGCCAAGTCGGTGGGCACGCAGAACCCCTACAACATGATCCGCGCCGTGCTCGACGGTCTGAGGAACACCTCGAGCCCGCGCATGGTCGCACAGCGGCGTGGCAAGAAGGTTTCGGACATCCTGCGCAAGCCGGAAACCGAGCCGGCCGAAGCCTGAGGAGAGGGACCATGGCAAAGACCATCGTCGTCAAGCAGATCGGCTCGCCGATCCGCCGGCCGGCCGAGCAGCGCCAGACGCTGATCGGGCTCGGTCTCAACAAGATGCATCGCACCCGCGAGCTCGAGGACACGCCCGCGGTTCGCGGGATGGTGCGCAAGATCTCGCATCTCGTGGAGATCATCGAGGAGCGCGGCTGAGCCGCGCGCATCTGCACCGCGCGCCGCGGCGCGCGTCAACCGCGTTGATGCCGGGCGTCGCTTCCCGGCATCCATCCGGCAAGGGAGCAAGCGACATGAAACTGAACGACCTGCGCGACAATCCGGGCGCAACGCCGCGCAAGCAGCGCGTCGGCCGCGGTGCCGGCTCGGGGCGCGGCAAGACCGCCGGGCGCGGCATCAAGGGGCAGAAATCGCGCTCGGGCGTGGCCATCAGTGGCTTCGAGGGCGGCCAGATGCCGATCTATCAGCGACTGCCCAAGCGCGGCTTCAACAACCCCCTGCGCAAGGACTGGGCGGTGGTCAACCTGGGCCTGATCCAGAAATTCATCGAGGCCGGCAAGCTCGATGCCGCCGCGCCGATCACCGAGGAGGCGCTCGTGGCCTCGGGTCTGGTGCGCCGCAAGCGCGACGGCATCCGCGTGCTCGCCAAGGGCGATTTCAGCACGAAGGCCGAGATTCGCGTCTCCGGCGCCTCGCGCCCGGCGGTGGCTGCGGTCGAGGCCGCGGGCGGCTCGTTGACGGTCACGTCTGCGACAGCCTCCGGGTCGGCGTCCGAATAAACGGTTGTCCGCTGCGGCCGGGCCGCTTAAACCTGCCGCACGGTTTTTCCGCGCCGCCGTCCGGAAACCGGGCCGGCGGCGCCGTCACGAAAGAGACATGGCATGGCATCTGCTGCAGAGCAAATGGCGGCGAACACCAGCTGGGGTGCGCTGGTCAAGGCGACCGATCTGCGCCGCCGCATCGTCTTCGCGCTCGGACTTCTGATCGTCTACCGGATGGGGACCTACATCCCCGTCCCCGGCATCGACGGTGTCGCGCTGCAGGATTTCATGGAGGATGCGCAGGCCGGTATCGGCGGCATGCTCAACATGTTCACCGGCGGCGCGATCGGCCGGATGGGGATCTTCGCGCTCGGGATCATGCCCTACATCTCGGCGGCGATCATCATGCAGCTGCTCGCCGCGATGGTGCCCTCGCTGCAGCAGCTCAAGAAAGAGGGCGAGCAGGGCCGCAAGAAGATCAACCAGTATACCCGCTACGGCACGGTGCTGCTGGCGACCATGCAGGCCTGGGGGCTGGCAATCAGCCTTGAATCGGGCGATCTCGTGACGGAGCCGGGGATGTTCTTCCGGCTCGCCTGCGTCATCACGCTGGTGGGCGGGACGATGTTCCTGATGTGGCTCGGTGAGCAGATCACCGCGCGCGGCATCGGCAACGGCATCTCGCTGATCATCTTCGTCGGCATCATCGCCGAGGTGCCCGCGGCGCTCGCGCAGTTCCTCAGCCAGGGCCGCACCGGCGCCATCAGCCCCGCCGTCATCATCGGCGTGTTCGCCATGGTCGTCGCGGTGCTGACCTTCGTGGTGTTCATGGAGCGCGCGCAGCGCAAGATCCATATCCAGTACCCGCGCCGCCAGGTCGGCCAGAAGATGTTCGACGGGGGCGCGTCGCACCTGCCCGTGAAGGTCAATCCGGCCGGCGTGATCCCGGCGATCTTCGCCTCGTCGCTCCTGCTGCTGCCGACGACACTCGCGACGTTCTCGGGCCAGCAGACGAGCCCGACAATGTCGCTGGTGCTGGCCTATTTCGGCCCCGGGCAGCCGCTCTACCTGCTGTTCTTCACGGCGATGATCGTCTTCTTCACCTTCTTCTATACCTTCAACGTCTCCTTCAAGACCGAGGACGTGGCGGAGAACCTGAAGAACCAGAACGGCTTCATCCCCGGCATCCGGCCCGGCAAGCGCACCGAGGAATACCTCGATTACGTCGTCAACCGGATCGTCACGCTCGGCGCGACCTATCTCGCGGCGGTCTGTCTTCTGCCCGAGATCCTGCGCGGCCAGCTTGCCATTCCGTTCTATTTCGGCGGCACCTCGGTGCTCATCGTCGTCGCGGTGACGATGGACACGATCAACCAGGTGCAGTCGCATCTGCTGGCGCATCAGTATGAGGGGCTGCTGGAGAAATCGCAGCTGCGCGGCAAGAAACGCGGCGGCAAGACCACCGGCAAGGGTGGCAAGCCAAGCAAGGGACCGGCCCGGCGATGAACATCATTCTTCTGGGCCCGCCGGGGGCGGGCAAGGGCACGCAGGCGCGGCGCCTCATGGACAAGCGTGGCATGGTGCAGCTCTCCACGGGCGACATGTTGCGCGAGGCGCGCAGCTCCGGCTCGGCCATGGGCAAGCGGGTCGCCGAGGTGATGGATCGCGGCGAACTCGTCACTGACGAGATCGTGATCGGGCTGATCGAGGAGAAGCTCGCGGCGGGCGCGCCGGGCGGTTTCATCTTCGATGGTTTCCCGCGCACCCTGGGCCAGGCTGACGCGCTCGATGGCCTGATCGAACGGATGGGGCAGAAGCTGTCCGCCGTGATCGAGATGCAGGTCGACGACGACGTGCTGGTCGAGCGTGTCTCCGGCCGCTTCACTTGCGGCAATTGCGGCGCAGTCTATCACGAGCGCACGCACCCGACGGCGGTGGCCGGGATCTGTGACGCCTGCGGCTCCTCGGATCTGCGCAAGCGCCCCGACGACAACGCGGAGAGCATGCGCCAGCGCCTCATGGAATATTACAAGAAGACCTCTTCGCTGATCGGCTACTACCATGCCAAGGGATTGCACCACAGCATCGATGGTCTCGCCGATGTGGACACCGTCGAGCAATCCATCGCGCATGTGCTCGATCGCGCCTGAGCAGGCTTGACGTTACCGCCCAAACCGCCTAGGCGACGGCATTCCGCCGGGGGTCCTGCGATTCCCGGACCGGACCGCAGCCTAGAGATGACACCGTCCGCACGCACCGGCGTCGGATGGGCGTTGTGAAAAAAGGTTCCGGGACTACGGAACCGCAACGAAAGGATCGAACCGCGTGGCACGAATTGCTGGCGTAAACATACCGACGGGAAAACGCATCCCCATCGCTCTGACCTATATCCACGGCATCGGACCGAGCACGGCGAAGAAGATCTGCGAGGCCGTCGGGGTCGACACGGCGCGCCGCGTCAACGAGCTTTCGGATGCCGAGATCATGGCGATCCGCGAGAACATCGACGCGAATGAAAGCGTCGAGGGTGACCTGCGCCGTGAAGTGCAGATGAACATCAAGCGCATGATGGATATGGGGTCCTATCGGGGCCTGCGCCATCGTCGCAACCTGCCCGTGCGCGGTCAGCGCACCCACACCAACGCCCGCACCCGCAAGGGCCCGGCGAAAGCCATCGCTGGCAAGAAGAAATAAGGGGGCTTCATGGCACGGGACAAGACGCGCGTTAAGCGCAAGGAACGCAAGAACATCGCGGCCGGGGTCGCGCATGTGAACTCGAGCTTCAACAACACCAGGGTCCTGATCTCTGACGTGCAGGGCAATGCGATCGCCTGGTCGTCGGCGGGCACGATGGGCTTCAAGGGATCGCGCAAGTCCACGCCCTACGCCGCGCAGCTCGCTGCCGAGGATGCCGGGCGCAAGGCGCAGGAACACGGCATGAAGACCCTCGATGTCGAGGTGCAGGGGCCGGGCTCGGGCCGCGAATCGGCGCTGCGCGCGCTCGCCGCGGTCGGATTCAACATCACCGCGATCCGCGATGTCACACCGATCGCGCATAATGGCTGCCGGCCGCCCAAACGTCGCCGCGTTTAAGGGGGCGTACGAGTTGGCCGGACCGCACGCGCCGCGTGCGGTCCGGCACTGTCATTTGATCCTCGGGCGTCGCCGGCTACCGGACATGGGCCGGCGACAGGAATGGAGGCGACACCCATGATCCACAAGAACTGGCAAGAACTGATCAAGCCGACGCAGCTTGAAGTCAAGCCCGGCAACGAGCCCGCGCGCCAGGCCACCGTTATCGCGGAACCGCTCGAGCGCGGCTTCGGGCTTACGCTCGGCAATGCGCTGCGCCGCGTGCTCCTGTCGTCGCTGCAGGGCGCGGCGATCACGTCGGTGCAGATCGACAACGTGCTGCACGAGTTTTCCTCTGTGGCGGGCGTGCGCGAGGACGTCACCGATATCGTTCTCAATCTCAAGGGCGTCGCGATCCGCATGGAGGTCGAGGGGCCCAAGCGGCTCTCGATCTCGGCCAAGGGGCCGGGCGTCGTCACGGCGGGCGACATTTCCGAATCGAACGGCATCGAGGTGCTCAACAAGGGCCATGTCATCTGCCATCTCGACGAGGCGGCCGACCTCTACATGGAGCTGACCGTCAACACCGGGAAGGGCTATGTGCCTGCCGACCGCAACCGTGCCGAGGATGCGCCCATCGGGCTGATCCCGATCGACGCGATCTATTCGCCGGTCAAGCGCGTCTCCTATGACGTGCAGCCGACCCGCGAGGGCCAGGTGCTCGACTACGACAAGCTCACGCTCAAGATCGACACCGACGGCGCGGTCTCTCCCGAGGACGCCGTGGCCTATGCGGCGCGCATCCTGCAGGATCAGCTGCAGATTTTCGTCAACTTCGACGAGCCCGAGTCGGCGGGGCGGCCGGACGATGATGACGGTCTGGAATTCAACCCCCTCCTGCTCAAGAAGGTCGACGAGCTCGAGCTCAGCGTGCGCTCGGCCAACTGCCTCAAGAACGACAACATCGTCTATATCGGTGATCTGATCCAGAAGACCGAGGCTGAGATGCTGCGCACGCCGAATTTCGGCCGCAAGTCGCTCAACGAGATCAAGGAAGTGCTCTCGGGGATGGGGCTGCATCTGGGCATGGATGTCGAGGACTGGCCGCCGGATGACATCGAGGAGCTGGCGAAGAAATACGAGGACCAGTTCTAACCGGGCCACGCGCCCCAAGGGGAGCGGCGCCTGCGCAGGCGCCGCCGGACAAAGCAAAATCGACCAAGGAGACACGACATGCGCCACGCAAGCGGATACCGCAAGCTCAACCGCACCCATGAGCATCGCAAGGCGATGTTCGCGAACATGGCCGGCTCGCTCATCGAGCATGAACAGATCAAGACGACGCTGCCCAAGGCCAAGGAGCTGCGCCGGATCGTCGAGAAGCTCGTCACGCTGGCCAAGCGCGGCGATCTGCATGCCCGCCGCCAGGCCGCCGCGCGGCTCAAGCAGGATCAGCACGTCGCCCGGCTCTTCGACGTGCTCGGCCCGCGCTATGCCGAGCGCGCGGGCGGCTATGTCCGCGTGCTGCGCGCGGGCTTTCGCTATGGCGACATGGCGCCGATGGCGATCATCGAGTTCGTCGACCGCGATCCCGAGGCGAAGGGCGCGGCCGATCGCGCGCGCCTGGAGGCCGAGGAGGCCGTCGAGGAGTGATCGACCGAACGACCGGACGCATACGGGGTCGCGCGTTGCGCGGCCCTTTTTCATACTGCGACGGCGCGCTTGTTCGAGCCCCGTCGGCGCGCTAGGTGAGGGCAATGAAACGTTTCATCCCCTTCATGACGCCCGATCCGCTGGTCGCGGTGATCCGCCTCGATGGTGTGATCGCCGGGGGCGGCCGGGCCGGCCCGCGGCTCAATGATTCGACCCTCGCGCCGGTCATCGAGCGCGCCTTCACCCGCGGCAAGCCCAAGGCCGTGGCGCTGGTCATCAACTCGCCCGGCGGCTCGCCGGTGCAGAGTTCGCTGATCGCGGCGCGGATCCGGCGGCTGGCGCAGGAGAAGTCGGTGCCCGTGCACGCCTTCGTCGAGGATGTCGCCGCCTCGGGGGGCTACTGGCTCGCGACGGCGGCGGACCACATCTGGGTCGACGACTCCTCGATCGTCGGCTCGATCGGCGTGATCTCGGCAGGGTTCGGCTTTCACGACTTCATCACCCGCTACGGCGTCGAGCGCCGCGTCTACACCGCCGGCAAGTCCAAGAGCATGCTCGACCCGTTCCAGCCCGAGAAATCCGACGATGTCAGCCGCCTGCGCGCGCTGCAGGACACGGTTCACGAGCGGTTCATCGCCGAGGTCAAGGCGCGGCGCGGCGACCGGCTCAAGGGCGGCGACGAGCTCTTCACCGGCGACATATGGTCGGGGCAGGGGGCGGTGCAGGTCGGGCTTGCGGACGGCGTTGAGCATCTGGTGCCCAAGCTGAAGGCGATCTACGGCGACAAGCTGCGGATGGTGCCGTACGGCCTGCGCCGGCCCTTCTTCCAGCGGCTCGGCGCGCAGATATTCGCGGGCGCCGTCGCCGGTGTCGAGGAGCGCGCAGTCTGGGCGCGCTACGGGCTATGAGACATGCTTAATGTCGTCTTCCTGTTTCTCCTGTTCATCGCGGTGCTCGGGGTGATGGGCAAGCTCCGGCTGATCAAGCCGGGCGGGCGCACGAAGCTGCCGCGACCGCGCAAGTGCCGCGCCTGCGGACGCTTCATTCTCGGCTCGCGCGGGTGTGACTGCGACAGGAAGCGCTGAACGGTGGCGGTGCATGCCGCGCTCGTCCTGGCGGGGCTCGCGGTGTTGCTGCTGGCGGGCGATCTGCTGGTGCGCGGGGCGGTTAATGCGAGCCTGAAGCTCGGGGTGCCGGCGCTGCTTGTCGGGCTGACCATCGTCGCCTTCGGCACTTCGGCGCCCGAGCTCATCGTGTCCGTCAACGCGGTCCTCCGCGACGCGCCGGGGCTGGCGCTCGGCAATGTGGTGGGGTCGAACGTCGCGAATATCCTGCTGGTGCTGGGCGTGCCGGCATTGATCGCGGGGCTGCAGCCCTGGGCCGATCGCGAAACGCAGCGCAGCTTCGCCATCATGCTCGCCGTGTCGGTCCTGTTCATCGGGGTGTGCTTCATCGGCCCGGTGCGCTGGCCGCATGCGCTCGGCCTGCTTGCGGTGCTAGGCTTCGTGCTGTTCGATTGGTGGCGCAGCGCGCAGCGTCACCGCGACGGCCCCGCCGGGGCGCTCGTGCCGGAGGGCGCCGACCCGGCGCTGCGCTGGCGCGGCACGGCGCTGTTTCTCGTGGTGGGGCTGATCGGTTTGCCGATCGGGGCGGAGATGCTGGTGCGCGGCTCGGTCGCCATCGCGACGGAACTCGGCGTGAGCGATGCCGTGATCGGGCTCACGATCGTGGCGGCGGGCACCTCGCTGCCCGAACTCGCCACGACGCTGATGGCCGCGCGGCGGCGCGAGGCGGGCGTGGCGCTCGGCAACGTGATCGGCTCCAACATCTTCAACCTGCTCGCCATCATCGGCATCGCCGGGCTCGTCGGGCCGCTGCCGGTGCCCGAGGGAATGCTGCGCGTGGATCTTTGGGTCATGCTGGCGGCCTCGTTGGTTCTGCTGCCGGTGATCGCGGGGCGGGCGGCGCTCTCGCGGATCTGGGGGGTGGGCTTGACGGCCGCCTATGCGGCTTATGTGACGCTTCTGTTTCTCAATGGAGGGTTGTGGTGATGCGGGGCAGGGCGCTGGTGACCGGAGCGGGCAAGCGGATCGGGCGCGCGCTGGCGCTCTACCTCGCCGGGCGGGGCTGCGATGTGGCCGTCCATTACGCGACGGCGCAGGCGGAGGCCGAGGCGACAGTGACGCAGCTGCGGGGGCTCGGCATCGAGGCCGCCGCGCTGCAGGCGGATCTGCTCGACGAGACCGCGGCACAGGCCCTGATCGGCCGCGCTGCGCAGGCGCTCGGCGGCCCGCTCTCGCTTCTGGTCAACAACGCCTCGATATTCGAGCATGACGATATCACCAGCATGACCCGCACGAGCTGGGATCGTCATCTGGAGTCTAATCTGCGCGCACCGGTGGTGTTGTCGCAGGGCTTCGCCGCCCAGGCGCCCCGCGCCGTCATGGATGAGGACGGCGAGCCGCGCGCCCGCGCCGCCATCGTCAACATCATCGATCAGCGCGTGCGCAAGCTCACCCCCGAGTTCATGAGCTACACCATCGCCAAGGCCGGGCTGTGGACCTTCACGCAGACCGCCGCGCAGGCCCTTGCCCCCGATATTCGCGTCAACGCGATCGGGCCGGGGCCGACGGTGCAGGGTGTGCGCCAGTCGGCGGAGCATTTCGCGCGCCAGCGCGCGGCGACGGTGCTCGGTCGCGGCGCCGGGCCGGACGACATCGCCGCGGCGCTCGGCTACCTCATGGATGCGCCGGCCGTGACGGGGCAGATGATCTGCGTCGATGGCGGCCAGCACCTGAGTTGGCGCACGCCCGATGTGCTCGGGGTCGAGTAGGATCGCGCCGTCACGGTCGGCAAGGTTCCGTGGTTGTTCGCCTTGACTTGTCCACGCTATCGCAGCGGGTCACATTGATGTCACGATTCTGGGCCTGATCTCAGTGGATTGCATGAAACCGCAAAAAATACTAAGAATAAACAGCGTGTTAAGCACGTGCTCAAGAATTGGGCACTTCAATGAAGCCGCCCGTTTGCAAGGGAAATTTCGGGCTCCCCCAAAGTTTCCCCCAACCTTATCCACAGGTTTGGTGGACATCTGCCGGCTTGCACTCGGGGCGTGCGCGATGCAGGGGAACGCTGATTCCGGGTTGTGGGCCGATGCGTGAGAAACCGCCTTTCGAGGAGACGCCCGCCACGGCGCAGCCGGGCCACGACGTGGTCCGCGGCTACCTCAAGACCCTCGACAGCTCGCCCGGCGTCTACCGGATGCTCGATGCCGAGGGGCGCGTCCTCTATGTCGGCAAGGCGCGCAACCTGCGCGCGCGCGTGTCCAGCTATGCGCGGCTGACGGGCCATACCCGGCGCATCCAGCGCATGATCGAGCAGACCGCCTCGATGATGTTCCTGACCACCCGCACAGAGGCCGAGGCGCTGCTGCTCGAGCAGAACCTGATCAAGCAGCTCAAGCCGCATTACAACGTGCTGCTGCGCGACGACAAATCCTTCCCCAACATCCTGATCACCGGCGATCATTCCTTCCCGCAGATCCGCAAGCATCGCGGCCGGCGCAGCGCCACGGGCAACTATTACGGTCCCTTCGCCTCGGGCGGGGCCGTCAATCGCACGCTCAACCAGCTGCAGAAGGTGTTCCTGCTGCGCTCCTGCTCGGATTCGGTGTTCGAGTCGCGCACCCGGCCCTGCCTGCTCTATCAGATCAAGCGCTGCGCGGCGCCCTGCGTGGGCTATGTGGAGGAGGCCGAGTATGCCGCGCTGGTGCGCGATGCCGAGCGGTTCCTGAAGGGGCGCACCACGAAGATCCAGGCCAAGCTCGCCGAGGAGATGCAGGCCGCCTCCGAGACGATGGAGTTCGAGCGCGCCGCTGCGCTGCGCGATCGCATCCGCGCGCTCACCGAGGTGCAGGCCACGCAGGGGGTCAATCCGCGCGGCGTGGACGAGGCCGACGTCATCGCCGTGCACATGCAGGGCGGGCAGGCTTGCGTGCAGGTCTTCTTCATCCGCGCGCATCAAAGCTGGGGCAATCGCGATTTCTACCCGCGCACCGGGGCGGGCGCCGAAGAGGCCGAGATCCTCGAAGCCTTCATGGGCCAGTTCTATGACGGCAAGACGCCGCCGCGCCGGGTGCTGCTGTCGCACCCGATCGACGATCCCGATCTGATGGGCGAGATCCTCGCCGAACGCGCCGGGCGCAAGGTCGAGATCGCGGTCCCGAAGCGCGGCGAGAAGGCCGAGCTCGTCGCCGATGCGGCGCGCAATGCGCGCGAGAGTCTCGGGCGCAAGATGGCCGAGAGCGCGGCGCAGTCGCGGCTCCTCGCGGGCATCGCCGAGGCCTTCGAGCTCGAGGCCCCGCCGCGGCGCATCGAGGTCTACGACAACTCGCATCTGCAGGGCACGCACGCCGTCGGCGCGATGATCGTGGCGGGGCCCGAGGGCTTCATGAAGAGCCAGTATCGCAAGTTCACGATCCGCCCCGACAGTCTCGCCGCGGGTGACGATTTCGCGATGATGAAGCAGGTCCTGCAGCGCCGCTTCGCCCGGCTCGTCAAGGAAGACCCCGACCGCGAGAGCGAGAACTGGCCCGATCTCCTGCTCATCGATGGCGGGGCGGGGCAGGTCGCGGCGGTGGCCGAGGTGCTCGCCGAGCTTGGCGCGGATGACATTCCGATGGTCGGCGTGGCCAAGGGGGTCGATCGCGATGCCGGCAAGGAGGAATTTCACCGCCCCGGTGCGCGCCCCTTCGCGCTGCGGCGCAACGATCCGGTGCTCTATTTCGTGCAGCGCCTGCGCGACGAGGCGCATCGCTTCGTGATCGGCGCGCATCGCGCCAAGCGGTCGAAATCCATCGGCGGCACCCCGCTCGACGAGGTCCCCGGCGTCGGCGCGGCGCGCAAGCGCGCGCTGCTGGCGCATTTCGGCTCCGCCAAGGCCGTCAGCCGCGCCGGGCTCGCCGACCTCAAGGCGGTGGAGGGTATCTCCGAAAGCCTCGCCCAGACGATCTATGATCATTTCCATGTGAAAGGGTGACGCCGAGGGCGCGGGGCGCGAGGACAAACTTGCAAATGATTTGCAACTGCATTAGCTGCGAAGCTGTCACAGCAATGGAGCCCCGCATGATCCGCCCTGCCTTTCGCCGAATCGGTATGCTTGCGGGTGTCGCCGCGCTGGCGCTCGCCTTGCCCGCGCAATCGGCCGAGCCGCTGCGCGTCGTCGCGACCTTCAGCGTGCTCGCGGACATGACGCGGCAGGTCGCCGGCGACCATGCCCGCGTCGAGACCCTCGCCCCGGTTGGCGCCGAAGTGCATGAACATGAGCTCGCGCCCAGCGATTTCGTCAATATCGAGCGCGCCGACCTGGTCCTCGTGAATGGCTACACGCTCGAGCAATGGATGGATCAGCTCGAATCGGCCGCAGGCGTGGAGGTGCCCGTCATCGCCGTCGCCGAGGCCACCGGGGCCGAGACGCTGCCCATCACCGTGGGCGATTTCGAGGGCGAGCCGGATCCGCATCTGTGGATGAATCCCGAGATCGCGACCCGCTATGTCGAGGTCATCACCGACGCCCTCGCCGATCTGGTGCCCGAGGCGGAGGAGGGTCTGCGCGCCAATGCCGAGGCCTACACCACCGACATCGCGCGCGCCGCCGAGGAGGCCGCCGGATTGCTCGCCGAGGTTCCCGAGGATCAGCGCCTGCTCATCACCTCCGAGGCGGCCTTCCTGTATTTCGCCGATGCGTTCGGCTGGCGCCATGAGGGAGTGTGGGGCTCGAATGCCGAAACCGAGGGCACGCCGAGCCAGATCCGGCGCATCGTCGATCTCGTCGAGGCCGAGAGCCCGCGCGCGGTGTTCTATGAGAGCACGATCTCGGATCGCCATGTGCGCGCCGTGTCCGAGGATACCGGCGTCGCCGTGCATGGCCCGCTCTATGTCGACTCGCTCGGCGAGGACGGCACTGGTGCGGAAACCTATCCCGGCATGCTGCGCGTGACCGCCCGGACCATCGCCGAGGCGATGAGCGCGGAATGATCGCCATGCGTGCCCCCCGCCAGAGCGCGCCCGAAGCGTCATCGCAGATGGCGGTCTACGGTCGTGGCCTCGCGGCGGGGTATGGCAGCCTCGCAGTGCTTGACGACTGCGATCTCGAGGTGGAGTCGGGCTCGCTCACGGCGCTGGTGGGGCCCAACGGCGCTGGCAAGACGACGCTGCTCAAGCTCGTCACCGGCGCGCTCGCCCCGTGGCGCGGGGAACTGGCGGTGTTCGGCCGCTCGCCCGCCGCGGCGCGGGCCGCCGGCGCCATCGCCTACATGCCCCAGCACGAGGCGATCGACTGGGACTACCCGCTCACCGTGCGCGACGTGGTGCGCATGGGGCGGCTGCCGGCGATCCGGGCGCGGGGCGGCTGGCGCGCCATGCTGCCGATGAGCCTGCAGCCCGCCGCCGAGACCGGGGCGGCGCTGCGCGCGCTCGACGCGGTCGGGCTCGCCGATCTCGCGCACCGGGCCATCGGGGCGCTGTCGGGCGGTCAGAAGAAGCGCGCGCTGCTGGCGCGGGCGCTGGTGCAGGAGGCGCGGCTGATGCTGCTCGACGAGCCGCTCGCCGGGGTCGATCGCGACAGCGAGGCGGTGATCCGCGCCCTGCTCATTGAGGCGCGCGCGGCGGGGCGCACGGTGATGATGGTCACCCATGATCTCGACGGCACGCGCGGCTTTGCGGACCGCGCGCTGCTGATACGGGGGCGCGTGGTGATGGCGGGCACGCCCGAAGAGGTGCTCGGCACCGCGCCGCAGGACCCGGTGGCGGCCGCGCTGGCGCGCGCAGGGGGCTGAGATGGCGGAACTGCTCGGGCTGATCTCCGACGGCGGCCGCGCCGTGATCGACGCGCTCATCGGGCTCCTGATGCTGCCGGTGGCGCTGCTGCCGGGTGACTGGGCGGCAATGTTCGACTATGGCTTCATGCGCCGCGCGCTCCTGTCCTCGATCATGGTGGGCGGGATCTGCGGGCTGCTGTCGAGTTTCGTGGTGCTCAAGCGCTGGTCGCTTCTGGGAGATACGATCTCGCATGCGGTGCTGCCCGGCGTCGCCATCGCGTATCTGTTCAACCTGCCCTTCGTGATCGGGGCTTTCGTGTCGGGCGCGCTCGCCTCGCTCGCGGTGGGCTTCATCGAGCGCACGACCCGCGTGAAGGAGGATGCCGCGATGGGCATCCTGCTGAGCGGCGGTTTCGCCCTCGGCCTCGTCATCATCGGCCAGATCGCCAGCGCGACGCATCTGACACATATCCTGTTCGGCAATGTCCTCGGGGTGAGCTATGACAGCCTTCTGACCACGCTGATCGCGGCACTCATAGCGCTCGCTTTCGTCGCGCGCTTCGTCAAGGAACTCACCCTCTACACTTTTGATCCGATCCAGGCCGCGACCATCGGCCTCAACACGGGGCTTCTGCATTACGGGCTGATGCTGGTGCTCACCCTCACCATCGTGGTCAGCCTCGACACCGTCGGCATCGTGCTGGTGGTGGCGATGCTGGTGACACCGGGGGCGACCGCCTATCTGCTGTGCGACCGGCTCGGGCCGATGATGGCGGTCTCGACGGCGGTGGGCGTGGCCGCCGCGGTGCTGGGGCTGGTGCTGTCCTATCATCTCGACGCAGCCTCGGGGGGCACGATGGTGCTGGTGGCGACGGGGATCTTCCTGCTTGCGCTGATTTTCGCCCCCGGGCGCGGGATGATCGCGCGCGCACGCGGGCGCGCCGAGCCGCGCTGAGAGTGCTGCGACCCGGTGGCCGGCACCCGGCTGCCGGGGCACGCGAAAACGGTTTCCCCGTCACCGCAAGGTGGTCTAAGACGGGGCCATGCGCTGGACCGTGCCCAACATCCTGACGACGCTTCGGCTTCTTGCGGCACCCGGCGTGGCTGTGATGTTCCTGTATTTTCACAGGCCGTGGGCCGACTGGCTCGCGCTGACGCTGTTCGTCGGCGCGGCGGCGACGGACTGGTTCGACGGTTATCTCGCGCGCCTGTGGAAGCAGGAATCCAAGCTCGGCGCCATGCTCGATCCGATCGCGGACAAGGCGATGGTGGTGATCGCGCTTCTGGTGATCACCGGCTATTCGGGGATGGACCCCTGGCTCATCCTGCCCGCGACGATGATCTTGTTTCGCGAAGTGTTCGTCTCGGGGCTGCGGGAGTTCCTCGGCGACAAGGCGGGGCTGCTCAGGGTCACCAAGCTTGCCAAGCTCAAGACGACGGCCCAGATGATCGCCATAGCGGTGCTGTTCCTGGGCACCGGGCTCGAATATGTCCGCCAGCGCGCCGAGGCGCGGCTGAGCGAAGCTGAATACGAGGCACTGATGGCGTCGCAGGACTGGACGATGGGCTGGCTGGCGACCAATGGCGGCGAGATCGCCTGGACGGCGGGGCTGGTGCTGATCTGGATCGCGGCGGTGCTGACGCTCGTGACGGGGTGGGATTACTTCGCCAAGGCGCGCCCGTTCCTGAAGGATGAGGACGCAAGATGACGCTTGATCTGGTCTATTTCGCCTGGGTCCGCGAGCGCATCGGCGCAGCCGGGGAGCGCGTTGAAACGCAGGCGCCCACGGTCGCGGCCCTCGTCGAAGAGCTGCGCGCGCGCGAAGAGCGTTACGCCGCCGCCTTCGCCGATCTCTCCGCGTTGCGCTGCGCCGTCGATCAGGAACTCGCCGATTTCGACGCGCCGCTCGACGGGGCGCGCGAGGTCGCGTTCTTTCCGCCGATGACCGGGGGCTGAGCCATGGATGTGCGCGTGCAGGCGGCGCCCTTCGATTTCGGCGCCGAGGCCGCGGCCTTCGCCGCAGGGCGCGCGGATGTCGGCGCCGTCGTGACCTTCACGGGCATCGTGCGCGACGACAGCGGCGATCTGCGCGCGATGCATATCGAGCACTATCCCGGCATGACCGAACGCGCCATCACCGCCATCGCCGAGGAGGCCGTCGGGCGCTGGGCGCTGGGCGATGTTCTGGTGATTCACCGCTTCGGCGCGATGGCGCCCGGCGAAATGATCATGATGGTCGCGACCGCCGCGCCACATCGCGCCGACGCATTCGCCGCGGCCGAATTCCTTATGGATTACCTCAAGTCGCGCGCGCCCTTCTGGAAGAAGGAAGTCACTTCGCGCGGCGCGGCCTGGGTTGCGGCCACCGAGGCCGACGAGGCCGCCCTCGGGCGCTGGTGATCAGCCCGATCCCGTCTCCTCGAGTCGGCGGCGCATGTATTCGGCATCCTGGCGCGCCGCGCGCAGCCCCTCCATCGCCGCGCTGAGCTCGGCCTCGGCCTGGTTGAGCTTGCCCTTGAGCTCGTCCTCGCGCTGGCGCAGCTGCCAGACCGCCGCGTCGCGCGTTTCCTCGGCCTCATGCAGCGCCTGCGCCATGCGGTCGAGTTCGCTCATGTCCGACTGGGTGACGCGGGTGAAGCGGTTCAGGAGCCAGTAGGCGAACCATCCCAGCGCGAAGGCGACGAACAGCACGATCGTGGTCACGATGATGAATTCGCTTCGGTCCATGTGCGTCCTCCGCTGGTCAGCTGTCGCCGGGGCGCGGGCTCGGGCGCACCGTGTCATCATCGGGCACCCGGCTTTCGAACTGGATCGTCGCCTCGAGCTCGGCGTCGCGTTCGCGCGGCTGCAGTTCGTCCTGGCTGCGGAATTCGATGCGCCGATTGGCGGCGCGGCCCTCCGAGGTCGAATTGTCGGCGATCGGGCGGCTCTCGCCGTACCCCTGCGCCGTCAGCTCCGAGACCAGCACACGCCGATCCATCAGCGCGCTGATCACGGTCTCGGCGCGCGCCTGGCTGAGCTGCTGGTTGGCCTCGGCGGCGCCCTGGCTGTCAGTGTGACCGCCCACCTCGAGCGCGAGCCGCCCGCAATCGCGCATCACCGACGCAACCTCGTCGAGGGTTTCTTCGCCACCCGAAGACAACTCCGAGGCGCCGGATTCGAAACCGATCTGCTGCTCGTCGAGGATCTCGTCGATCGCGGCAAGACAGGAGTCCGGCGTCGGGTCGGTGCCGGCCGGCCGCAGCGACGGGTCATGGTCCACATCGATGGTGAACTCCGCCTCGCGGCCGAGCTTCTCGCCGAAGAGCCGCGAGATGACGCCGCGCGAGTCGGGGTTCGCGGTCACCCCCTCGAGCACGATCTGCTCCGGGCTCACGCGCACCTCGCCTTCATGCAGCTCAGCGAGCGACTCGAGCCCGGTCAGCACCCGCAGCGACCAGCCCTCGGGCAGCTCGGGGTCGAGCCGCACGGCGTTGTAGACTGCGCCGGTGCCGAAGCGCGAGCGCGCATAGCTTTCGGTCACGCTGCGCAGGCTCGCATCCGTCAGGTGGCCGCGCAGCTCGATCTCGCCGTCCCCGGAGAGAACGGCGCGGAATTCGTGGCGCACGCGGTCGGAGTCGTCGTCGTCGGTCTCGGGCTCCTCGCGGCGCGCGCTCAGCGAGAAAACATCCGGCAGATCGGCCTCGAGCTCGCCCATCACGCGCTCGTAGTCCTCCTGCGCGACATTGGCGGCGGCCAGGAAGGACACGTCCGTGTCCGAGATCGTCACCCGCCCCGCCCCGAGTTCGGCGAGCGCGTCGATGGCGGTTTCGCCCGCCGCGCCCCAGCTCGCGCTTGGCGAACCGATCCCGACGGTGCAGCGGGCGTATTCGGGTGCGCCGGCCTCGCGGGCGGCGGCAAGGATCCGCGACTGCGCCTCGTCGGAGTCGGCCGCGCAGGCATCGAAGCGCGCGCCGTCCTCGTCCATGATGAAGCGCAGCGTGAAGGGCGTGATCACCGGGCGCGGCGCGGCGATGTCGAGCGACAGCTCGAGCGCGCGCGGCGCATCGCGGCGCAGCCGTCGCTCGAGCTCCTGGCGGTCCTCGCGGTCATCGGCAAGCGCGCTGATCGCCACCGTGTCGGAGGCGATCGACACCCGCGAGCGTGGCAGCGTCTCCAGCGCGTCGAGCCCGAAGGTCACGGCATTCTCCCAGCCCTCGGGGATCGGGTGATCGGCCGTCTCGAGCATGTCGGCGACGCCGCCATCGCCGGTCAGCCTGCTCATCCGCGCGAGCAGCGCGTCGCGGTCGTAGTCGGCCGGGATCAGCCCGATGAGCGAGACGCCCTCGGCGTTGCGCAGAAGCTCGATGGAAAAGCGCGGCGGCTCGAGCCCGTCGGGATCGGTGACATCCATCGCGTCGATCACGCGCGCCGCGTCGACGGTATCGCCGGCGATCGAGAGGGCCTGAAACCGTTCGGCCTCGCTCCCGGCGCTGCCGGACAGGGTGATGCGCAGCCCGTCAGCCTCGATCGCGACCCAGTCATGCCCGGCGGCTTCGAGCGCGCCGCTCACCTCGGCCTCGGTGCGGGTCTCGATAAGCGTGGCCGCGCCCGTGGCGGTCAGCCAGGACAATCCTGCGGCGGTGGCGAAGGCGGTGGTCGCGATGACGGCGTGAACATGACGCATGTGGTGTGCGGGTAATCCCCAGGCTTCCTCTGCGCCGCGTGTTTACGCCCCGGCCGCGGCGCGCGCAATCATACGAACAGCGCGGCGGCAAGAAACAGCGCAGGAATCAGCCCCGCATCACGATTCGAACGAAACAGCCGCAGGCACAGATCCGGATCGTTCGTCCGCAGCCGCCCGAGCTGCCAGACCATGTGCCAGCCGAACGCCCACGCCCCCCCGAGCGCGAGCGACATCGCCAGCGGATTCGCCAGCGGCGACAGCGCGAAGATCACCGCCAGCGACATCAGCACCACCGAGGCCACGATGAAGCCGCGCAGCCACTGATGCGTGTTGTCGCCAAACAGCAGCGCGGTGGACTTCACCCCGATCAGCGCGTCATCCTCCTTGTCCTGATGCGCGTAGATCGTGTCGTAGAACACCGTCCACGCGATGCCCGACAGATACAGGAAGATCGCCGGCAGCCCGAGTTCCCCTGTCTGCGCCGTCCAGGCCAAGAGCGCGCCCCAGTTGAAGGCGAGCCCCAGGAACACCTGTGGCCAGTAGGTAAAACGCTTCGCGAACGGATAGATCGCCACCAGCCCCAGCGCGAGCACGCCCAACAGGATCGCCGCGTTGTTGAAGGTCAGAAGGATCACAAAGGCCACCAGCGCCTGCGCCGCCATCCACAGCGCCGCCTGCTGCAGCGTGACCTGCCCCGACGGGATCGGCCGCGACGCGGTGCGGTCGACATGGCCGTCGATGTCGCGATCGGTGATGTCGTTCCAGGTGCAGCCCGCCCCGCGCATCAGGATCGCGCCGATCGCCGTGGCGATGACGATCCACACCGTCAGCCAGCCCGCCTCCGCGCGGTCCGACGCCGCCGCCAGCATCACCCCCCACCAGCACGGCAGCAGCAACAGCCAGGTGCCGATCGGCCGGTCCGCCCGCGACAGCCGCAGATACGGGCGTAGCGGTCCGGGCGCGTGGCGATCGACCCAGTTGCCGGTGGAGTCCGCGACGCGGCCCTCTGGCGTTTGCGGTTTCTCGGTCATAAGGTCGGCCTCATCACGGCGCGGGTGGATCGGTGTCGAAAGTCAGGCTTTATGTAGAGCACCCGCTGGGGGCGGGGCAATCGGTTCCTGTGAACCGGGCGCAGGCGCAGTATCTCTTCACCGTCATGCGGCTGGGTCCCGGCGCGGTGGTCACGCTGTTCAACGGGCGCGACGGCGCGTGGTCGGCCGAGGTCGCGCAGGCGGGCAAGCGCGCCGGCGAACTCGCCTGCCTCGAGCAGATCGCGCCGCAGGACACGCCGCCGGATCTGTGGCTCCTCTTTGCTCCGATCAAGAAGGCGCGCACCGATTTCATCGCCGAGAAGGCCACCGAGATGGGCGCGCGCCGCATCCTGCCCGTGGCGACCGATTTCACCAATGCCGAGCGCGTGCGCCGTGACCGGCTGCAGGCCCATGCCGTCGAGGCGGCCGAGCAATGCGGCGGCACCTTCGTTCCCGAAGTCGCCGAGCTCGCGCCGCTCGCCGGCGTGCTCGATGGCTGGGACCCGGCGCGGCGGCTGATGTTCTGCGACGAGGCGCTGGCGGGCGCCGCGACGCGCCCGCGCGGCGATGCGGGGTCGTGGGCGGTGCTGATCGGGCCCGAGGGCGGGTTCTCCGGGGCCGAGCGCACGCGCCTCGCCGCAATGGATGCGGCGCATCCCGTCAGCCTCGGCCCGCGCATCCTGCGCGCCGACACGGCCGCCGTCGCGGCGCTTACGCTATGGCAGCTCACGCTCGGGGACTGGCGATGATCCGCCCGGAGATCCTTGCGGCGCTCGCGCGCTGGCGCGAGGTGATGATCGGGGCGGCGATCACGCTGCCGGGGCTGTGGATCATGAGCTTTGGCGGCTTCTTCTGGATCGGGGTGGGGCTTCTGATCGTCGGGGTCGGGGCGGCCTTCGTGGTCAATGCGCTGCGCCGGATGCGCTTTCGCGGCGCTTCGGGCGCGCCGGGGCTGGTGCGCATCGTCGAGGGGCAGGTGGCCTATTTCGGCCCCGAGGAGGGCGGCTTCGCGGCGATGGACGAACTCGAGGAGCTGCGCCTCGCCCCCGCGCCGGACGGGCCGCACTGGGAGCTCGTGCAGCCCGACGGTACACTGCGGATCCCGGCGCACGCCGAGGGGGCCGAGCAGCTTTTTGATCTTCTGGCCACGCTTCCGGGCATCGACATGGCGCATGTCCTTGCCACGCTGGAGGCCGCCCCCGCGTATCCGCGCACAGTCTGGCGTCGCCGGGCGCACAGGGCGCTGACTTGACTTTTGCGCCGCGAGGCCGGATGCCCCGCGGGTGCGACGTTGAAGGAGCCTGCGCAGATGTCGATTCCCCAGTCCGGCGGCGGCCCGATCGAACGGCGCGGACAGCTCGCCGAGTATCTCGAATCGGGCTGCAAGCCGCGCGATCAGTGGCGCATCGGCACCGAGCACGAGAAGTTCGGCTACTGCACCGACAACCACCTGCCGCTGCCCTATGACGGCCCGCGCTCGATCCGCGCGATGCTCGAAGGGATGCGCGACGCCTTCGGCTGGAACCCGGTCAACGAGGGCGGCAACATCATCGGCCTGGAGAAGGACGGCGCCAATATCAGTCTCGAGCCGGGCGGCCAGCTCGAGCTGTCGGGCGCGCCGCTCGAGAACATCCACCAGACCTGCGACGAGGTGAACGAGCATCTGCGCGAGGTGCGCAGCGTCGCCGACCGCATCGGGGTGGGCTTCATCGGCCTCGGCGCCGCGCCCGAATGGACGCATGAGCAGATGCCGATGATGCCCAAGGGCCGCTACCGGCTGATGACCGATTACATGGGCAAGGTCGGCACCCACGGCACGCAGATGATGTATCGCACCTGCACCGTGCAGGTGAATCTCGACTTCTCCAGCGAGGCGGACATGGTGCAAAAGCTGCGCACCGCGCTCGCGCTGCAGCCAGTGGCCACGGCGCTCTTCGCCAATTCGCCCTTCTTCGAGGGAAGGCCCAACGGCCACAAGAGCTGGCGCGCGCGGGTGTGGCGCGATCTCGACGCGGATCGCACCGGGATGCTGCCCTTCGTCTTCGAGGAGGGCTTCGGCTTCGAGGCCTGGGCGGACTATGCGCTCGATGTGCCGATGTATTTCGTCTACCGCGACGGCACCTATATCGACGCCACCGGGCAGTCCTTCCGCGACTTTCTCGACGGGCGGCTGCCGGCGCTGCCGGGCGAGGTGCCGACGCTGTCGGACTGGGCCGATCACCTCACGACGATCTTCCCCGAGGCGCGGATCAAGAAATACATGGAGATGCGCGGCGCCGATGGCGGGCCGTGGCGCCGGCTCTGCGCGCTGCCGGCGCTGTGGGTGGGGCTGATGTATGACCAGGACGCGCTCGATGCGGCGTGGGGTCTGGCGAAGGGTTGGGACGCCGAGACGCGCGAGGCGCTGCGCGTGGCGGCCTCGGTGGACGGGCTCGATGCGCGGGTGGGCGGCATCAACATGCACGCGCTCGCGCGCGAGGTGCTCGCCATCGCGGATGCGGGGCTGCGCGCGCGGGCGCGGCCCGGCTCGGGCGGGCTCCTCGCCGACGAGACGCATTTTCTCAATGCCCTGCACGAGATCGTCGAGACGGGCCAGACCCCGGCCGATGAGCTTCTGGAGAAGTATCACGGCGAATGGGGCGGCGATCTGAGCCGGATCTACGCGGAATACAGCTACTGATCACGATCGCTGCGGTCGATCCGCCACGGGTCGCGCGCCGACGCGCAGCGGTCGTCATCGCCGCGCGCGATCGCCTCGGTCGTGAGCCGCTGTCGCATCGCCTCGCGATCCTCGCGCGCCATGCCCGGCAGCAGGAACAGGTCGACAAAGGCCCAGATCAGCGTGACGGGCAGTCCGATCACCGTCAGCGTCAGGATCAGCATCGCCACCCCGCTGCCCGTGCGGCCCATGTAGAAGCGGTGCGCGCCGATGAGGCCGAGAAAGATCAACAGCAGATAGGCGACGACGATATTGTTCGCCTCGTTGGTGATGCGCTGCTCGATGAGCAGTCTTTCCTGCGTATCGAGCCCCATCGCGCCCTCTCAGCTCGTCGATCCCGCCATCGGGTCCGGGCCGAACCTGTTTTCCCCCGGCGTGCCTGGCTGGATGTAGAAAAAGATCAAGACCAGCCAGCCGATGACGGGCACCAGAGCCAGCAGATACCACCAGCCGGTGCGGTCGATATCGTGCAGCCGGCGCACGCCGACCGCGATCGACGGGATCAGGATCACCAGCGCGAACACCCCCGCCACGAACTCGAGCCCGACAAGCTGCAGCACGAAATTGACCGCGACGGTGAACAGCACGAACCACCACAGCTCGCTGCGCGGCGCGCGCCCGGTGAAATCGGCGTATTTCTGAAAGCAGGTCCTGATCGATGTCTGGAAATCCATGCGCAGCCTCTCTTCCGGTTTGCTGTCCCTCAGCCCTTGCGGCCGATTTTCGTTTCCGTGCCCGCGCGCAGCCGGGCGATGTTCTCGCGGTGGGTCCACAGGATCATCGCCGCCAGAAGCGCCATCAGCAGCGTGAGTTCCGAATGGCCCAGAAGCGGCGCCCAGCCGATCGCCGCCACCGCCGCCACGAGAGCAGACAGCGATGAATAGCGCGTTATCGCCGCCACGATGAGCCAGGTCGCGCAGGCCGCAAGCCCCACCGGCCAGGCCAGCGCGATGAGCGTGCCGAGAAACGTCGCCACCCCCTTACCGCCATGAAACCCCAGATAAACCGGCCATACATGGCCCGCAAAGGCCGCGAGCGCGGCGATCTGCGCGGCGTCCTCGCCCAGCGCCGCCCGCGCCGCCAGCGCCGCCGCCGCCCCCTTGCCCGCATCGAGCACCAGCGTCGCCAGCGCACCGCCCTTGCTGCCGGTGCGCAGAACGTTCGTCGCGCCGATATTGCCCGACCCGATGCTGCGCAGATCCCCCAGCCCGAGCACCCGCGCCACCACGATCCCGAACGGCACCGCCCCAAGCAGGTAGGCACCGAGCGCGACAAGGGCGAGCAGGGCGGGATGCGTGACGAGCTCGGGTATCATGCGCCCTCCGGGCCGAAGACCTGTGCGCCGGCGACGAAGGTCGCGCGCACCCGCCCCTGCATGCGCGCCTCGTCAAAGGGGGTGTTCTTCGATTTCGACTCGAGCGTGAAGCGGTCGAGCACGAAGGGCGCGTCAGGGTCGAACAGCACGAGATCCGCTGGCGCGCCCTCCGCCAGCCGCCCCGTCGCGAGCCCCAGCCGCCGCGCCGGGTTGAGCGCCATCGCGCGCCACAGTTGCGCCAGCGTCAGATCGCCCGAATGATACAGCCGCATCGCCGCGGGCAGCAGCGTCTGCAGCCCCACCGCCCCGGCGGCGGCCTCCTCGAAGGGCAGGCGCTTCGATTCCTCGTCCTGCGGCGTGTGCATCGAGCCGATCACGTCAACGAGCCCCTCCGCGACGGCGGCGACCATTGCGACGCGGTCCTCTTCGGCGCGCAAGGGCGGGGTGAGCTTGAAGAAGGTGCGGTAGTTGCCGACATCGAGTTCGTTGAGCGTCAGGTGGTGGATGCTCACCCCGGCGGTCACGTCGCGGCCATTCGCCTTTGCACGTGCCAGCGCCGGCAGCGCGCGCGCCGTGGTGATCTGGTCGGCGTGGTAGCGCGCGCCGGTCATCTCGACGAGCGCGATGTCGCGGTCGAGCCCCATGCGCTCGGCCATGGGCGAGACGGCGGGCAGCCCGCGCAGCGTGGCGAACTTGCCCGAATGCGCCACCGCGCCGCGCGACAGCCCCGGATCCTGCGGATGCCCGATCACCAGTGCGCCGAGCCCCGCCGCATAGCTCAGGCAGCGCGCCATCAGCCGCGTATCCGTCACCACGCGGTCGCCGTCGCTGAACGCCACCGCGCCGGCATCCATCAAAAAGCCGATCTCGCACATCTCGGCCCCCGCCCGCGCGCGCGTCAGCGCGGCCATCGGATGCATGCGCACGGGTGTCTCCGCCTGCGCGCGGCGGGTGACGAATTCGAGCACCTCGGGCGTGTCGATGGCCGGATCGGTGTCGGGGCGGGTGACGATAGTGGTGACCCCGCCGGCTGCCGCGGCCAGCCCGGCGGAGCGAAAGCTCTCCTTGTGGCGCGCGCCCGGCTCGCCGACCTGCACCCCCATATCGACGATCCCCGGCGCGAGGCACTTGCCCGCACAATCGATCACCCGCGCCCCGCGCGGCACCGAGCCCGCATCCGCCGCCGCGATCCGCCCGCCATCGACGATCAGGTTGCCGCGCCGCTCATCGCCGGCCTCGGGATCGATCAGCCGGGCATTGTCGAAGAAGATCGTCATACCCCTCTCCGTTTGCGCCGCTTGTCGCGCGTCGCCGCGATCTCGGCCACGACGGCGGGGGCGTCGGCGACGTGCTTGATGAGATGCTTGTCGCCCGCGCGGGTGACGAGCTGCACATCCCCCAAGAGCCGGCGCACCGTCTCGAGCTCGCCCAGCCACACGACGCGCCCGCCCGGCCCGATCAGGCGGCGATCCGTCAGCCACCAGCGCGCCGCGAGCTGCTCGGAAGCGAGATAGGCCGCCCGCACCCCGATCGCAAGCACCGCGCCGAGCGCGCCGATGGCGACATGCGCGCTGCCCATCAGCATCAGCACGACCCCGACCCCGGCCATGCCCACAAGCGCCATGATGCCGTGATCGCGCCAGTAGCGGCCGCGATCGGAGGCGATCTCGCGGCGCAGCTTCTCGCCCCGCTCGAGCTCCGGCTCAGCCATGCGCCGCCTCCGCCCGCGCCGCGCGCAGGTTCTCGGCCAGAAGCTCCATCGCCGCCATGCGCACTGCCACCCCCATCTCGACCTGTTCCTGGATCACGGAGCGGTTGATGTCGTCGGCCAGGGTGCCGTCGATCTCGACGCCGCGATTCATCGGGCCGGGATGCATCACGATGGCGTCGGGCTTTGCATGGGCGAGCTTGTCGGAATCGAGGCCGAAACGGTGATAATATTCGCGCTCGGAAGGGACGAAGCCGCCATCCATGCGCTCGCGCTGCAGCCGCAGCATCATCACCACATCGGCATCCGCCAGCCCGGCGCGCATGTCGTCGGTCACCTCGACGCCGAGCTCGGCGGCGGCGGCGGGCATCAGGGTGGGCGGGCCGACGAGGCGGATGCGGTTCTCCATCTTGCCCAGAAGCCAGATATTGGAGCGCGCCACCCGGCTATGGGCGATGTCGCCGCAGATCGCCACGGTGAGCCGGTGCAGCCGCCCCTTGGCGCGGCGGATCGTGAGCGCGTCGAGCAGCGCCTGGGTCGGGTGTTCGTGGCGCCCGTCGCCGGCGTTGAGCACCGCGCAGGTAACCTTCTGCGCCAGCAGGTCCACCGCGCCGGAGTTCGGGTGCCGCACCACCAGCAGATCCGGGTGCATCGCGTTGAGGGTCATCGCCGTGTCGATCAGCGTCTCGCCCTTGGTCAGGCTCGAGGCCTGCATCGCCATGCTCATCACGTCGGCACCGAGCCGCTTGCCGGCGAGCTCGAAACTCGCCTGGGTGCGGGTGGAGGGCTCGAAGAACATGTTGATCTGGGTCATGCCGGCGAGGCTGTCGGCATGCTTGGCGCCGCCGCGATTGAACGCCACGTAGCGGTCGGCG
>LKMJ01000382.1_pt1 | contig 32890 bp, 30 predicted proteins | sample 643391 | NCBI WGS metagenome assembly LKMJ01 (sample SAMN04112250, study PRJNA286221) | soda lake metagenome | biome: soda lake; feature: Kulunda Steppe; material: water; isolation source: sample PL-Br10 brine of Picturesque Lake | place: Russia: Kulunda steppe | collected 2010-07 | reverse complement strand
ATCTCCTGAAGTGTAATTTAGTCCAATTACCCTACCTTGATCGGTGGCTACAACTAAAGTTTCGTCGACGAGAATCGGTGCTGTGCTCACACCTTCATTCAAAGACTCCGACCATACCGTTTCTTGATCTGAAACATTGATGCCGAAGATTTCACCCCTTTTATTTCCAACTACACATACATCACCACGGAATCTGGGCGTGAATTCCACTCTATTTAATTCAGTGTGTTCCCATAACCTGTCTCCGGTTTCTGTATCCAGTATTGTTAGAGGTAGATCTATGCCTCCCACATATAATTCGTTGTCAACAACAGCAGGAGCAGCTTTTACAGGACTGGATATGTCTGTCGACCATATCCGTTCTCCATCTTCAATTGCATAAACAGCACCCCTTACATTAGCTACAAATACAGTTCCATTACATACTGCTATTGACGAATCTATGTCACCACTAACAAACGTTGACCACAATTCATTTCCTGTGTTCTTTTCATATGCTTTTACATTTCCGTTGGATAGCGAAATATAAACCGCATTATCATCTGCATTAAGTGGAGCATCACTAGTACTCCCGATTGATGTATCCCAAATCAAATCACCTGTTTCAGTATCCCGTGCCGCAAGAGTAGCTTCTGCAGTAAATAACATGTCATTTGAAATAATAGGCGTAGTACCAGTACTATTTCCACTTTGAGTTTCTTTCTTCCAAACTACAGATCCATCAGCACTTCCTCGGGCGATTATAGCACTTCCAGTACAGTAAAATAATTTATTATTGTATCGAATCAGTGGTGATAACTGATCTCCTAGAGAGCCTGTCGGATCATTCAGATCTTTTTTCCATTTGTTTGATAGTTCTCCACCAAAATTCATTCTACTTGCAGAGCCTGTGTTACAGGGTTCATAGTGATATGCTGGCCAAGAATCTCGGTTTATGTCAACTAATACGTCTGAATTGCTATTTGTGTTGGTAAAAACCTCTTCCAAATTCATTTCCAAACCAGTTAATGCAAAAAGAGATAATGTGGTTCTTCGTGTTACGCTTAAGTCCATTATCAACCTGAATTTATCCTATGGTAATATTATTTTCGTGTTAAGATTTAGGTAGAGTGGCAAAGCCCTCTATATGGATTAGCATTCATTTCTGGAGTTCTGTGGAGAGAAATCGTCAGACCCCCGGACGGTCCGCGCGACGATGTTCGGCGAGACGGGAATAGAGACTCGGGCAGACCTCTCGATCGAATTCACGAACGGCACCACTGCGTCGATCGCGCTCTGTCACCAAAAGGTGTGAAGTCAAGTAAGTAAAGTACCACGGGTCGGTGACCCGTGACGTTCGCCTCTGGTCATATTCCACGAAAAACGTGGTTTGTGACGGCATCGAAATTTAATTCCCTCCGCGCTTCCTCTCGGTTGCGTGGAACCAATATACACTCGAACACGCTCGTGAGTCCTACCCTAATAGAGGTATTCTATCGGGCCGTAGGAACCGTGTCCGTCGAGGTCAGCCGTTTTACGTCGGCTCGACACCACCTGGCTCTACAAGTTTATCTCAGTCGGAGTTTGCGAGGTTGTTAACGGCGAGTTTCACGCAAAAGCACGACGTTTCAGAACTTGAAACTATGGATTGTGGAGGAAGCGTACGCGATTCACCCACGGGTCAGGTGATCCGTGGAACTCTAGTTGCTCTCTTTAGACACTGCCGCCCGTACGTTAATTTGAATCTTTTCGATGGTCCTTAGCGATCGGCTCTATTTTCTCATAGATCGCAGTCGCTTCAACGTCAGTCCACCCATTGAGCGGAAGTTCTTTAGCGAAGTTGAGTTTGATACATTCAGTATCTGTTGTATCGGGATCGCTAACAGTGTGCTTCTGAACGAGAGGGACGATCAGTTCTTCAGCAATCGTTCGGTTGATTGGCGTCCACCCCGATAGATTGGATTCATCGCCGAAGTAGATTTTCGAATATTCTATGTTGTCGTCCGCGATATGGTCCTTATATTCGGTTGTGTTTGATTTCGGATCGTCCCCACTGCGGTGGATTGTCGTCTCTATTCCAACGTCTACATCGCCCGTATTGGCTGTACTGTCGTTCTGAACGGTAGCTGCTGGTTGTCAGACAGTGTACTCCACTTCGTTCCAAAACATCGAGATGCTTTCGCTCACGTGATCGGGCTTTGTGCGTTCGAATTCGGATTGTTCCTGTTCGGAGAGATACGTTGCCACACCATCCCAATCAGTTGACGCATATCGGCTATCAAGCAGCACACGAACCCCAGCCTCCTCGTTGCCTCTAATAACCCGACCAAAGGCCTGTCTGACTTTCCGGACTGCTGGAATCGTGAGGGCTGTCTCGAACCCCGAACCATCCATCCGATCATTGTATGCGGTCTTGATTGCTTCAGTTCGGGGTGTGTTCGTCGGGAGCAGTGGAATCCCAACACCGACACAACAGTGCAGTTTGTCCCCATCGTAGTCGACGCCCTCGGTGATGGTCCCTCTCGCACTGGTGAATATCGCGGACTCGTCGCCCTCGAAAAATTCAGTCAGTGTGTCTGTCGTCTCCTGGGATGTACTCGACTGATCTAGGTAGAGTTCCTTCGGAACATCCCGGTTCGAGAACAGCTCGTAGGCCCAGTTGGCCTCACCGTAGTTAGGCATCGCAACCAAGATATTGCCTCGAGTAGTGAGGATCTTCTCGAGCACCTGTGTGTACTGTCGTCGCGCCGGTGTCATCCGACCGACCGCTTGCGTTGGGCTCCCCCGGTTTCCGTAGGTGAATTTGGGAAGATCGACAGTCAATGACAGCCGGTTTTCGCGTGGGAATCGAAGCGGGTACTGCTCGAACGTTGTTGGGCGGTGGTCAGCTGCATCGAGATCGTTGTCTGCTGCGGGCGTAGATGGCACGCTGAGTCGCCCATCTGCTTTTTCGTTGTCCTCCTCGGATGGGTATGGGATCTCATCAACACCAACGGCCTCCTTGTAGACGTCCGCAGGCTGGAGCGTCGCACTCATCAGCACACCCCCACCGAGTTCGGAGAAGACGGCTCGCAGCTCATCGCGGGGGATACAGTTGAACAGCTGGAGCTTCGGGGTCCAGCCGCTGACCCACTCGGGGAACGTCTCCGGAACCGACTCCTTCTGTTTGTCCTGAAGCACGAGATGCCGGTAGTATTCGACAGTGCTTTCGGAGACCCACCGGTTGAAGAACTCTCCCACCTCGACGCCCTGCATCTCCCGGTCGTGAATGCCTTCGGCCTCGAGGGCGTCGTAGGCGAAGCTGAGCCCACGCATGACAGCATAGACGTTCTCGAAGTCCGCTGGCTCAAACGACCGCGAGAGGGCATCCGAGAGGAGAGCATCCGTATCAGTCCCATCAGTAGGATCGGTGAGTTGTTTTTCAAGCGTCTCTGGCCCCCATCTGTCCAGTTGGTCGGCCCAGCCGTTGGAGCCGTATTCGTCGGTCAGTTTTTCGCTACCGTACTCACCGAGCTTCTGTTTGGTAAACCGAAGGAGCTGTTCGGCATCGACAAGATCCTCGGCTTCCAAACTGTAGTTTCCCGCTGATTGGAGCGCCTCCGTGACGAGCTGTTGGACATCACTCGCAGCAGAGCCAGTGAGGTCAGGCGTTGGCGTTTTGCCGATGGTGCCCGCTGTGTAGTGACGGACGATCTCGATGTCGGTAATCGCTCGATCTAGGGTGTAGATATCCAACTCGGCAGACAGCATCTCTCGTACGTTGCGTTCGACCTGATGGGCCTCGTCAACAACGACAATCGTTTCGTCGTCCAACAGTCCGATTTTGAGATTCGTGAACAGACGGGTCTGGGGATCGAACAGATGCATATAGTTGCCCAAAACGACCGTCGCGTTTTTTGCAAGCGTCGCCATCGCCTCGTGCGGGCAAATACCGCGTTTCACGGCGGATTCGAAAAGCGAGGTCCGATCAAATACGTTGTGGTTGGCTTCCTCGAACCCGAACGGGAGCCCACCCTTGCCAGCAAAAAAGCCGGCATAGAATGGATCGAATTTGCCCTGAAGATCCATCGGGAGTTGTCCCCGCCCGGTTGCTTTCATTTCGGTCATATCGACGAGATCGTTGGTGTGAGGAACGTAGTCCGGATACGGAGTTTCGACGCCATCCACAACGAGCCGCTCGAATCTGTCGTCTTCGACCAGCCCGGAGACGATCTCCTTGACCGCAGACGCTCGATGCGGATCGTATCGGTACCGATCCGCGTACCGCTCTGCGCGATCAGACGCCTCACTCCAGTCGTAATCGTACAGCGAGAAGTCAGGCGGCGTCATACCATCAGGCCACTCGAGGGGAATGTCGCTGTCGAACTGGATCGCTTTGCGAGTCATCGTCCGAAGGTCATCGACCTTGTTCACGCTGTGGCGGTCGAACGGCGCGGCATCGGTAAACGCGTAGGCCATCATATCGGTTCGGCCACGCAATACAACAGTATGCACAGGATCGATACCATCCGGTAGCGATCTGTTGATGCCGATCATCTCTTCAACGAACTGCTTCAACTGCTGTTTGACAGGCGTTACCGCAAGCAGCCGACTGTACTCCGGAAACGTGTCGTCAGCATCGACTCGCTGTTCGGACAGATGGCCCCGATCCCGGATCGCATGAATACCGGCCGTAGCCGCAGCGAGCGTTTTCCCCGTTCCACAGGCACCCTCCAGCAGGTAATAGCCGTTGTCAGCCAACAGATCCAGCAACGACTCGATGGCAGCGACCTGATCCGAATAAATCGTCTCGTATCGAAAATACGACGTCCATTTGTCGTCGATTTCAGCAAGATCGATCTCCGTAACGCCGTCTGACCGGATCTCCGATGTGTCAGAGTCGGTCCCACTCGTCGAAACGACTTCTGGTTCTGTTGGTTTGCCAATTATGTTCTCAGCTGGGTGTTGCTCTGGATGATCTGGGTTCTTGTTCGGTTCCATGCGAAGATGATCAGTAATTATTGTTCGGGGATCAATAATCTATTGAGAAAGTGGAGAATCAGATCTGGGATAGAAAGCCGTAACGTTCGTGTTGCCTCTCGCAATCGGGGCCTCGAGGAAGACATCCGACACACCAAGGCGTCAATCCCAATACTCCTCGACGTCGATGACCTTTGTTGTCTCACATCGAGTGGAATCGATCCACAGAGACGGCGTCGCCGAGGACGGACCATCCCCTCTGAATCGGCACTGGTGTCAGTTCCACAAACGTATTAACGGATCAATTATAGACAATCGTTCATGACTCGCTCAGCTGTACGCGCTAGAATCGTCGTCTCTTGGTTCGCTGGCAGGAACAGATAATGGACTACCTCATATCTGATCTCCATCTGGACCACGACAACATTATCGAGTACTGTGATCGGCCGTTCGACTCGGTCGCAGAAATGAACGAGACGCTCGTCGAAAACTGGAATACGGTTGTTGACCCGACCGATTCGGTGCTGTACGGTGGCGATCTGACGATTCGTCCGTCGGCTGCAGCGGTACTGGACTGGCTCGAGGAACTCAACGGTGAGATCGTCTTCCTGTTGGGCAACCACGACGAAACCATGTTTGAGGGTCTGGATGGGGTTCGGTTTGTCGACCACTACCGGTTCAAATACCGAGGAGTCCCGTTCGACGCGGTCCACGACCCGGCCGATGGCCCCTCGAATCCGACAGGGTGGCTTCTGCATGGTCACCACCACAACAACTGGCCCGATAGGTTCCCGTTCGTCGACCACGAGACGCGACGCGTCAATATCTCTGTCGAGCTGCTGGACTACCGTCCGCTATCGACCGACAGCCTGGTCGAGTATCTGACCTGCGGTACGCGGTTCTCGGATCGACGAACTGCGGAGCACGCTCTGGAGGAGAACTCACACCCTCGTTCGTAGCAGTAGAAGGCCATATCTAAATCGACCAAACACGCTGGCTGCTCACCAAATACTTGGAGCCGGACGGCCGCCAGTATATTGAGGCACAGCTCGAGCCATTCACAGCGTAGTTTACGTCGAGTGCTGGTATTCTTCGAACAGTGTTCGGACCACCGGGAGGATATCGGTGACGTCGGTGTAGCCTGCGGCACGGACTGCAGCGTTCTTGAGCGTCTCAACCCGCTCGTCGGCTCGCTGCGGCCCACATGGCCCACCGAGATGCAGATCTGCATCCCACGCGCTCAGTGCCTCGGCGACAAGCAGCCAGTCGAGGTCGGTAAACGATCCGACATCTCGGTCTGCGTCGGTGGGGTCGATATGAATGGAGGCGTTGTGGCTGGTCTCTCGAGATGGATCGACGCTCGAGGGCTCGATGTTGCCCCAGCGCGGATCGATACACTCGTAGATATTCCCCGCCGGAATCTCTGACGCCGCCGCAACGACTGGGACGAGACCACGGGCGTAATCGACCCGATCCTCGAAAAAATTGGTGTACGAATGCGATGAGCTCGTTGTTTTGTATACTGCTTCCGTAATCAACAACCAATCCTGGGCGTGAAACTCGGACGGTTGGAGATCTACCGAACCGGGGTCGACCGGGACTTTTCGGTCAGTCGGCTCGCTCCGGTTAGTCGACTCCGTGTCGGATGCGTCGTCCGGCACCGTGAGTACCTCTTCGACTACGTCTTCGGCATCCGTCTCGGTGTCATCCATACAGTTAGTGGCAATAGTTCGGTGCTGAGCTTATTATCTGGTGAAGCACGGAATACTGCCGCCAGAATCGATACCACGAATATCATGCAACAAACAGTTGAACGATGTACTACCCATCTGTACCGCCGGACCCTGCTCACCGGGGCGGCCGCTGGAATCGTCGTTCTGCTTGCCGCTGTCTCGACGCCGTCGGTGCTCTCGAGATTGCCGGCGATGTCTCGGAGGCCCGGTTCGGACGGCGACAAGCGGTCGCCTATCATGTCGATGCAACGCGAGCCGTTCGGCTCGATTGTGGTGTATACGGTGGCATCAGTATTTTGCGATGCGATAATAAACTGTAGTTGAAAACCCAAGTTAGTAACTTAATTTAGTAATAGTTGTGCCCCTGAAAAGAGTAAGATAATTCCAATCAATACTGTAAACCATTTTTGCTCGACATGATCAAAGAAGCTGTTCCCTACGTGGTTTCCGAAGATCACACCTAATGGGGGGAGTATATATATCCAAATGTTAGAAAGATCAACCATACCTACGAATCCGTATGTGGAAAATCTAGCAACGGCTGAAACCAAAAAGATAGGCACAATTATAGCCCGGAATAACTCTTTTTCGAATTTGGCACCCAAATAAATAATAAGTGGGGGACCACCCATCCCCGTAAAGCCACCACAAAATCCAGAGAAAGAGCCGACAAATCCGTCGAGTAACTCGATTTCATTCGTACTTTCCGGATTCCCATCCGGTTCAGAATCTCCGAACAGAAACCAAAGAGAGATCACAATGATCACCGCACCTAACACGATCTCGAATGCAGATGCAGGAACCAGATATAGTAGTAAACTGCCCAAAATCGCCCCTACGACCATTAATACCCCAATTGGAATCCAGTATTTTTTATTTTGTAAAAAGTGAGGATTCAACAGTGTAAGAGTACCACCACCAATAATATCCAGTAGGGCTGCAAGCACAATTATTTCAACTGGATTATAAATAAGAGAACCAATTGAGACGAATATTATTGCAGGTCCAAATCCTGTCAATCCTTTCACTATGTGTGCGAAAAACGCCAATATCCCTAGCGCGATGGCAATATGTATTGGATCCATTTGAAATTATAGGTCATTACCACATTGAGGACAATGATCCCAAACACGTTCTATTTCTGCGCCACACCCTCCACAGGTATTGGATAACTCTGTACCACAGTCAGGGCACACTTTCCAATCCGTGTCTTCTATCTCATACCCACAGTCAGGACATCGTTCGTTAATTTGAGAGAGGTTATCACGCTCATTGTGGAACCATTCCAAAATATCAACAAACCTAGTCAGAGCATCATTGGCTTGCGAGCTCGTAATACCCTCTTCGTCGACTGCTATTTTTTGCAACTGCCTAATCCAGTGAGCAGATGTGAGCACATGACCCGGTAATAAATCTTCACTATCTAATTTATCTAATAATAATTTGAACTCATCGGGAGGGTGTTTATCAAACACACGTTTGTAAATACTATGGAATAGTTTTTTATTTTCTTTACCTAGCACAACAGTTGCAGCTTCGAAGTTATTCTTGGCTAAAGCGCGAATCTCCGAAATTTTGTCTCTGTATTTCTTGTCAAAAGAAGCAATTTTCTCGACAAGACGGGTTTCGTCAGATCGTATTTTTATTCCGGCGTCGTCGAACAGCCCTAACCTCTGGCTAATATGGAATGTTGAACAGAGCAAACTGTCGGAGTATCCGAGTTTTATGTTTCGGGGATTGTTCGTCGAACTCCAAGTAGTCATGTGGCTATTATTCTCAGTTGGGAAACAATCTTCTGTATTTATATTATTTTTGTTTATAAGGCCAAATTCATTAAGAAATGTTACAGACTGTTCAAGGGCCTTTTTTATATTTTCGTTATTTTGTGTGTTTTCTAAATAATTATTTTTTGGCCAGTTATATTTGTCAGTTGTTATCTCACCATACTGTTGTGGTGATATTTCTCTGTTATAGATTACTTGGAAGTATTCTGCATACTCTTTTGAATTACTATTCTCGATTTTATTTATTGCAGAAAAGTGGGTTTCTAAGAACCGATCTAACGATTCTTCTTTGTTTTGAATAGTAGATTCCGAAGCTGTTATAATATTGAATATCGGCGTATCCAGATCACTTGTATCAAAGACACACTGGCCCCCCATTTGTTCAATCAAAGAAACATGCGGTTCCCATACAGCAACACCATCTAAAAAGCCATATTCGAACGCCTCTTTCTGTTCTCTTGTGGAAAGATTCACGAAAGACACATTCAAATCTTCTTTTTTCATCCATTTATGTGCCAGATAGTGTCCTGATGAGCCGAATACGGTGCCTATTTTAATATTCTGGTTTCGTTCTAGTATAGAACTTTGTTTCAAAACGATACCGTGGCTTTTGTGAAGTTCTTGAGCGACTGCCACGATTTTTATCGGTAGCCCATACACAACTCCCAAAACATAGGGTGTTAACCCCATATACGCAACGTCAACCTCTCCTGTAAAAAACTGAAACATCGATTCTGTACCACTATCGGAGAATTTTGGTATCAGATCGATCTGCTCATCTTTTGAATCATCCCTAAATAGATTTATGCTATCTTCCCGCTGGTTTGTATTACCATTGAGGTGTTCCACATTTTTTGACAGCTTTTGTTCATTAATATGTATCTCTTCATCGACTTCTTTGTCAACTTCAGTTAGCAATTCTTCTAATTGGTTTTGTTCTGGAGGATTGCTTAAATGAAACCACTGTTTTGATGTGAGATAATATTTGAACCGTTTGGATGGTTCGACTCCCTCGATACAGATCGGAATAAGCCATTTATCAGATTCTACTGCAATTTGAACTTCCCTTTTTGTTTGTTCTGATGCATTAGAGCTATCAGAAATTAAAAATATTGTGCCTGAACATTTCTCGATTGCATCAATAATACTTACGTCCCAATCCTTACCTGCAGGAATATCTCTTGGTGCTATCCAACAATCAATACCAAAATCTTCTAGAACTCTAACTAACCCTTCCGCCAGTTCAAAATCATCTGAAGAATGGGAAATGAATACTTGCTTACTCATAAAATTCACCGTGTTGCCTTGCTACTATTATGTTCTGCATATCTATTTCTCTTTCATAAACCAAAATTTTGGTGAATAATAGTCTTTATGATGTATATAATCAAACTATACGATCTCCTTTTATTTCTAGACTGTCAGACAAATCTCGTTAAGACTGGCCAAATAAACTGCCTCGGGGTCAAGTTTGAGGTATCTGCTTGATTCCTGATGAAGACAGGAGAACAAATTATTCCTGTAGCTTGAACTGCCTGACACGATAGTCAGCATCAATCATCAGAAGAATTATCCAGAAGCTCGGGAGATGACTTTCTACAGATAAGCAAGGCGAGTGCCTCGGGGCTTGACCCCGAGAGTGAAGCCGACACTCAAACGTGTTCTGTACGTTCGATATACTGTTCAATCGTCTCGCTGGATACCTGACCAGCCGTTCTGATGTAGTACGATTGTTCCCAGAATCCACCGCCCCACAGATACTCTTTCAAGTACGACTCGTGTTGTTCCCACATCTTCCGCGCCGTGATGCTCTTGACCGTCCGTGCGATCTCGCTCGGTGCGTGCTTCGTGTGGGCTGAGAGGAACAGGTGTACGTGGTCGGGTGAGATATGGAGCGACAGTATCTCGTAGTCGTACTCGTTGCACACGTCTCGGAAACTCACTTCTAACGAGTCCTCGATTGGTTCGAGAATCGCGTGACGGTATTTCGGACACCACACGAAGTGGTAGTTGACGCTATAAACCGTGTGGTTCGACTGCTTCTCGCCCATACCTACCAACACAACGACTAATCAAAAGTATTCTTTGAACTTACCCACAGACGACTGACAGTAAAATTTCAAGCGTGGAAGAACGAGGGATAGACATGACGAAGCAACTCAAGGTATCCGACGCCGTGTACGACGACCTTGACGAACTCAAGGACGAGGAGGGACACACGAGTTTCGACAGCGTACTCCGCACGCTCCTCCTCCACTACCGTCACGTCCAACCCAACGATCAAGAATGACCGATTCACAGGCTCTCGTCAAGACGCTTGACTTCCAACTCGACATCCAGAGTGACAACGAGAGCCTGTTGTACGACGTCACCCTTGATGCACGGTCGGCGTACAACGAAACCATCCGCCTCGCCAAGCAGGGCGTGGACTGCGACGTGATTCCCGACCGAGTAACCGACGACGCCGACCTCGTGAAAAACACGACACAGCGCGTCGTCGCCAAGGCTCTCGGCGCGATGGAGAACTACTACGAGTACGACGACTTCGGCCAACCGAGTCACACTAAAGACGGAACGTACCCGCTCCGAGCCAACTACAAGGAAGGGTACAACCTGTCGCTCACCGACGACGGAGATGTGACATTCCGCATCAGCGCGAAGCCGTACAAACACGTCAAGGGTGTTCTCGAAGGCGACAACGCCCACCTCGACATTCTCAAGACCGCGCTCGAAAGATGGCGAGTGGAAGATTGGGATGGCAGAAGCCCTGTTCCACAACGAGAACGCAGAATTACATATCAATGTCACCAACACCGAGCAGACCGTTCGTGACAAGCAGGACTCACGGAAGGTTGTCGGTGTGGACGTGAACGAGGATAACGTGGCTCTCACCGCTCTGTCCGAGAGTGGCGTTGAGGATACGTTGGTTATCGACTTCCCCGAAATCAAGTTCGAGCGCCACCGCTATTTCACGATGCGGAAGCGCGTTCAGAACGCGGGGAAGGATAGTATCCACAACACGTTGGAAGGCCGTGAGGAACGGTTCGTCCGTGACCGACTCCACAAGGTGAGCCGTCACATCGTGGAGTGGTGCTGTCAGTTCGAGAAGCCGTGCATTGTCTTTGAAGACCTCAAAGAGATGCGCGACAGTATCGACTATGGTACTCGGATGAACCGACGCTTGCACCACCTCCCGTTCCGCGCCCTCCAATACTACACGTCGTACAAGGCGTCGTTCGAGGGGATTCCGACCGCGTGGATTAACCCCGAGTACACGAGCCAGCGGTGTCCGATGTGTGGACATACGGAGCGTGCGAACCGAAACAGTTTCAGAAGAACACTCGTGCGGCTGAAGCTATCTCGGTTCGACGGTATCGTTACGATGGAAGACTGTTTCAGAAGAACACTCGTGCGGTTGAAGCTAACTGATTACTACGGGGTGGATATCACACCAGGACAAAAACTAATTAAAACGCATTCCGAACTTCAAATTTCATAAACTTTGAGCATAACACACTAAACGGGAGTATCTAATAACATGAGAAGTTTTGTCCGTTTTATTACTGTTCCTGTCGTCCTAGTTATGATTACCGTTTTAACCGGTACAACCGGATATTTTTTTCATCTTTCTGAGCTCACTGCCTATGAAGAGTTATCTGAGCTGCAACTTCTCACCGAATCTTTCTTTCGATCACTTGGATTTTTAGTTCTAGCAATGGATGTCCATTCCGTCACGAATCCTGTTTCCTTGGGGCTTCTAACCACCGCTCGAGCTGCAGGATTTTTATTTTTTTTCTATGCGGCAGTTGCCGGACTTGGTTTGGTATTCACTAAACAACTACAATCCCTCAGAGTGGAATCCTGGTCACTGGTGGGTTACCTGCCGGGGTTCGACGAGCAAGGCCACGTCATTGTCTGTGGTGTCAGCGATGATGGGTATTCACTGGCGATTGAGGCTCTAGAGAACGGCCAGAACGTCGTTGCGATTCATCCTCAATCGACAGACCTGACAGAAACGCTTGACGCGAAAGGTGCAATCGTATTTATCGGTGACGCAAGTCGCCAAAACATGCTCGAAAATTCAGCACGAATTACTCGAGCCAAGTCCGTTTTCGTTACATTTGAGAAAGATCGGACGAATGGAAACATAATAGAATCTATCAATACGATCTCAAAAAACCACTATTGGCCCAAACTGACAGAGATCACTGCCCGAATTGACAATCGTCGAGTAAGACAAACGCTACACGATGAAATCTCGGATAGTTCCGGCGTTCACCTTCGAACGTACGGCGTCTCAGATGTCACAGCTCGCGAACTTCTCAAGAGGTCTGAAATAGACGCAATTGACACAGCAGATCAACGAGTCCACATATGGGTCGTGGGATGGACCTCAGTATCGGAGTCGTTAGTGCACCAGTTGCTCCATTTGATGCACTATCCAGACCGTATCAGACGTCAGATCACGATTATCACAGAAACACCATCCAAAGTAGAGCAGGATTTGGCAGACATCTCGCCCGGCATTGATCCAGAGTGGTGGGACGATGCTGAAACGAGTGAGTTTGTACAGACCTTGTTTCCAGAGATAGATATTCAAACGCTGCCAACATCAGATATGGAACTACTCTGTGATCGGACATCGCTTTACGATACAATTACTCAGGGAGATAAGTTGACGATTTTCGCAGACGATATCGATAACCAATCCCTCAAAAGTCTGTTATCAACGTGGTCACCCAAGTTAGATGATATTGCCAGACAGATGGATCTTGATGCACAACTGGCGTATCGGAGTTCGGACGGGTCCAACTGGAAACCGTCGATGTCTGTTGTAACGTGTGTATCGTACACGGACTTCGATCAGGGCTGTTCGATAGAAGCTGTACTAGGAAAACAGCGGGATGCAATGGCCAAGCAGATGGCACTTATATATCATGTGCGCTATGAGAACGAACCTGAGAACGAACTTCCCAATCGGAGCTCGATACCAACAGATGTAGGCGATGATATAGAGACAGTCATGCAGTGGCTGGCGTCGCTTTCAGAAGCGACTCGTGAACAGTACGCTACTGCTGTGTGGTACGATCTGCCAGAGTACAAGCGAGAATCGAACCGCTATGCAGCAGACCACGTACCAGTTAAATACAGAATGGCCTCAGTTCTCGGAAACGAAAACGGAACGGTTGACGATACCACAATCCGTTTGTTGGCTGAAACCGAGCACCGACGGTGGTCTGCAGAAAAAATTCTGGGTGGATGGGAGCCACTTCCCACCGCCAAACAGGACCGATGGGAAACAGAAACTGGAGAACAAATCCTTCGAGATCAACGATACCACCCAGATATCAGGTCCGTCGAATCACTGCGAGAGGAAACCAACGGAGAATGGAACAAAGATGTGAGTCAAGTCAAAGCGATACTTAACTATCCAGAAATTGTTGGTTACAATAATTAGTGTAGTCAGCAAAATTTGAACCAGTCAGTGTCCCACATTCTTTAGAAATGAGAGTGTTGAACTGTAGCAGATTACCCGACACCAGTTGATTCCTCACGCCTCGAGTTGGTCTCACGGCTCACAGTTTTTTTAACGGCCGTCTATTCGGTGTTATTTATACATCCGTAGTGATACATGACTGTAGATGCAGGACCCATCCGACCAGGCGGTCGAACGCACGCCACAATCTGCTCCGGACCTCGACTTCGAGGATGTAACCGATCTCCAGACACAAAAACGGGAACTGCGGGAGACGATTCTCCAGACAGCCGCAGGTGACCTTCCGAACCAGTTTCGGCCGACGAGTGCTGTGATATACGGTCCAGCGGGGTCAGGCAAGCGGAGACTCCTCCGTGCTACTGCCGGTGAGTTGGGTGACCACGGCTACGACGTCCTGCGAATCACTTCGCTTCACGAATCTGGGTTTCATCCATCGGAGTACGTCGAGCAACTGTTCGGCGAAGCCCAGGAGAGCCAGCCGCTGACGATCCTGCTGGACTGTATGGACGACATGTTCGACACCGAGATCATTCGAAAGGTGGCCCAGAAAATCGATACGATCCGCAAACAGGGCCACGACGTGATCGTGTTGAGCGTGATGGAGAGCGACCAACTCCACGGCCCAAACCGCGGCTATCTTCGACACGTCGATGTCGTTGTCGAACTCGAGCGTCCCGGCCTGGGGCGTCGGGAGAACATTCTGCAGGACCGCCTCGAGCGTTCCAGCGAGGCCATCGACTCGATAGCTGTTACTGAGTACGACCTGCGGCGACTCGCACGAGAAACCGACCGGTTCGGAGTCGGTGATCTCGAACGGCTCGTGCGGCGACTCGTCGCCACTGCGACCACCGAAGCCGGCATCACTCCCCCCGTCGAAGAAGCCGACATCGTTGAGGTTATTCGACAGGTCGACACCGAGCGTGTCGAGAAGCTCGTCGACGAGGAGACGCTTACTGATGTCGACGTGCCCGACGTCACCTTCGACGATGTCGGGGGACACGCCGCAGCCAAGCAGCGACTGCTCGAGCAGGTCGATCAGGTGCTGTCGAATCAGGACACCGCCGAGGAGATGGGCATCACCTTTGGAAACGGGATGCTGTTACACGGCCCACCCGGGACCGGAAAAACGATGCTCGTCCGAGCACTCGCAAACGAGTTGGATCATACCTTTATTCCGGTCAACTCATCGATCCTGAAAGGCGGGAGAGCAAGCCCTGCCCAGCTCATCCCGGGGTTGTTTTATCGAGCCCAACGAAACGCGCCGGCGATCCTCTTTTTCGACGAGTTCGATCTGCTTGGCACGCGTCGTGGAACAGTCGGAAACGACGACACCGCGGTCAATACGTTGTTGACCGAACTCGACGGCGTCCAGCAGCTCGACGGGGTAATGGTGGTTGCAGCGACGAACCGCCCCGAGACACTGGACCCAGCACTGTTACGACCAGGGCGGTTCGATTACCATCTCGAGATCGCCCCGCCGAGTCAGGCTGTGCAGGCCGAGATTTTCGAGACGCATACCGAGGAGATGCCACTGGCAGCGGATGTCACCCCCGAGTGGTTTGCCGAGATGACCGACGCTGTGACTGGTGCGGAGATTTCGGCGATCTGTGAACGGACAGTGACAATCGGGATGCGCGATCAGGAGCCAGCGACCATGACGCTCTCGCGGAGGGATCTCAAGGACGCGTATGCTGACTTCGAGCGCGGTCGGCTCGGTACTGACGATGCCGACTCGTCGCCTGCATTCTACTGATAATTTGAAATCGTCCCAACAATCGTCGGTAGCGATCTGACAGCGAGAACGCGTAGGCGAGCGCACACTCTACATATGAAAATTCACATACTAATTGTGACTCTGTATACGCACGATGAGCTCGAAAGACAGGAGACCGAGGGCGTCATGGCCGATAGCCACCCGTTCCATTAGTTCACAACGCAAAATGCGGCGATCCACCAGGACACCGACGCATCGGGATTTTCTGCAACTCGAGCTGTCGAGCCGGACGAATTCTCGAGACATCTTCTTGTGCTTGATCGATTGAAAGAAGCCCAACCGCTGGCATCTCAGCCTTGAGGAAATCATGCGCTTCAGTGCGAAATGCATCAGGAACGGCAAGATACACTTCTGAGAACATTTTTGAATTACAGTAGAGCGGAAGTTGCGTTCGCAATCGAGAACGAGCAGACGAAGTAAATGAATCCTTAACCTCGATAGCCCGGATTGTGGAATCGGGCGTGACGGGTGTCACATCATCTATTTTCGCAAAAGTTAGGTCTGCATTCATCCGTTTTCCTTCCTGCCCTTTTCCAGTCAGATATTTTACTCTTCCGTCGCTGATGGTTCTGTCTTCGGGTTTTGAAAACCAAGACTCAGCAGCAACAAGCGTATTCGGGGATGTGTAGCGGTCCCAAAGCATTGCAGTGAGCTGTGCCTCACCAGCTCGGTGTTCATAATCGAGGTGAATAGTATCAGATCGAGATGACGCGTCGATCTCATACGCTACGTCTCCAGTGTATTTGTCATACGTGAGCCAGCCATCATCGGGTGTGCCCTCACTCCAAGGAAGGTCCCACCGATCATGGTCTCCGACAGCAACCACCCATAGCTCATCGAAAACATACACCTCATCGGCGCACATTATTTCATCTCCAGCAACATGTGTCGCACCAACAAAATCATCAGCTGTTTTCTCACGGTATTTTGCTACTTGTTCTTCGAGCTTGCGTGTCGCTTGGTTAAGCGCTGAATTAGTTTTTATTTCAATCCCAATCACCCGCTTATCATTTCCAGACGCCGGTGTACTTTCCCACACTAGATCTATCTGTTCACCGCCTTCAAGCGAAACCTCACAGTAACAGTCGCCACACTGGCTAAGATTCTCACGAATTTTGTATTTTATATCGGACTCGTTACGCGGACAAAGATGAGCCGGGATTGGTTGGTCGATACGCCTATAAATAGGACCAATATTACTCACCCCTGACCCAGATTGTGGAAACATACTACTAACAACGTTATTTTGTAGATGCATAACTCCTCATACCAGTTATTTTCCTGTTCATGGAGTCGGTAGCTGAAATGTGAGAACCCAACAACCTACCCGTACCAGGTGCCCTCACTGTGCCGTGCTTTGGGGATATGCTCGTAGTACGTGACACCAGTGCGACACCAGCCACAGCATTCGGTGTCTCCGGGGCAGCCTGGATGTCGGCCTGACATGCCGCTCGGATGCGTGATGGCGATATCTCGAGCGTAGTTCTCTGCGAGGTCGTGGTACTCCTCGCGGTTTTGCCAGAACCGTGATACAGCTTTCGTCGGTCTCTCCGCCGCTGTCGTCTCGGTGAACTGAGAGTTACTCATGGGTGGTCGTCTGACCAGAACAACACCCACTGGCGCAGAAGCGCCATCGACGCCCGCAAGCACTCGGACTGTCACCTCGAGTAGCTATCCGAGATCGGATTCACGACTCGAGGACCGACAGCCCTGTCTCACGGGGCGGTACTGTTCTGGTCACTGAAATCCCAACCCAGGACCTGGAAACCCCATGAGAGTGGGTAGTTAGAAGTTGATAATAAGTTTTCTGGCAATGACACTAGGAGTATCGAACCACTAGTTCCAGAAGCAGACAGGAGATACGATACCAGTTCGAACAGCCGTGAACGGCCAGCTACCGACTGGTCGGCGCGATCTCTGTCAACCGGTTGTACGCATCGTCCGAGAGCGAGATCGAGGCGGCAGCAACGTTCTCTTCGAGGTGTGTGACGCTTCCGGTGCCCGGAATCGGCAGCATCACAGCCGAGTGTTCGAGCAGCCACGCCAGCGCAATCTGATAGACGCTGGCGTCGTGTGTGTCGGCAACCTCCTGGATTAGATCAACGCCTGATAGCGAGCCGGCGGCAATCGGGAAGTAGGGAATAAAGCCGATGTCGTACTGTTCGCAGGCCTCGAGGACAGCCTCGTGGTCACGGTCCAACACGTTGTACTGGTTTTGAACTGACGCGATCTCGACGTGCGCTCTGGCCGTCTCGAGCTGGTCGACGCTGACGTTCGAGAGCCCGACGTGATCGATCAACCCTTCGTCTTTGAGCTCGGCGAACGCTGTGATACTGTCCTCGAGCGGCGTGTCCGGATCGGGGCTGTGGAGCTGGTAGAGATCAATCGAGTCTACCCCAAGGCGGTCACGGCTGACAAGCACCTGATTGCGGATGTAGTCGGGATCAGCGTGGCTAAGCCACTGGCCGTCGCTGTTGCGGAGCAGCCCGGCCTTCGTGGCGATAGTCACCTCGTCGGTGTCGATTGCCTCGCCGAGGAGGCGTTCGCTGACACCTGGCCCGTATGAGTCTGCGGTATCAATGAAGTCGACGCCGAGTTCCACGGCCCGCTGGGCGACCGCCTTGGCCTGCGCTTCGTCCTCAGGTGGGCCGACAATCCCCTCGCCACAGAGCCGCATCGCGCCGAACCCCAGTCGGTTCACCGTTCGTTCGCCGCCGAGATCGAACGTCCCGCTCTCGTTTGTCGGTGTCATACCACTGTTTGCGTCCGAAGCAGATTATTTCTGGTGGGTGACGTATGCAGACGCCCTGACCCTGGAGAACAACAGCTAATGAGGTGGCCACACAATCAGTAGTATGACCACCAGTGGCGATGCGGACGCAGAGACGGACCGCGCTGTGCAGACGGTGCCCGAAACCCCGGACCCGGATCTGGCCCCGAAAGCCATCGCTGCCCGAGTCGGCGGCCGCGATCTCTGGATCGGCAACGTCGGGGCGATCAAACCACGGCTACTCGCCGAGATGGCCCTCGAGCCGGCACACGTAGTTACCGTCAACGGAACGGCGACCGCGGTAACGACGGATCACCATCCACTGGAGGACGAACAGATCAACGACCACGAGCAGTTTTCGAACGCGGTTGCGGCGACACGCACTCACATGCGCGCCGAGGGGAGCGTGCTCGTCAACTGCTCTGTGGGTGTCTCGAGAAGCGCGGCGGTGATCGCCACCGCTATCGCTGCCGAAGAGGGAGTCTCGTTTGCGGCTGCGGTTGCCGAAATCAGAGAGCGCCGACCGCGAGCCAACCCCCATCCAACGCTCCAATGCAACGCTTATGCGTATCTCGCCACCGAAGCGAACCGAGCCGACGCTCGAGACCAGTTTGCAGCACTTGTTGACAGCAAACAGTTTCGCGGGCAACACGCCGAGGCGCTCGAGACGGTAGTTTCAGTCGAGTGAGACCGACGACTCCTCGAGCAGACACTCCGAGAGCAACGTCACGAGAGCGGTTGTATCCCGCGGAATGTCATCGACGGCTGCACTGTGAAGGTCAACGGTCACGGTAGCAGCACTTTCTGCGTGCTCGTGTTTGATCGCCGCTTCGATAATCGTCCGGAACGGGACGGTGTCGGCCCGATTCTCACAGATCCGAACCAGCTCCGACGGGAGACGCAGTGTACAGTCAACAACCGCATCCACACTAGTCTGGCTCGCAACCGGGGAGGCGTTGCTGGCGAGGAGATCTCCAATATACGACCGAAGGGCGTTCGTTACGATCTCGGACGCAGTCTGGTTTTGGGTTGCCTCGAGGGTGTTGAGCAACAACACAACGTCCAACGAAAGCGGCACCGTTGTTTCGGCAACCGACCCAGCCAACGCCTCACTCGAGGAGTCAAAAGCGGTCCCACCTGACGCAGACGATTCTGCCTTGGATCTCTCCGCCGGCTCAGCTGACGACTGGGACGGCGACTCGGCGCTGTCAGTCTCCTGGGTTGTGTTCGCTACCGGTGTAAACGAGAGGTTCTCCGGATAGTGGTGTTCTGCCGCAATCCGCTCGGCGTATTTCCGGGCAGTCTCCCCGTGGGTAGGTGTTGTCTCGAGGCCGTCTGGCCAGGCAGCCTCGAATACTGTCGCAGCGTCGAACGTGTTGGAAATATACAGTATGTCTTTACTATTACTTTCTGTTATTTTCTGCTCTTTTATACCCACGGACTCGGCCCATGCTCGGATGGATTCCTGTTGGCTCGGTCCTCGAGTACGGATCTTCCAGCCGCCGTTGCCAGCAACAACGTTGCCCAGGTTCTCGAGGACGGCACGCATGAACGCGTGCTCGTGTGCATCCGGGACCGTTGGGAACGCTGTGAGATCGTTTGCAGACTCAGTGAGACCGTGATCGCGGAGTGTGTCGATAAACGTTGGATTCGAAATCAGTGTCGCCACCTGTGTGGATTCGCCCGCTCTGGAGTCGTTGATGGCATACTCGGAGTCGACCGCGTCCGCAAACGCTTCGACGTAGTAGCGGTTCTCACCGGAGCGTCCCAGCTGTACTGCTCGGTTGCCAGTCTCAGGGTCGTTTTGAGACGAGTAACAAAACAGACAACCCAGCCAGTATGCTTTCTCGTCGCTGTCGATTGTTTCGAAATACGTCTCGTTGATCTCGACCCGTGTCTGCCCTTCATTGGTGCGGAGAGCCAGATCGGCTGCACGCTTGGCGGCATTCCATGTGCCAAACGTTTCTTTGATTACGCCTGCCGAGGGCGTGAGTTCCAACTCCCTGTACTCTCGTATCGTGGGCGATTCATCGACGAGCGCTGCAGCTTTCTTGAGGGACTGAATACAGTCTAGCTGAGACTCCGTGTAGATGTCTTCATTCATTGTCAGTTATCCGGTAATCACTGCCTCAAGCTGACCGTCGTCGGTCTCGATAACCTCGCCGACCAACGCGTGACGGACTGCCTCGGACCGGGTGGCGTAGCTCCCTGCTACGACAGCTGCATCAAGCGCAGCGATCACCGTCCCTGGCAGTTCGATACTAACTGGCTCTGTGCTCGAGGCTGTGCGCGTCTCGACTGCAGCAGCAACGAACGCATCCATACCAGTCTCCTCGTCTACGACCGAGATCATCGAGGCCTGTCGATCACTCAGTTCGTACGGGATCTCGACACTGTCTTCGATATCGACACTGCTCGGTACGTCGCCATCGATACTCGCTTTGAGATGTGTACTCACTTTCTCTCGGATGATCGTCGCAGTGTCGGTCTCCGACTCTGCGGCCTCGAAATGGAGAGCAAGCGCAGTCGCTTTCGAAATGGTCGCAGTAGATGTGCCAGAAGGATGTGCCTCTGTCATTAGTTCATATATGACACAACTGGATCAAATAGCTACGGGTCACTCAGCAATACTATCAAAACATGAGAATTATTCCGTCTAACAGTTCTCATGACAATCTTACTGATCTGATGTATAACACTAGTTGTGGATGTCAACTCTGCTCTCGAACCGCCGGGCGCAGATTAAGCTAAATCGGTTACGCAACAGCTAAGTTGAGTAGACAGTATCTGCTATCTGAAATATAAAATTATATACAACCTACTGCTGAATACATAACTGATTTCCAATGGTAACTGTTGTCAATAGTAACCCAAACATAACTGATGGTGAAGAGATATCGATTGTCGGGAAAGTTATCGATGCCGCCGAAACCCAAGACGAAAGCGAACTGTACGATTTTATTGACGTGCTTGGGAATCAATTCCAACTGAAAATTTGGGAAAACGAAGCTGACAAATACGATATCCGGATCGGGAACTGGTATTTTTTCCAGGAGGCAGTTGGTGACACCTACAGCGAACCGATGATCGGTTCCAATCGGGGTAAAATGGGCGCGACGGCACTCGGTGGTGTGGCCCCCGACTCGATCCCGTTGTCGCTTCCAGAGACGACGGCGAGCGATATCGCTGACAAAGAGCAGATATCGATTCTGGGGCAAATCACCGGTGGCAAAGCCTTCGCAGATGGAAACGAACTGTACACTGTCGAGGGTATCGACGGAACCGAGTTCGAGCTGAAGCTCTGGGAAGAGGCAGCCGCGAACTATGCCCCTCGAGCCGGGAGCTGGTATCTGTTCTACAATGCGGAGGGCGACCTATATAAGGGACCACAAATAAATTCAAACGGCCAAAAGATGATCGACATTCCACTCAGCACGGATCCGAGAGACGGACACCGGTAGCAGGGCGAAAGCCCACGATCAGGGTGCGGCCATCGCCATACTTTCTCGGCTTCATACTGCCACACGATAGTCGGCTTGCCTCTCTGTCCCCCACTCGTATCGGCGTTATTGTTCGTCTATAATTTCACTCAGTGCGCCCCTGAGCGTCGATTCGATGAGGTCATCGAGCGACTCATCGGGTGCGCCAGCAGCAGCTTGCAGGGCACTGTGGAGCAGTCCATCGATATGCACCGACACCGTCGAGCCGTCGGCATCCAGTTCACGGTACAGCGCGAGATCCAGGAACTCATCCGTTGTTGCCTCCTCGAGGTCACTCGCCGCGAGCCCGTCCAACAGGCGCTCGTGACGATCAGGGAGCGTCAGATCAACAGCGGTGCGCCGACCCGTCTGGGGAACCGAATCAAACGTGAGCTCGTCGTCGATAGCGTCCTTCAGCAGGGATGCGACCGCGTTCTGGACCAGTGTCTCGAAATCGTCAGTTTCGGCCATGGCAGCGTAGTAGAGCAGCGTGTTGACGCTTCGTCCTCCTGTTTGGTCCTGGTCGGTCTCCGCTGGCTGCGTTTCGGCTGGCTCGTCTACGATCCCCTCGACAGTCAGATAGCGCCCATCCGGGAGTGGGACTGTGTACAGCTCACCGTCGACGTACGGGAAGAAGATCGGGTCCGCATCGGCATACGAGACGCCGATCTCGTCGACGACCGCTCGAGGCAGCATCGTTCCCTTTTCGGCCGGTGGCTCGGGCCACTCGGTTTTGTACTGTGGCAGCGAGCCGATCTCGCCGTTGCCGTCGCGGTTATCACACCGCTCTCGCCAGCTTCGGTAGCTGTTGAGCCAGCGCTCGAGCTCGTCGTGGAGTGCTGTCCCCTCGAGCGAGTCGTCGTCAATCGACACTCTGTACTGGTCGTCCTCGGAGTGGATCTCGATGTTTGCACCGTACCGGTTCGTGATGATGGCTTTGATCGCCCGGTAGGGGCCCAAAGAGAGCCGGTACTGTTCGTACGACTCGTTGCGGTCCGCAAACAGCTGCGAGGCGTCGATGTCGGTCCCCGATTCGGTCGAATCTGTCCCCCACGTCTCCAAAACAGGCGTCGAGTACGACGAGTCGCCGCTGCTGCTCACGGCGTCGTACACCAGCGCCTGGACGGTCCGGACGTGTTTGAACGCAGCCGCGTGTTCGACCAGTTCGCCCTCGTCTTCGACCCGTTCGAACAGCTCGACACCGCTGGTCTCGAGTTCGACAACCGTCTCACGAACGGGCGGGGTGGCATGGAACGTCGGCAGTTCACGGAACGTTTCACCGAGCGCCCGGAACTCGGCGGCCTGTTTCAGCAGTTGGGCCCCGTCCTCTACTGGGTCAATCGCAGCGTCGGCCGTCGGTCGGGCAACGAGATGGTAGAAGACGGCCTCCTTGTCGCCCGAGGGGTTCCGAAGGATACGCCCGATCCGCTGGACGAGCGATGCGTTGACGTTGCCTTTCGAAACGTTGATCGCCACCTCGGCGTCGGGCATATCCACACCGACACCAAGCAGCGTCCCTGGCCCGATAATGATCCCACGATCACCGTCGTTGAACTGGCTGACTTTTGCGAGCCGGTCGTGGCTGGACTCGGTAAAGGCGACGATATCCTCCGGTGGGATCGAATGCGCCTCGATCAGTACGTCCCGGAGTGCCGCCGCCGCATCGTACGACTGGACCAACACGACGGTCTTTTGGCTCGGTGCGTGGTCGGCAACCAGCGAGGCAATCGCGTCGGTGTCCGGCGAGTTGTTCCACCGAAGCGGCTTTCGAGCCAGGAGTGCGGACCCAAAGGAGTCGAACGCCGTCGACTGGGCGCGGAGATCACTGCCGTCGTTCGACTGGACGAACGACCGGAGATCGTCGTAACTGACCACCTCGTCCGGCAGCGCCGATGCTGGAACGGAGAGTCGATCAGTATCGAGCGTTCCCGTCGCCGAATCGTAGCCGGCGGTGGTGATGCTGGTCTGGCTGGCTATCCGGTCGACCTGATCACCGCTCGAGGGCAGATACTGAACCTCCCACGAGAAGTCCGCGATAACCCCCTCACGGCGGGCTTTCGCCACGTCGAACTTGTAACAGCGGTCGAGATGGGAGTCGAGGGCGTTTTCCATTGTTTCGTCGCCGATCCACCCCTGATCGACGGAGCCGGACATGGCGAGCACCGCGTTCGAACCGTCAACAAGGTCCTCGAACAGCGTTTTCCACCCCCGACCACCGGAGCTGCCGCTTGTATACTGGTGGGCCTCGTCAAGAATCACGAGATCGTATTTCTCGAAGTTCGACGCAGTCGAAAACCCCTGGGCGGCGCGGAACTCGATTGCTCCCCAGCCGAGCTCGATCAGCTGCTGGCCGTTTTTTTCGGTGGGTCTGGTTCGGTCCTCGGGAATATCCAGATGCTCGTCGATCTCTTTGCGCCACTGGTCGAGAATCAGGTCGTTGCCGGCAACGATGAGCACTCTGGGCTGTGTCGCTATCTCGGGGACATCGTCACGGCTCCGGAGGTTGCTCGAGCTGGATCGGTCCGACGGATGGAGCGCTCCGTACCGAAGCGCGATCGCAGCCAGTCCAAGCACCGTCTTGCCGGTGGCTGTCGCCATATCGACATAGCCACGCTGGCTGTTGGCGTGCCACCGCTCGAGGGCTTCGCGCTGGTGGTCCCACAGCGGCGTCGTCATCCGCGCCTCGTCGAGTTTGTCGATCAGATCCTGTTGGTCGGCGGTCGACCGCGGCAGTTGATCGACCAATGCCTGGGCGTAGGCATCGACTCGGGGATCGGAAAACAGCCGGGCGGTGAGATCGCTGACCGAATCGGTATTACGCAGCGAACGGAGACCAGCCCCATCGTTGGCCCCGGATTTGACGCTCTCTTCGATAGCCGCAGCCGCTGTTTTTTCCAGCAAGGCCTCGAGGGCCCGATCGATATCCATCGACGCCGAGTCCTCGCGGAGTATTTGTCGGAAGGCGTTGAGTTGGAACGCCAGTTTGCCGAGTTTTGCTTCGTTGTACGCCTCGAGGTTTCGGGCAAGCGTCGACTCGGAGCCGGCAAGCGCGATCAACCCATCGACGTAATACTTTCCGGTAGCTTCATCGAAATTGAACCGGTCGACGGTGCCACCGATATCCGTCGGATCGTCCGTTTTCCCGACCGCAATGTTTCGAAGCACATCGATGGCGGCTCGGTCCACCTGGGCGGGGTACTGCGTTTTGTCGATGCCATCCCGGTCCAGACGGTCGTTTTTGAACTGTTGTGCGGGTGTTCTGTGCTCGTCGATGGACTGAAACGGGTCGTTTCCGGGCATAGTAGCTGTGAGTTACTGTAGGAACTAGTGTACGTCAAGTGGTTATAGTATTATTTTCAAACAGTTGCTATTTTAGTACTGTTCAGAAGAGTGATTATTTTCGCCACTGCTATTGCTGTCGAATGCGGGTATGACTCGATGCTGTGGTTGCAGACAGCAAGACCACTGCCCTCGAGCCCAACAGCAGTCCGGGCTCGGCTGGCTGCTGACCGGCCGCAACCATCACTCGAGGCTGCTCACAGTCGCCCCGCTCGAGGTATTCGTAACGACGACGAGATCGTCGGGCGATTCGAGCAGTACTGCTTCACCACCTGGAGAGTCAAGATTATCCCGGATAACGTTCTGACAGATAGCGTTTCCGGTCCGGGTTGGGCGGCGGTGTCGTGAGTGGCCGACGATCTGTGGGGGTGCGTTTTCTTTCATATGTCTGAAATCCATCCACAGCAGCCCTGCTGACGGCCCTCTCCCGAACGCGCCGCCAGTTTCAAACACCAGCTCGTGGTCGTCTTCCACCTCGAGCTGCCCGTCGTCGTATCGCCCCTCCTCGAGCAACGTCACCAGCCGTTGAGCCGCCTGTCGTGCCTGGTCGTTCGCCTCTGTGACATCGAACGGCTCGTTTGCGCCCGCATGTGAGTAGACGTGGTGGTAGCCTTCGAAGGCGACTGTGATGTCACACGCCGCAACGTGTTCGATAAACGACCGCCGGAGGTCGTCGGCCAGCTCGATGCTGTAGACACCCGGCCAGCCGAACTGCTCGGGGAACAACACGGCCATCTCGTGGTTCCCGAGGTGATACCGGACGCGTCCGGGCGGTGCCTCACCGGCGAGTCGCTCCAGGAGGGCCAGACACTCGCGGTTTTTGTCGCCACGGTCGATCAGATCGCCGTTGACCACAAGCAGGTAGTCGTTTCCTGCCCAGTGGAGTCGCCCCTCGTCGTCGGTCGTGACGAGTGGGTCGAACGCCTTTGTTTCCCCTACGGCAGTCAGCGCGTTGCGTGCGGCCTCGAGGTAGCCGTGGATGTCACTGATACTGACGATTGTCGGTGTCTCGCCCTGGTCACGAAACCACTCGATGCTGTCCGGCGTTCGCTCCGGTATGTAATCCATACTGACTGTCTTGATTTTCCAGACATATGATAGTAGGTAGCTTGCACCGTCCTGCAGACCGTCGGTTCCAGTATCACGACGTCTGTGTTCCTGCGTCCACAACGCCGAGCCAGAAATGGCAGGCGAGATCAGATCGATAACGTTCTTGACGAGTCGGATGAATAGCAGGATATCAGCATATCCAACGGGTTCAATCGGTGGTATGTTCGGCTCCTGATCGCAGGGGTTGCCGTCCACGAACTCGCTCACGCGCTGGCGGTGAAACTGTGTGGTGGACAGATCACCGATCTCGATCTGACAAGTCACGTCAGCCATCGGGGACGGTATTCGCAATTCCAGCAGATCGCGATCAGCTACGCCCCGGTGGTCGTCAACAGTGCTGCGGCGGTCGTCGCCGTGAGTGGTGCGATGTGGCTCCCGAACTCACCCGTTCCAGCCAGTATCGTCGCCCAGGTCGGGGTTCCTATGGTGGCAGAGACGCTCGTGGTGCTACTACAGCTGCTGGTAGGACTGCTCGCGTTCTCGTTGGCGGCAGCCGCACTCCCATCCTATCAGGATGCAAAGAGCCCCTACCAGTTATTCCGCCACAATATTGCAAGCCCGACCGTGAGGCGTCTGCTGACGATCCCGCTTGTCCTCCCGCTGTTGGTCGTCTTTCTGGTACCGCTGGGGTTCACCTATCTTCGATCCAAGAGCCCCAGTCTTCGACTGATTACCGAGGTCGTCTTTGCGACACTGCTGTTGGCCCAGGCGACCGGAACGGTCGTCGTGGTCGAACCGTCGGCGGTTGGGGATGCTGCCGTTCGGACGGTCGAATGGGTCGTGGGGTCTGTGTCATAACCAACCCGACTCTCTCGGCACAAACGCGCCCCGATCTGAGAGGGTCGTGCCAACTCACCAGCGTCCATTGCTCGGCTGTGCCCATCACGGCCGACAGCCTCGAGGTCGGAGTGTCTCTCCCAACCGCGTTCGGTGGATTTCACGAAACGATGGCGTCTCCCTCGAGTCGGAACGAAGTTGGTCCATGGCTGTCATGATATGTGTCCGTGAGGCCACGAGATGGTTGATATCACCGGCATCGAGATCTCGGACGGCGAACTCGAGGGCAGACACCACCGCAGCATCGATACACAAACAAACTCACGAGTAGTGTTTTTCGGGTGTGCAAAGGTCGTCGGATTCCGAAAAGAGGTCATGAAGCAAATACCGCAGATAGGCGATTCCGAAAGTGATCACTTCGTTGAGATCATCGATTTCGTCGAAAACCCTTAGATCTCGACATAAAGGGTCCACAAAATAGCCGGTATCCTGTTCTGTGTCGCTCAGAATGAAATTGTATGGTTTACTGCCGAGTTCAGGGCGAAGAATAAACTCCATTTTTGCAGTCTCAGGAAGTCGAACCCCGTCGCAGATGGGTCGCCCCAACAAACTGTCAGTGGGTATTTCAAGCGGCATTAGTTCATAGTTTGGAACGTCGCAAATAAATTCCGTTACAGTTCCGAGTCGGGGTTCTTTTTCGACAGCTTTCACAAATTCGTGTAGCGGGATCTCTAGATGTTCGTCGTGCATCGCATGCCCAAGTCGAATCTCTACAACGTTGTGCGGTATTTTATTCATATATGATATGGTTGCGATGATCAAAAAGCTCTTTTTGTGGGTCGTAAGTGGGATTTTGCCGGCGCAGAGAGCTATCGATGTACCAAACCGCTCGTCTCACGCTCGGTGACGTTCTCAGATAACATGTTTTATATAGGATGTTTCCATATATTGTTAGTTGGACATTCAGGTTGTGTTCACCCAATGAATATGCAAACCCACCACGAGCGACAGCTACGCGAGGAACTCAAATGGGCCCGGGAGGCACTCGCGATTTCCGAGCTGGAGGAGTCGATGTCACATCGGAATATCATTCAGGCACAAAAAGACTGTATTACCCCCCGCCATCGTCATATGGTCGAATGGTGTGCTGACGATTTAGAAAAACACATTTCGAGGCTCGAGGAAGATTTGGAAGACGCACAGCGAGGTGAGTTCTAAAGCATGTCTGCTGACGTACCGCCGCACATCAAGCGCGAAGCCCGTCGGGCCGGCTCAACGCCGAGAGAATACTGCATCTCACGAATCGAACACTGGCGGGAGATGCTCGAAACCGTCAGCGAGGACTACCGTGAACTGTCCGACGAAGAGTTTCAAAAGCGGATTGACGAAGAACTGTAACCGACTCTACCCAAAATGTGTTGACAAAATATAGGATTGGATGCATTCAGAAAATCGAATCACAGCCAGCGAACGAGAGCACTCTTTCAGTCAATATAAATAAAATTAAGTCCTGAAAAATCAGTAACTGAGTATGGAAGGTCTTTATGAAGCGATTGGACGGATCTCCAGTGCGGCACACGCAACTAGTGATGATATAGACGAAAATTCGTTTCCGAATGACGACAACAACGAGAGACACGGGCTTGATATCTTCCACCGTGGTCACTATATTCAGTTTCGTGCCGTTCCTACCGAGCCAAAATTCATTGTCGGCTCTCCGTTGTCGATTGCCTCGAGGCTCAAAGACCAGTACAGCCCCAGCCAGGTCGACGAGCGTGTCGATGTGGATTTCGCCACGCTATCGCCAGAAAATCAAGAAGAGATACTCGAAACAGTGCTCCGCTCGGATCTGGAGGCTGCCGCCGAGCACGAAGAGGCATTTCGAACAGCATTACACGAACAGGTGCTCCCACGACAAGAAGACATTCTACGAATGACCTACGGCGAAGACGAACTGTGGAACGGAGTGTTCATTCGAGACCACTGTTTCCCACATCATGAATCGTTTAATGTCACCGAATACAGAGAGATTGTCGAGCGAATTCGGACCGCGAAGGTGGCAATTGGAACAGTGATGTCCGAAACACTCCCTCCACTTCGAAGCGACTATGTCGAAAAAAATGTCGAACCTGAATTAAAAACGTCTCAGCCTGACTCAATCGCATTCTACTGAGTTACGCTGTCCCCATTCCTGAACGCCAACAAAAAACACAAACGTTCAGCGAAGGCAAATTGTATTTGAGCGCCATCTTAGGAGCCTGCCATTTCGATGAAAAGTTCTTTGAAAATGAGGTACTCACTAAATGGCGTCACCGACGATGTTGCAAATATCTCCGGTTTGAATCGACTGGTATCCAAGTAGAGTTTCGTGCCCAGTTGCCGACATGAGTACCGGCCAAAAATCGTTATTCGCTGTTAGTGTTTCTCCGCTGTCGGTCGTCGCATACACTGTCCCTGGGGGGACGCGCTCGAAGTTTTCGGCAATAAATTGGTACTTCTTGTCTGGGTCTTTCTCGACTGTTCTGGTTACCTCGTAGTGTGTTGTCGGTGTTGCGTCAACCGTTCCTGGAAGTGCGTCCATGGTTCGAAGGTATGCGAGAAGGCACTCATAGGCGTTTTCTGCCGCCTGCTCGGAGCCTTGGTATCCCGCCTCAACGTTCATAAACTGAGGAAGATTCACGCTTCGACCCGTCACGACCGCCGAAAAGTCTGCGGCGTGTTCGATTGGTAGCGCGGTCATGATCTGGGCTTTCAGTGGCGTCGGGTTGGCAAGCGTCCCGAACGGTTCGCTGAATGAGACTGTCGCGTGGAATCCGAGTGTGACACAGTCTTCGATCTCTGTCCAGAGATCGTGAGCTAATCGTTCTTCGTGCGTGTCGCCATCAGGATCACCGGGGAACAGCCGATTCAGGTCGCGCTCGACGTAGCGGGTTCCGGCTTCGAGTGCACGCTCGTTTGCCACGATGAGTTTGACAGGTCGCTGAATACGGTCAGCAGGCCCGGAGGATAGAAACCGATCGATCGCTTTTGCGCCACAGGGTTCGTCGCCGTGAATCGCGCCAACGACAGCGACAGCTGGGGCTGTGTCTGTCTCGGTCGCACCGAGCGTCTCGACTCGCATATGGAATACGTCATCCTCGAGGAGTAAAACAACGCCGACCGAAGCAGAACGGGTGGGTATTAGTTCGCAGCCACGGAACAGAGAGGGTGATGACACGGGTTACCGCAAAGTGTTGTGGATCGCTGACCCTGGATGCGGGCGTGTTGGTTTCCGGTGAGTCAGGAACGGTCGAAGCCCCGTCAACAGTGGTGCTTATCGAAGCCGAAAAGACGGTTCTCGTCGATACGAGTTTCGGTGACCCATCACGTATGACCGACCGACACCCTGGGTTCAGCTGTTCTCGCACCGAAAACCAGCAGCTTCGTGCCGTCCTCGAGGCTGAAGAATACAGTCCCGGAGACATAGACACGGTCGTATTCACACATCTCGACTGGGATCATTGTTACAATCTCGACATTTTCGGCGATGACACGAGGTTTTTCGTTAGCGATGCGGAACTCGCGTACGCCAGAGATCCGTACCCGTTGCATGCGACGCGGTATGAGGCGTCGTCGCCTGGCTATGAGCCGCCGTGGGAGTCGGTAGATTTCACACCGGTTTCGGGCGAAACGGAGCTGTGTGAGGGTGTGGTTGCGTTTCCGACGCCCGGCCATACGGTTGGTCACCAGTCGATCGCGGTCGAAACCGATGAGGGGACAACTGTCGTTGCCGGTGATGCTGTTCCCACGTTTGCGAACGTCAGTGCTGACCGAGACACGCCGGTGCGGAAGGGTCTCGCTATGGACGAGATCTCGTGGTGGGAAAGCGCAGTTGAGGTGTTAGATCGTGCTGATACGTTGCTCCCTGGCCACGAGTGGGAGATTCTTGCTGCTGATCCGGCAGGGCTCGCCTAACTGGGTGGGTATGACGGGTTAGAACTAATTTTGCCGGTGAACCGTGGTGTTAATTGTGTGAATCTGTCATCTGTGTCTATGCCAGATATGGACGACGTGCTCCAACGTGTCGATGCGGAGAACATAGAACTGATTCGGCTCGTGTTCGTCAACAACAGCGGTGTTCCTCGAGGGCGCGTCGTTGATGCAGAGAAACTCCCTGGTGTGCTTGAGACCGGAATCAATGTGACAAAAGGGATGCAATCGTTCAATGCGCTCGACCGGCTCGCACCCGACGGCCGATTCGGTCCGGCTGGCGAGGTACGTGTCGTGCCTGATCCTGATTCCTTCCAGCTGCTCCCGTACGCTGAGGATGCAGCCATTTTGCTTGCCGATCTTCACGACCTCGACGGCGACCCGTGGGCGGCAGGTCCACGCGCGCAGCTCCGCCGCTATCTCGACGAGATCGGGTCCGAAGGGTACGTCCCGGAGTTCTCGTTCGAAAGCGAGTTCTATTACACACGAGAAACCGACGACGGCGAGGTCGCTCCGTTCGACGATTCGACCTGTTTTTCAACCGATGGCATGCGTAGCGCACACGATATTATTCTTGAGACAGTCAGAGCATTGAAAGCCCAAGGGATGGGGTTGTCGGCGTACTATCCGGAGTACGGTCCCGGGCAACAGGAGCTCGTCGTCGATCACGACGCAGGGGTTGCTGCCTGCGACGATCAAATTCTGTTCAAAGAGACAGTCAATGCAGTCGCAGAAGCACATGATATCGGTGCGACGTTCCGTCCCAGTCCGTTCGAGGGACTTCCCGGCAGCGGCTGCCATATCCATCTCTCCCTGTGGAAGCATGGTGACAACGTGTTGTATGATTCCGCGGACGACAGCCGGTATCCGCTCGGCGACCGTGGTCGGTACTTCATTGGCGGGCTGCTTGAACACGCTCCGGCCCTTTTGGCTGTCACAGCGCCAACGGTCGAGTCCTACGATCGACTGGCACCAGGGATGTGGGCGTCCGCCTACACGTGTTGGGGGTACGATAACCGGGAAGCGATGGTTCGTGTCCCATCTGTCAATCCTAATTCGGCAGCACAGACACTCCGTGTTGAGTTCAAACCCTCCGATAATACGAACAACCCATACCTCACGCAGCTTGCTCTTTTGGCGGCAGGACTGGACGGCATCGACCGGCAGCTCGATCCTGGCGAGCCGCTGGATGAGGATCCGACGACGGTCGACGATGCCGATCTCGCCAACAACGGAATCGAGCGACTCCCATCATCGCTGGATGAGGCGCTCGAGGCCTTCGAATCAAACGATGTTCTCGCGGAGGCCTTCGGTGATGAACTCTACGGCTCGTATCTCGAAGTCAAACGGAGTGAGTGGGCGCAATCAACCGAAGACGGAGAGTGGGACTCGGAATACCTTCGCCGGGGGTTCTAACGAGGTTTTCAACCCCGCCCACGGTGGGACGGGGAATCCGCCCCGTTCTACCCGATTTCTATCTATGATTGCAGTTTCCTGTCAAATAAACATTGCTGGCTGAAGCAGAGGTATCGTGCGACCTGATGAAAGTTGCCACCTGTTTGTCGACTTCGTCACTCACCTTTTTCGAGTCGTGTCGCCGATTCACCAGGTAGTCCAACAGCTTCGTGGGCTTGCTTTACCTCTTCGATTGGATATTCTGTTCGATGGAACTCGACTAGCGGACCGTCGAGATCGACGACTGCATAGGCGGCCATCGGAT
>LKMJ01000380.1_pt1 | contig 32899 bp, 50 predicted proteins | sample 643391 | NCBI WGS metagenome assembly LKMJ01 (sample SAMN04112250, study PRJNA286221) | soda lake metagenome | biome: soda lake; feature: Kulunda Steppe; material: water; isolation source: sample PL-Br10 brine of Picturesque Lake | place: Russia: Kulunda steppe | collected 2010-07 | reverse complement strand
TGTCTTGGGGCAGCTTTTGGCAGTTTCATTCTTGAGGCAGCCTTTGGAAGTAGAATAGAGGGTAGAACAGCCACATGGAAGTGGCTTATGTGCAACTGCACAAAGGACTTCCTGTTCATAATTAACTCTCTTTCTGTTTGTAATTTTCTTGCAGGGACTTGACCAATCAATTCCTTGGGTGCAAAAACCCCTCCATACCCACTCTCAGCGAAATTCTTGAATTCTGGGGTGCATTATATAATATAATATTATATATAATATTATATAATGTACAAGTTCCAAAATATAATATTATTTTCCGCACCCTACTGATGACCAACCATGCTTTCTGTTGTTCAGGCCAGGGTGCCATCACACTCACCTCAGTGGCAGCCACAAGGTCAACATTGTCAATGCCCACACCAGCGCGGCCAACCACCTTGAGGCGGCCCTTGGAAGCCTCAAACACCTCGCGGGTCACCTGTGTGATCAAGCAGGGCAAGATATTCTCAAAAGGGGACCACCTGAGGAATGGCTGCTCCCTCTAGGCCCAGGCTACACGGCTGTTTGAAAACAGTGAAAGAATGGACATTTTTTGACTCAGGCTTGTACAGCCTAAGCAATCCTCCCAGATTCAGAGCACCTTCGTTTTGCAAGCTAATCTGGTATCCTTGACAGACTGGGGAGCAAACTTTTCAGCACAGGGGCAGCACAGGGGCAGGACTTTGTGCAAGTAGGTCAGCCACCAGCTAAAGGAGCTGCATCATGGAATGAGCTAGACACATGAGGTGGTGCTGGAGAGGCTCACCTTGGTAGCTGAGCGCACAATCAGAGCATCTGACAGTGCCACCTTTGCCTTCAGCTCCTCAGGAGACAGGCCGTAGCTGGCATCCACGTTGGCGGTCTTCTTCAGCATGTCAATACCTGCATAAGGTAAGGCAAGGAGGCGCCAGCAGATGGTTACAAGGACATGACGGCAACCGATCGGCTCAAAGTCCGCACGGCAGCCTCCCTACACAAAGCAAGCAGCAAAGGGGAGCATGGAAAGCGTGCCTCAAACAGCCGAGTGATAGCACGCCTTTTTTGGCGTCGTGCCACGACAGGTTTCGAAAGATGGCCCGGGCTTGCACCACCGGCAGCTCAGTGGGCATGGCCCGCTCGCATTAACAGGCAAGGGATGTCCAGGGCTAACCAAAGGGGCAACGAAAGGTGGCCGATGCAACGAGCCGCGCCATGGACGGCATTGCCGAGTGTACATGTGCCGAGAGCACACTTAACTCACCGGCAGCCCCCAGCTTCTCGGACACCAGGACGGTGGGCTTGCTGACAGCCTCAGCTGCGAGGGTAACCAGATGGATGGAGGGATCAGTCATGGCCTCACGCTGGTGAAGAGGCAAGGGACGGGCGGGGGCAGTCAGGCCATGCACACCCTGCTACTCAGGGGTGGGAGCACACACACTCCTAGGTGCAAGCACCCTGCAATCCATCCACAGTAAATACATACCCCTGAACACAGGACGGGTCCTCGCTACACGTCCGGTGTGGGTGGCTCCCCTCTGCAGCGAAGGCAGCGCACAGGGCGATACAGACGGTGTGTGCCCGGGACTCCAGACAACGTGCTGCTCATGATTTTCGTGGATGTATCATCAGCCGCAATTCCACAACTACGATCCAACAATCATGAGCCAATGTAGATAACAACGAACGTGCGGCGATGCGGGGGGAAGGCGAGGGGGCGGGCATGGACTGCAACGCGCACCTGAGAGAGGCGGGCGTGCCTCTGCTGGAGCTGCATGTTCAAAGTTTGTGCTTTGAATGGAAGACAAAAAAAATTACAATCCAAACTGCCCAAAGGTTTCATCTTATCGCCCTCTTATCGCCCATCAATTACTTTAATTAATTACTTTAATTTTTTGCATTTAACAACATCTCTTGAATCTCTTCGCCCCTTGCTCGCCATGTACATTGCTTGCACGACTGTTCCAAGCACAGCTTGGAATGCATAAGCTTTCTGGGCTTCCTCAAACAGGTCAGCAAAGAGTATTCACCTCCTGTTTCCTTGCTAGCTACAAGCCAGAGGATCAGTCCCGCTTTGACTGGCCATCAACAACGGGAGGATTATGCTTTCTTCAATCAAGACTTACTTCGGGAAGGGAGGAGATGCTGACAACCGGATACCTGAGCAAAGTGGGTGCCCTGGTAGCAGGCATCCATGCGACAGCTCATACTGCAGCACCTCACCCGAGATCCTTTGGGGAGCGTTTCTCCTCCTCTGGCTCTGCATGGAAGACGCCAACCTCCTGCCTTGGGATGGATCTACGTGGTTCACGCCCTGTGTGCAGGCCAGGCCCGAGAGAAGGAGAAGCAGCCACAAGGGGATGGGGCAACAGCACCCCTGCAGGGTCTGCAACCACCAGGAGCATACACCCCGCTGAGGCTGCCCCTCAAGCTTAATCAAAGCACAAACTTTTCCTTGGCCCCTACCCCAATACACCAGCAGCCTCCTCATCAAGCCGTAAAATCCACAATGCTTGTCAGCCGCAAGAGGCGCACAGCGGACGAGGCAGGCGTAGGGGTGCTGCGGCTGCCAGGTGGCACCTCATGCCCATCCACACCCACACACAGCACATCAGTCCTGCAGGGTCCTGTTAATCTTTCCTATGTGCAAGATGGTCTGGGAGGTGACCAGCAGGAACCTCGCAGTGCTAAGCGCCAGGCTGTGGAGGGGAGGCAAACTAGGTAGGTGGCTTGGGGTGCTCAGATGTGCATGATAGAAGGCACAGCGGCTGCCCCTAATTGCCTGAAGTTGAAACAGACTTGATTTTGGTGATTGATTTGGAGGGTGAGTAGACCTTGAAGGGCAGGCTCTGGTAGTTTGGCGCGACCAAGCGTGGGATTGCGCAGCCTCTCATGCGCAGCACAGCCCCTGCCCAGCTCCTCTGCAGTGCTAGCCACCCGCTCTAATTTACCTTCCCAAGCTCATCCTCAATAATATGCGGCGCTGCACTCTTTATTCTGAGTTCAAAAGGAACTAGTACAACTGTGCGCTCACACATCAGGGTCAAAAACGTGTGCGGTCTCGCAGGCCCTTTGGCGGCCCCTCCCCAAGCCCTGTCCACCTTCCTCCACGCCTTCATCCCCAGCCCCAGCAATTGACAAGCCTCTCTTCTACACCCCGGTCCCCGTCCTTGGCAGGGCTCATTGCGCGAGGGGCAGCACCACGCTCCTCAGGTGGATGTGTGTGAGCGCCGGGGTACTCTTTACTTGGATACTGTCCTGAAAGCGACAAGCAGGATACATGAACTGCCATGGCGCTGTTGGTGCAACATGTTGTCATGGGCCTGCTGGCACGAGCATGGGCGGGATGAAATTGTGTTGCTGTGCTGAAGTTGTGAGAACAGGGTGATGCTCATGAGCAGGTTCAGCTCATCTATGAGTAAGCTCTTGCACACGGTCATCCATAACTTTTCCACACATCACTTCCTCTTAGCGTTGTCACTTGATGTTGACTCTGTTAGGGCTGGCATGCGTGCAATTTCATGAGTGAGAGCGTGCTTGCTTGGGATACACGCACATACACGCACATGTATGCGCGCACAAATATACACGCGCCCACATAAAGTTGCTTGCATGCATTCACACAAGTGCGCAAGCGCACATGTGCATGCGCTCGCACGCACACACACATTCACACACATACACATGCATTTGCCACGCACAAGTGCAGCCGCCCCAGACCCTTTCCAGCCAGAGCAGAAGGAGTCAGGCAAACAGGCTGGCCTGGCAGTTCTCAGAGCTGAAGACCATGCACAATGGCAGCGAGTGGTACGCGCATCAACCAGCATCCGCCACCAGACCCTGGTACCGCGAGGTGGAGTGGCCAAGAGAAGGTGAATAGGAGAAGAATGGGGTGGGAAGGAAGAAGGGATAGGTCATATGCAAGCACATTCCTTTTACAGGCACATGTGCGCACATGTGCATATGTACATGTGCAAATGTGCATGCGCACACACACCCACATTTATGCGAACGCACGCGCACGCACACACACACACACACACACACACACACACACACACACACACACACACGCCTGTGCAACTTGTGTCCATTGGATGTGCAGCAAGGCAGCCAACTGATTCCACAATTAGATCATCAAATCTTGATGAGTTGCTAGCAAGTCTCATCACATTCCATGCAATCATGGGCCGATCGGCCATGTGCACGCAAACCTGGTTACACCACCAAGCAAGGCTTCAGTGCCAATGCCCACCCCCCTCCTGTGGGCTGACCTGTCTGCCCACCCCCCAGGCTGCCTCGGAAGTGGGTGGAGCTGCTTGGTGATGATGACCTGGTGGCTGAGGATGTTGGACCCGAGCCCAAGCCCAGCCCCAGCCCAGGCTTTGGAGGGGCGAGCCTGCTGGGGGCTAGCGCTCTTGGGCAGAAGCAGCAGCAGCCACAAGCCCATGCAAAGCCTGCGGGTGGCTCTGATGCAGCAGCAGCTGCAGCGCCTGCGTCAGCAGCTCCTGTGTTTGGCGCTGCTGGGTGAGTGAGGCGCAGCTGAGGCGCTGCAAATGGTTTGGTTGCCTTGGAGGACTGCCACCTGCACAGTGCGGTGCGCCTGAACCGGCTGTCGCGCACTAACCATGTGCCTGCACACCACCCCGCGCCCTCCCTGGCTTGTGCTTGGCTCGTGCCACTCTGCTCTGCGGAAATGAGGCCGCTCACCTGAACCCAGCGGCTGTGGCATTCTCTAAGCGGGCTGCCCTTGTCCCTGTGCATCCTGCTGTATTGCGCGCAGGTTCTCCTTTGGCGCCCCCCCCAAGCAAGAGAAGGACGGCAAAGGCGCGCAAGCAGGCGCAGCCGCACAGAGCGCGCCCGCAAATGACAAAGGCAAGGCTGGCGCCCCTTCCTTCAGCTTTGGAGGCCCAGCAACATCTACAGCTGCCCCTGACGCAGCATCCGCCGCGTCAGGGGGCCCCGCAACTGCGGCCCCTGCCTCAACTGCTGATGCAGGCCAGGCACTCCAGGCAGGTGCCCCAGCCTCCTCCACATCCGCGGGCGCTGCTGGCCCCACCCCGTCCACACCAGCCCCTGCCTTCAGCTTTGGCGCCTCTGCCGCGCCCGCTGCCTCCGCCGCTACTACAGCAGCCCCGGCATCCGCAGCCCCGTCGTTCACGTTTGGCGGCACTGCTGCGCCCGCGCCGGCTGCTACGGCAGCCTCGGACAGAAGCGGCACCGCGCCAGCAGCCGCGCCCACTTTTGCCTTAGGTGGTGCGGCCCCCACCAGCGCAGCCTCCACTCCTGCCACGGCCACCGCTACCGCTTCAACCCCTGCGGCTGCGCCCTCGTTTGGCGCTGGCAGTATATCCTCAGCCACTTATCAGCCCAGCAAAACGTCAGGCACCGTCGCTGCACCGGCTGCAACTTCCTCCTTGCCTGGTAAGTAGCCCAATTGCGCGCACATGTAAAGCGTGCGCCTGCCCTGCCTGCCCACTGTCCACTGTCCACCGGGGTGAGCAACTGCGTGCGGAGGCACCCTCCTTCCACTCCACGAGCAGCGCCTCCTGTGCAGAGCCTGTCCCGGACATACTCTTACATGCGTGCCTGCTGTGCGGAGCCTGTCTTGGTGGTGCTCATGCATGTCCCTGCTGTGCAGAGCCTGTCCTAGCGCGGCGCCTGACCCAACTGTAGCAGGGTGTGGAAGAGCATGCCCGCTAGCAGGGTCGCACATGTGCTGTGCACAAGCAAGCAGCAAGCAGGGCACGTCAGACCCGGTTCCCTGCATGCCCTGCTCCTTGCAGCTCCCTCGGGCCCCGATGCACCCTCCTTGAGCTCTCTGGCATCAGGCCCCAGCTTTGGCATGGCGCCAGTTGCCCCCGGCACCGCAGCTGCTGCTTCCGTGACCACCTCAAGCGCACCCGCCGGCGCCCCCAGCTTTGGCGCTCCCTCGGGCATGCCGGCATTTGGTGCACAAGCCAGCGCTCCCAGCTTTGGTGCTCCCTCAAGCACGCCAGCGTTTGGTGGTGCGCCAGCAAGTGCACCCGCATTTGGGGCAGCTTCATCGGCCCCCAGCTTTGGCGCTCCCTCTGGCGCCCCTAGCTTGGGCGAACTCTCCGCAGCTCCTACCTTTGGTGCGCCTCCCAGCGCCCCTAGCTTTGGTGCGCCTTCCACCACCCCTTTGTTTGGCGCGCCGTCCACCACCCCTACCTTTGGCGCGCCCTCCACCACCCCTACCTTTGGGGCGTCCTCCGCCGCAGCACCGGTTTTTGGTGCCGCCTCCACGCCCTCCCTATTTGGTGTGCCCTCCAGCGCGCCTAGCTTTGGCGGCCCCTCCGCTGCCCCCACATTTGGCACACCCTCATCCACACCAGCTTTTGGAGCGCCCTCAAGCGCTCCTAGCTTTGGTGCCCCCTCCTCTGCCTCGGCCTTTGGCGCCCCTGCATCCACACCAGCCTTTGGCGCCCCTGCATCCACACCAGCCTTTGGCGCCCCTGCATCCACACCAGCCTTTGGTGCCCCTGCGTCCACACCAGCCTTTGGCGCGTCATCAAGCGCTCCTAGCTTTGGTGCCCCCTCCTCCGCCTCGGCCTTTGGTGCCCCTGCATCCACACCAGCCTTTGGCGCCACTGCATCCACACCAGCTTTTGGCGCGCCCTCAAGCGCTCCTAGCTTTGGTGCCCCCTCTTCCGCCTCGGCCTTTGGCGCCCCTGCATCCACACCAGCCTTTGGCGTGTCCTCAAGCGCTCCAAATTTTGGCGCCCCATCAAGGGCACCCCTGCAGCCTTTCGGCTCCCCGCTTCCTCCAGCCTCCTCGTCCTCCAATCCCTTCGCCTCAACTGCAACCCCTGCGTTCACCAGCTTTGGAGCACAGCCTCAGCCGCAGCAGCAGGCTGCCAGCATAAACCCTTTTGCACCCCCCTCCTCTGCTGCTCCCAACCCCTTTGCTCCCCAGCCGGCAGCAAGCAATCCCTTTGGCGCACCAGCTGCTCCCCCCAACCCCTTCGCTCCACCATCTGCAAGCAACCCGTTTGCTGCACCAACTGCCACTGGAGCTGCTCCAAACCCTTTTGCCCCTGCCCCTGCTGCGAGCAACCCTTTTGGGGCCCCTGCCGCTCCTCATGCCGCCGCTGCCAACCCCTTTGCAGCTCCCCTTGGCCAGCAGGTAAGGAGGGGGAAGAGGAGGAGGAGGAGGAGGAGGAGGAGGAGGAAGGGGGGTTTGTGGATTATCGATTTACGGATTTTATGGATTGAAGAGTGCTCCTGACATGGCTCGTGGTTAATGTGCTACAAGGGCTGTACCCATGAGCTAAAGCATATCCTTGAAGAGACTTCTCATCCTTCGGCGTTAAGGCTTGTTTCTAAAGCAAAGGCAGTCTCACACGGTGGTGCTTTGAGGGGCTTGGCGTGGCAGCTAGGGATTGTGATACCATGTCCACCTTCTTCGTTGGAGCTGTTGTGCCAAGGCCTTGTCTTGCAAGAAGCTTGATAAGCTCTGATCACCCTTGTGCAGTGCTCTTGGATCACCTCATCACCAGCACTTGTAAACAGCAAATTAAGACGCTTGCAGCTGCATTATTCTGTCACCCTCCCTGAACTGGCCAGCTGCTCTTTGTTTTCAACTTCATTGCTTGCCCCTATCCATTTGATAATCTCCCATGCACAGGCGCCAGCCCCGGCGTTTGGAGCAGGTGCAGGAGCGCCAGAGATGGGCGGCATGTTCAACATTGGTAACACAGGGGGTGATCAAGGCAGGCGCAAGATCCATACACGCAGGCGGAGATAACTTCTCAGTCCCATGTTTGGTGTTTGCGTTGGAATTTTGCCATGGCAAACCATTGAACCGAGACGGCTGCTGCCGCTTGCACTTGTGTTGTGTTGCTTTCATTGCATTCTAATACTTGAGTCGTCCATGGATTAAATTAGTCTGTGACTTGTCCGGCCTTGAACGTGTAAGGAGCCCAGTCGTTGTTGCGTGTGTAAGAATTTATGCTGTTTGGGGGGGCAGTAGGTACTTAAGTGTACACTTGGACAACATCATAGATCATAAAAAGAATAATGCGTATACAAAATCACTTGGTGCATGCGCCATGCAACACGATCACCAGAGTAAGTGGTGTGCATGGGAAGCAACATGAGGAGATGGGTTTGAATGCTATCAAAGTCATCAAACACTTCAGATTTTAAAAGCCAACAGGGATATCCCCGCTGGCCCATACCGGGTGTAGTCTTGAATTAGATCATCATGAAATAACAAGAAAGCCGGCATGTTTTTCCCGAAAAGTCACGAGGATCTGGAGGGTCACCATGGTGACTACTTGCAGTAGTGATAGAAGCAGTGTTCCATTCCTGACCTTGATGATGAGCAGTGTGCTTATGAGCGCGTTTCACCAATTTTTACTTTGGTATGGTACCAACAAGTATGGGAGACAAAAAGTCTAAAGAGGCTCCAAACCGTAAGAGCTGTAGATAACGCCACCCACACTAGAAGGATAGTGTGCCAAGCCAGCCCAAGCCAAATATTATTGCTCTACCATGCTTTACGTCTTAGTTCTGGTAAACTGATGCGTTTGGTCGGTCACCGACTACAAGGATGGTCCTTGTAGACTCATGACACGAATTGCCTTGAGACATCCCAAATCTTTGGCCCCATCGGGAGTGCATGACTTCCTTGCAGGTTTCTTTCCTTTAAATGTTTGAGGTTAGTAACCTCAGGCTCCTTTGTTTGCTATGGTCCCCAAGGAAAGTCCTTACTTCTTGGCCCCCTTGTAAAAAAAAAGACCACCATAATTCATTGGATGACTCATCTGAGGTGCTCTACATCCTGTCTGTTTTATGTGGCCTAGCCTGAGCCTTCTTGCTGCAAGCAGCCTGTTTACTAAGGAATGATTTTCTGTCAGCCTGGTCGTTAGGCTGATCAATTTGTGTCAGGGTGTTGCCAGCCAAAAGCTGCCAGTGCCACCAGTGGTCCATGATGTTTGACAAGACTTGTTGTGCTGCTGAGAAAGGAAAATGCCTGAGTCATACTTAGCCTGCACCCTACCAAGAGGGCCCTGAGTCACACATTCGCCATACACCCTTCCTAGATACATGCTCCTTGATCTTGCTCGTGACGTTATTCGCAGCGTGGCGTGCTTCGGACTTCGTGCCCACACCCTACGAATTGAAACTGTGACCTGCCAGGTGACCTGCCAGGTGAGTCCAGTGGACTCACAATACCTCCCCTACATGAAACTTGTGCACTGCTAATGACGTCACGGTACGGTACTTGTACGGAACAAGATGAGCAGCACGTCCTTTTACCACCCATCCACACGTCGTCTCTCACCACAGGACTTGTGCGTCTCTGTTTCAACCGGCAGGTTTCAACAATGTGTTTGCTTTTCGAGCCAGAAGAATAAGCTCTATTTCTTCCTTTACGCACTTATAGCTTTTTATTGGCAGGCTATCAGTCACACTTCTTGACTGAAGGCCTTTTTCTTGTAAACTTCTACTGAAATGGCTTTTCTCCCAGGTGGCCCCTTCTCCTTAGTTGATGTGAAGAGCTTTTTTGCTACTTGTGTAGTTTTTCTTTCTTTCTTTCTTCTGCTAACCCTCAGGGCTTTTCACCCTTGTCACACTAAGCCCGATATTTTGACACTAACTCTGCTAGAGTCAACAGCGTTACATGGCTGTGCTCAGTGCTTGTTATGAGCAGGCCAGCAGTCGCACTTCTTGACTGAAGGCTTTTTTCTTGTTAAGCCCCTGAAATTGCCGAGCAGCGGGTAAATATTGCTTTTCGAGTAAGACTGGCCAGTGCGGCAAGTCCGCACCATAATGACTCATGACATTTCTCGGAGAAATGCAAACTTGAACTGGATGCCATATGGGTATCGAGTTTAAAGGGTCAGCACCACTCAAAAACTGAAACAAGTTATTTCAAGGCAAATCATGAAACGGACTTGCAAAGCTGAGCAGCAATCACTATCAGAGGGCGTACTATACACACAATTGAGGAGGGGGTGGAGTATCTGGAATCTGCCCTCTCGTGAACACCGGAGCCATGAATTGGGTCATCACGTCGCTCTTAACCTCTGCAGCCTCTGCAGCTTGCACCCTGGGAGTGGATGGAGTTGGGGCAGCCCCACTTCCAAACAAACCTTGAGGGGCGGTAGGCGCACCTAGCCCGGACTGGGTCATGAACCCCCCCCCCGCCCCAAATCCTTCGGGCATGCTGGCAGCTGGCGCGCCAAATGGCATGGCTGGCTGTTGCTGCTGCCGCTGCTGGGGCCGCCCAAACCCAGGGGCAGTTAGCGGCTGGACTGGCTGGCCAAACAGCGTGGCTGGTGCTGCCTGGGGGCTAGCCTGTGCTGGCTGTCCGAACAAAGTAGCAGGCGCAGCAGGAGGGACAGGCTGTGCCAGCTGTCCAAACAGCATGGCGGGTGCCGCGGCGGGCGGCGGCGCAGCCGGCTGGCCAAACAACAGGCCTGTTCCTGGTGCTGCCAAGGGCTGCCCAAAGGGCGCAGCAGGCTGCCCAAAGGCGGCAGCAGTCGCCCCAAAGCCGCCACCCAGGGCGCCAGCCTGCCCAGAGTGCTGGGCGCCTGGCCCGAAGGCAGGGGCTGGCTTTGCTGCCTGTCCGCCTATGCCAAACAGCATGGACGGCCCTGCCCCTGCCCCAAAGGGCACAGCTTGGGGGGCAGGCTGCTGCGGCTGCTGCTGCCCAAAGGGGGGGTTGTGGGGCGCTGCTGCATGGCTGCCAAAAGGGGAAGCAGAGCGGCCTGTGAGATGGTCCAGCCATGGGTTGGGCTCGTGGATGGGCATGCCACCCAAAGATGGCTTGGGGCGTGCCTGCATGCGGGCACAGAGGCCAGGTAATGTGAAGGGAAGGTACGGCTCAGTCGCACCATGGAGAGGCCGCCATGGCTGCTCGAGGGCCTTGAGTGCACACACAAGCTGAGAGCAAGGCACCGAGCTGGAGCAGGGATGTACACCATGATAAGGCACTTGGCAGTGTACACAAGGGGCAGCGCCTGGGAGGTAAACGCGTCAGAGCAAAGGTGCTAGGTCAAAAGATGTGCACTGCTCAGGCTGGCTTCAACGCCCAAGAAGCCTGGCAATTCGACAACCTGGTGCCAACCAGACAAGATGACGCAAAAAAAAGGCATTCAACTTGGCACATGGCGCCCTCCCTGATTTGCGTGCATGTACATCATCACCCTCTGTCCATGGAATTGTGCTTTGCATGGGATTGTGGATGGGACCCTTACCTTGACCAAGGCATCCCTCTCCTTCTTTTTTGCAAGCACAGCGCCTCTGAAGTTGCTGTCCAGCTGGAAGTCCAACACTCCGCTCAGCTTCTCCTGAGGTTTGTAACAAAACAGTGTGCATTGCATCCAGCATGTGGTACCACTTATGCCGGTCGCAGGCAAGGAGAGACGTCTGATTGCTTGCAGGTGTAAGTGTGTGTGTGTGTGTGTGTGTGTGCGTGCGTGCGTGCGTGTACGTGCCATGCATGCACTGTTGAGTGCGCATGTGTGTTGTGTGCCGTGTTTGTGTGTGCATGTGCATGCGTGTGTTGTGTGTGCATGCGTGCGTGTGTGTGTGCTGCGTTTGTGCGTGCATGCGTGCGTGTGTGTGTGTGCATGCGTGAGTGCGTGCATGTGTGCATGTGTGTGCGTGTGTGTATCCGTGTCCACGCAAGCGTGCACATTCCCTGCAGCGTTATGTTAAACTTCACCTGCGTGCTCTCAGTATATGACTTAGTCAACACCTGTTGGTGCTCATTACAACCAATTTTGCTGGTGCCATCCCGCCATCCGTGGTTGGCCTGTTACGCAGGCAGCAAGGCACAGTGTGACAAGTGCGTCACTGCAGGACGCGCCCTGTTAGGGGCACACGCAGCATGCACACCTGGTATTGCAGCCACCGCACTTCCTCCACGCTCGCGTCGCCTTTCAGGTCATTCCGCCCATGCCTTGCGTGGCTGTAGCTGCTCAAGGGCCACTTAGGAAGCTCCGAGTGCTGCAAGCACAAAAGGACCCAGGCCGCCGGACGCGGGCATGCCAAGAGAACGGTCTCGGCCTGGTGCGGTGCTGCACAGGAAGGTGTGCACGCTGGAGCACGCCATCAGGTGCAGCAGGCGCAAGCACAAGCACCTCCACTCAGAGGGTGGCAGCGCGTGCGCTCAAACAGGGCAGGGAGGATGAGCCCGTGAAATTCCCGGAAGCGCATCAGCGAGTCTCTGTGGGTTTGGGATGTGCATGCAAGCAGGGCATGCAGCAGGCCACTGACAGTGCAGACGATGACAGGGGTGGCGCCGTGGATGGTTTGGCAGGGATGCGTGGGGACATACCGCAGAGGCATGGTGTGCATGTGCCCATTGTGGGTCAAGGCAGGCGACTCCCCGACACCATGCGCATGCAAGCTATCCTCCCTCTCCCTTCCTCCCTCCTTCCCTCCAGTCCCCCAGCGGTGGAGGTCGGTACGGCCCTGCCTGGTGCTTTCTGCCCTGCCCCAACTCCTGCTGCTGACCGAGCCGCCACTGTGGCAGCCGCCAGCTAGGTCGCCAGCGAGCGGCACATGTTGCGTGCACTCATTTGGGACACCAAGCACATACCCACCATGTCATGCTGGACTGCATCATCGGGGTGGATGTCTTGCGTGGCTTGGCTGGGCTGGGATCTGCTGGACGAGGCCCTGCCGCCGCCTGCTCCACCGCCACCGCTACTGCGAGACCAAGACAGGGCAAGCTGTTTTGAGCTGGCTAGATCAAGAACTCCTTGGACATGCTCGGGAAGGAGCCACGAGCTCCGCCTGACCTGTCCTGACAGGCATGCCTGCCCACCCGCTCTGTTTGCCTCTAACAAATCAGAAGCACTGCACGTGCATACCTTAATGCCTGGAAGCGATTCCCACCTGCGGGCATCCAAAGATTCAAGCCGGATAAGCACAGAAGCCACAAGCAGCGTTCCTTGCATTTGAGAAATCAGGCACTTGCTGTTCCTGGAGTGCCAAACTGCCCAACTTCAAGTGTGCATCCATGCATGCGAACAGCCTCCATGTGAATCGGAAGCGGGACTGTGTGTGCACATGTGGGTGTGTGTGGGTGTGTGTGCTTGAGTGCATGTGTGCGTGCTTGCGTGCGTGTGTGCGCATGCGTGTGTTTATGTGTGCGTGCATGTGTGTTTGAGTGTGTGTACGTGCGTGTGTGTGTGCGTGTGTGTGTGCGTGTGTGTGTGTGCAAGGATGTGTGTGTGCATGTGTGTGCATGTGTGCATGTGCGTGCATGGATATGTGTGTATGTGTGCATGTGTGCATGTATGTGTGTGTGCATGTGTGTGCTTGTGTGTGAATGCGTGTGTATGTGTGTGAATGTGCATGTGTGTGCGTACGTGTGTGTGCGTGTGTGTATGTGTGTGTTTGTGTTCCCGCATGCGCACCCTACGCACGTTCGTACATAACCTTTTGGTTCTCGGCGTGCATGCTTGCTTGCAAGCGGGAGCACACAGGCTGATAGACCTCATTTACTCATGCTATACACCGGTAACACTTAGGTAACACTTCCTACCTCCTCCCTGGTAGTAATTGCCTCCTCCGCTCCTGTTGCTGCCTCCTCTGCCTTGCAGGTACGGGCAGTTTGGCTTGATGTGACCAGGCTCTCCACAATTGAAGCAAACTTTGTTGTTCTGTTTGTCATGTTGCGAGAAGGGTTGCGAGAGGGGTTACAACTGTGTTGCGCGCTACATTACAGCATGCAGCATCAAAGGACACCTCGACATGAGAATATGGAGCAAGTAATGAATGAGTGTGTATGAAGACTCACCCCCATTCCTCCTCCCCCCCTGCACGAGACTAGACTAAAGCTCCTCACCAAGCTAGTAGAAAGAAATTGAATAGAGTTATTGGTTTAATTTTGCGTTTGAATTCCATGCGATAGCAGAGACCAGGCGAAGTATGCAGGACGCAAAAGCCAAGGCGCTGTTTGAGCTGGTGCAGTCCACCATCGAGGTAGTGCTTGTGTTGGATCAGGATTGAGAAGCCTGATGGGACTGCATGGGCCATACATGATCATGCACTTCACACATCCATGCTCCTGCTCCTGCTGTTGCAGAACAAGTTCGACTTGGATAACTTCTATGCAAAGCTCAAAGCTAATGGATCAGTGGAGGAAATTTCCCCCGCAGTCTCTGAGTCCTTCTGGCAAGTGTTTCTGCAAGCGCACGTGGTGGACGCGCAGCTTTGAGCAGTGTTATACACTCTGGCCTCCCCTGCTGTTTTTGCGGTCATGCACTGATGCTGACTATGTCCATGGCTGCTGCAACTTTTGATCCCATCGTCACTGCGACACTCCCCTCCGGAGCAGGCTGTTATGGAACAAGTTGGATCACCCAAGCGGCAGTGAAAAGCGCATGCGGCTGGTCGATATCATCAAGGGCTCCATCAGGGACAAAAAGGTGCGAGATGCAGCTCCCCTGCTCAATGCAGGCTATGCATGAAGGAGACCAGGCCCCCATTCTCAGCTTGGCCTGCCGCGCCCTTGCCCAGAGCAGTGCCCGCACCCAAAGCATCTCCTTGCCTTTGGACGAGAGCATTCTCCCAAAATTTTTCCCCTCCATACATGGCAGCATGGATCTGACTCAAGTGTGCTGTGCTCGCATCAGTGCGTTGGGCAGGCTGCAGGCGCGCAAGTGGTTGTGTGTGAGAACCAGTGGTCCAGGTTCATGGCAGGCTCAAGGCCAGGCGAGGTGCATGAGTGAGCTGCAAATAGAATCCAGGCAGCAGGACGTCCTCGTTATTACAAGCTGGGCATTGACCACGAAGGTAGCATGCTTCCCTGTCTGCATGTGCACGCCTCCGTGGTCTGCTGGAGCTACACACTATATGCTCATTCAGGGCCAGCCGGTTCATGATTGATGCTGGTTGGATATTGGATAGTACTGCGGCCGCATTCAGGGCCAGCAGGAGCTGGATTGATTTTTGTGGGTAGGAGGTTGTGGCCGGAGCACTAGGGTGAAAGCACCTCACCCCAACCGCTATGAGCATCAGCGCTGGCCCACACAGCATCTGTAATTTCCATGCCGCATCAGAATTGTCCCACGATGCCGCAATCCGGTGTGAATTGCTATCGCTGGCCATGAATGCCTTATGACCTGCTGTGCTGTGTCTTACCCTTCGATCCTATCTGGTGCAGCATACCCCTGTGCTCATGGCGGGGCGCCATGGACCTCTTTGTGGCTTGCATGCAGCAGTGCGTGGCCGTCTGCATGGCTGGGTCTGCAGTCGGCGCTCGCGCAGCTGTGCAGCTGTTGCGGGTGCTCTGCGGGGTCACTCTAACCTAAGGTCATCACTGTATAAACACAGACGCCAGAAACCTGTGTTCCAACCTGCTGTCTCGGATTCCCCTGTGCCCACCGCCGGAGCCCTGCTGCATGCCCTGCTGCACAATCTCGTGAGATGGCGGTCTGCACACAACCTGCATGCAAGTGCAAATGCCTGCACAGCATGCATCATGTGCAGCCCCCCCACATTGCCAAGCCCGTCCCTTGTGCTCGTCGTCCGGCTTGCCCTCAACCCCCCTGACAAGTCCCAATCATCAGTTCTGATGCTGGCTCTGATTGCTGGTCGGTTTTAATGCTTGATTGCTCGGCCTCTCAAGCCGGTCATCCTCCGCAGGGCAGTCCCTAGGGGTGGGGCGAGAGTGTGCGCACTCAGTTGCGCACCTGGATAACATTGACTCCTTGTGCACAGCGCTTCCCAGAACAGCCGTTGCTGTTGTTTGTCATCACCAACCCACAGGTGGACCGGAAGGTGGCCATGGAGGTGCTGGATGTGGAGTGCATGCAAGCCGCGGGCCTCATCATAGACATTGAGCAGTGGCGGCGCAAGGAGGTCCGCTTCAACACCCGCACCCTGTACACTGTCAATAAGTGAGTGGAGGCGTAGCACAGGGGGGGGCAAGGGGGGCGGGGCAGGGCTGAAAGCTGGTGGGATCTTCTCGGCAGAGGTCTTAGTGTTGGAAACCAGCGCCGTTTGTGTGCTCGTGCACTTGCTTGTGGGTGGAAGTGAGTGCACGTGTGCGCATGCGTATGCCGTGGACCCTGAAGGCTGTGCACGAGGAACGTGAGCGGCGCACACCCGCCAGCAGCCGCTCAAGTGTGCAAGAGCCGCACTTGCGGGCGCTGCATATGTGCGGGTTGGGGGCGCTGCCCATGCGCCACCGCTCACCGGGGGTTAACCTGTGTTTGCTGCTGGCAGGTACAACCTGCTGCGCGAGGACAGCGAGGGGTATGCAAAGCTGGTGGTGGCCCTGAACCACTTCAACGACACCGCACTGAAGGAGGAGCTGGTGGAGCCTCTGTACAAGGAGATCCAGGTGAGGAGGATGGAGTGGAGTTCCTGCACGAGGGAGATCCAGGGGGGGGGGGATGGAGGCTCCGGCGCCGCTGCACTAGGAAGTGGGTTCACACGTGGGGCCCTTGCAAGCAGAGGGGTGCATGGTGCGTGTGAGGATGCGTGTGAGGATGCGTGTGAGGATGCGTGTGAGGATACGTGGTGTGTGAGGGTGAATCGGGGGCTTGGACCACTCACGGCCGAGGCTGCTTGCATCGTGGTAGGCGCGCGCTGCCTGGCGGCGCCCACCTTGCCTCTGCGCAGGCCTCACGACCTTGCTGTCCCGCGCCGCACATACATGCAGGCGCTGATTGGCTACTTCGACCTGGACCCCAACCGCGTGCTGGACCTGGTGCTGGATGCGGCGGAGGTGCAGCCCGACAACCCCGCGTTCTTGCGCTTGGTGCCGCTCTTCAAGCGCGACGCCGTCGTGCACTTGCTGGGCTTCAAGTTCCAGCACTGTCAGGTTGCTGATGCGGGGGGTGAATGTGCATGTATGCCCCTGGGTGTATGTGTGTCCGTGTGCTTGCCTGTGTGTGTGCGCATATGCGTGCCTGTGTGCGTATGTGTGCCTGTGTGTGTGCATGCGTGTGCGTGTGTGTGTGTGTGTGTGCCGGTATGCCGGTGTGCCAATGTGCCGGTGTGCCAATGTGCGCCTGTGAGCGTAGTGTGCACAATGTGCATGGCGCCTGCCGAGGGGTGCACCCCACAGGCCTTCAAGCTCTCGCATTGCTGCAGTGTGTGCGCTCGCTCCTGCGGCAGGGCTCACACCCCGCACAGCCCATGCGCGCGTTGTGCGCTGGGGGCGTTGTGCGCTGGGAGGACGGTGCTCTGCATGCCTGGGATGTGCGTGGGAGCTACTGAGCAGTGGCCTTGCCCTGCCAGCTGTGTCCAGGGGGGTGTCTACTGTTGTTCAGCCCTGCCAGCCAGCATGTTGCAGCTGTAGCCTGTCTGGCCATATGCTGCGCTGGCTGTCGCGGTGCCTTGCCAGATTCGTCGACAGGGGGGGAAGGGGGGGGGGTCTGCGCACGCCGCTGCGCCCCAGCACCTGCCAAGGCTGCCCTTGTGCCTGCTTGCGTCGCGCGCAGAAGCCGCAGCCCGTGCCTGTGTGGCCAAACCTGCCCCGGCTGGCCGCGCACCTTGTGGCCGCGGGCCTGGTGGACCTGGACGAGCTGCTGGGCCACCTCACGCCCTCGGACGAGGCCATGCGCAAGGTGGGCTCATGCAGGGGTGTGTTTGTGTATGTACATGCATGTGTGTGTGTGTGTGTGTGTGTGTGTGTGTGTGGTGTGGGGGAGGGATTCTTCACGCCCTCAGACGACGCCGTGCGCAAGGTGGGATCACGCAGGGGTCTTTGTGTATGTTTATGCGTGTGTACGTGTGTGTGGGGGGTGGGTGGCCAGACGCCCTCAGACAATGCCCTGCGCAAGGTGGGATCACGGGTAGGGGTGTGTGGTGTGTGGATGTGTGGGTGTGTGGGTGTCTCACGCCCTCAAGCAGCGCCATGTGCGGCCGCGCCACGGCTCTGCCTGACTGGGGTCCGACTGTGTGGGACTTGATGCGCAGGCCCAAGAATCTGCGCTGGAGCAGCTGAGGATGGACGTGGACAACATTGGCACGCGCAACCTCAATGCTCCCACCGCGGCACAGGCTGCGGCAGGCGCCGCGTCTGGCGCGGCAGGGCCGCCTGGGGCTGGAGGGCTCACGCCTGCGGGGCAGGTGCGCGTGTGTGTGCCTGGTGGTGAGGTTGTGCCTACCGTGCGCGCACGCATGCGCGTGTGCACGGCGCGTTTACATGCGTATGTGTGTGTGCCTGTGCACATGCAAGGTGCCAACAACTGCTAGAAGCCTGTTTTTTGTCCGTTTGTCGCGCGTTTTGCCTTTCGTTGTTTCCTTTAATCGTGTCTTCCATGCTTTTTTGTCCTTTTGTCGTGCATTGGTGGATCTGTTGGGATCCTGGCACCAGCACGCTGCTTTCAGCCCACAGCAAAGTCATGTGTTGTGAGTGCACATGCTGGCCCTGTATATGGGGCTGGGCCTCCCACCTACTTTGCCTAGCAACAGGGACTGACTATGTGTAGGGCTTGGGAGCCCTGCATGTTTGGGGTCCTTCCAGGCACCATCACTCCCCTTAAAAGTCTGTCAGCGTGCGCTTTGTTTCCCGCTGCTTCCCCCCTCCCTCCCTCCCTCCGCAGCCTGCCAACGGTGCCCCTGTCGTGGCCGGCAGCGGCGGCGTCATCGCCAGCATACGCGCCCATCACCCACAGGTGTGTGTGAGTGTGTGTTTGTGTGTGTGTGTTAGTGTTTGTGTGTGTGAATACGTGCGCGCGCGTGTTAGCATGCTTTTGTCATGCTTGCTGCCCCTAAAGACTCGTGCACTGTGAGCTTCCCTGCCGTGGCTCCTGCTGCAACCTCGCCTGAGCTCCGTGAGCGCCCGTCCCTCTGCTGCCCTGCCTCTGATGCTCAGAATGGCCCCCTGCCCCACGTGTGATTGATTCCAAGGCTCCCTCGTGGAAATGATTGATCCCAAGGCTCCCTTGTGGAAATGCTAGGGCCCGTCCATGGACAGAGCTCGGGTCCATTCCTATGTGCGCGCTCCCTTTGCGGTCTACATAAGGCTTTGTTTTCCCCTCAGGAGGCACCCAGCTGGCTTCCCAGGCAAGGGCAGCCCCAGCCAGAAATGCTGCCACGGTGCCAACCCCACCCTGCTTGCAGTATGGAGGGCCCGGCCTCGACCCGCGCGCCATGGACCCCCGCATGGGCGGCGGCGGCTACGGCGGCGGCATGGGCATGGGCGGTGGCTATGGCGGCGGCGGCATGGGCATGGGTGGCGGCATGGGCATGGGCATGGGCATGGGCATGGGCATGGGGGGCGGCATGGGCATGGGCATGAGCGGGGGTATGGACATGATGGGACGAGGGGGCCCAGCGCTGGGCATGCTTCCGAGCTTGCCCATGCTGGGGCCTGGGCTGCAGGCTGGGCAGTTGGACTTGGACCCCACCCGCTTGGTCGAGCAGATGCTGGCCAAGGCAGACGTGGCGTGCAACCAGAAGCTGGCGCTTGCGCAGATGCTGGTGGAGGTGCGTGGTGGTGCTCCGGGCGCGCAACACACAGCGTGCTGTGTGTCTGCATGCACGCGCCCATCCTCCTGCTCCCGGACTGGAGACCTGTGCCACCATTGGGCAGCGCACAGGTGGCATGCCTGGGGCAAGCCAGGGGCGACTGTGGACAGTTGGACAGCCCGAGAGCCATTTGGGACCCTATAGCAGGGGAAGGATATTCTTCTAGTGCGCTATTAGAGGCACTAGCCTCTGTTTCCAAGTACACACACATGTGCGCACGGCCAAACACCCGTGCGCGCGGACACACGTGCGCAAGCACATATAATGACACTTAAACTACACATACACACGCACGCAAACAGACACACAAACACACACACGCATATGCGCGCACATACATTCACGTGCCCGCAGTGACGAGCATGTGTGCGCGCATTTGCTCATACATGCATGCATGCATGCGTGCAGGTGGGCGATTGGGAGCATGCGTCAGCGCTGATGTCGCGCGTAGCCGCGTCCGGGCTGCAGCCGGCATCCTGGCCCCCCCTGTGTGACACGCTGTGTCGCGTGGTTGCGCAGGAAGTGGAGGATATCCTGGCCATGCTCGCGCCACAGGTGCAGGCTGCCGCTGCTGCGGGTGCTGCTGGTTGTGCTGCCGCTGCCTCTATGGATGTGCTCCCCCTGCCGTTGCTGCTGGTGCTGTTGGTTGGTTGTGCTCCTGCTGCTAGTGCGGGTGCTGGTGCTGATGGCTGGTTGTGCTCCTGCTGCTGCTGCTGCTGCTGCTGGTTGTGCTGCTGTCACTGCTGCTCCTGCAGACTTGATTGGGCCTGGTGGTGCAACCGCGTGTGCGCTGCCGCTGCTGCTGCCGCCGCTGCAGCTCCTGCTGCTGTTATCTCGGCAGGACGCAAATCAGAATGCTATGCAGTCATCTCGTACCCCTACAGCCTCAGTGCATATCATGCAGGCCGGCGTCAGCACACCACGCCAGTGCCGCGTGCTCGCCCTGTGCCAGCACAGACCAGCGTCAACACGCCGCGCTGCACTGGCCTGCGCCGCTGGACCGCCTGTGCGTAAGGCCAGCCCACAAAGGACGCGCTTGACTCTCGTGTGCTTGCAGGGCTTGCAGCGCACGGGGCTGCTGGAGGTTGCAAAGGCTGCGCGCGAGCAGGAGCCGCCTGCGGACAGCACAGAGGCGCTCACGCAGGCCGCCCAGCAAGCAGGTCCGTGCAGGCTTGGGGACGCGCACAGCGCAGGCGCAACCCCCACGTGTACTGTGCACGCACGCGCGGCTGCGTACGTGTGGCTGCCTGCGTGCGTGCGCGTGCGTGTGTGTTTGTCATTATCAAGCATGTGTGCGCGCGCATGTGCACTTGTTTAAGGTGTGCAAGTATGCGCTCTTGAGGGTGTGTCGACACACGTGTGCGTGTGCGCGCGATTGTGCATTAAACCTTCGTGCATGCCCACACCCACCGCCCTGGTGCCAGCACGCATGGCTGCTGTGTGAGCTCCGTTTGGGGCCTGCTTGCTCAATAGGCGCTCATGTACGGCTGCTTGCTGCGCACGCGGCGCTTGGGACATGGGAGTTTGCGGCTTGAGCAGCAACGCCTAAACAGCGCCATGGGCAGCAACTGTGCATCCCTTGTGCTGCTCTGTCCCCCAATGATCCATTAAGTCTGTCGCGTTGGCTGCGCTATGTTGCTCGTGCGCGGCCCCAAGCCGCGGTGCGGGTTGCGTGCTGTGCCGTGTGCCACTGACTGTGTGCTGTGTATTGTGCTGTGCCGTTTGCCACTGACTGTGTGCAGCTGATTGTGCTGTACTACGTGCCACTGACTGTGTGTTGCGGACTGTGCTGCGCGCCTCTGCAGGCCTGTCCCCAGGGCCCCCCGTGAGCTTGCAGGCCTCTGAGGCGCTGCTGGCGCTGGGCCCGTTCCTGTCCCGGAAGCCCAAGCTCCTTGTGCAGGTGCGTGTGCGCACTGGATGTTTCACACACACACACACACACGCACACACACATACACGCGTGCTCGCATTCTTTGGCAGAGCTACAACCAGGCGCTAGAGCGCAGCCCGCCCTGGCAGGTCATATGCACATGCCAGCAACAGCCGGAGCATGTCGGTCACAGGAGCGCACTAGCAAATGGAGGGATGGCAGGCAGGCAGGTGGCTGCGCACGCCCACACCTGCCTGGCACGTGCGCCAGCCCTCCAAAGCGAAGGCATATACTCGGGCCGTCCACGTGCGGTTGCACCATCGCCCGCCTTGTGTGTTCTGCGGCTTGCCGCCCAGGCAGGGCCCTGTGCCCCCCATCTGAATCGAATATACGCGCGCAGGTCATCCGCGTGATGCGCCACCACCTCATGTTCTACGCCCAACCGCCGTCGCCGTCAGAGGACCCGCACACCGGGCCTGACAATGCCGAGGCGGCAGGGGCTGCGCGCGTCGAGGCGTTGCGCGTAGAGGAGGTGCGGGCGCGTGCTGGGTGTGTCTCGTGTGTGCATGAGTGCAGACACATGGATTGGGCTGATAAAAGAGGGGATGCATGGGTTGCAGGCGCATCCCATGCGTGCAATTGTGAGTGTCTGGTCATACAAGTGTGCGAACATGTCATGTCTGCATGTGAGTACCCCCTTGTACATGCGCACGTGTGCACATTTGTACGCATGTGCACGTGCGGTCTTGCGCATGTGCCCTGTGGTGTGCTCAAGGCGCTTGGCGGACCCTCGTTGACGGAGCCACCACTGCCCCCGTTCCCGCGTTCCCAGCAGATGGCCCCTGCCTAACCCCAACGCTCAACCCTTAACCTGTAATTATGACCCTTAACCTCAACGCTTCATCCTCAGCCCTCATCCTTAGCTGCCTTTTTGCCTGCACTCCCCCCTCTGCGCCTCCCACGCCGCAGGTGCTGGGCCGCACGCTGCTGCCGGCCGTGGCGCTCATCGCCTCCAGCCCGCCTGTGGACCTAGAGCTGTGGGAGCTGCTGCGCCTACTGCCCTACACCACGCGCTACCGGCTGTACGCAGAGCAGCGGGTGCGTGCCATGTGATGCTCGCCTTGCCCCTCCTGAGTTGCTGCTTACGTACTGCGCGCCCCTCGGGTGATGCCTCAAGCAATGCAGCATGGCCAGCAGCCTGCGCCGCCGGAGGTGCTGAGCTCCCAGGCTTGCGGCCTACCTGTACTGTGTATGTGTGCACAGTGTGTGTGTGTGTGTGTGTGTGTGTGTGTGTGTGTGTGTGTGTGTGTGTGCGCGCGCATGTGCGTGCACGCATGTGAGCTGTGTCTGCATGTGCATACTGTGGTGCATTCAGAGCTGCAGCGTTTGCATGGGCCAACCTGCAGCAGGCCACCAAGGGACTTGGTCCTTGCGCTCATGTCCAACTCGCCAGCTGGACGGTTTGGCGGCGTGCCAAAGGAGCTCAGCCATGGCCCCCAGCATGGCGGCGCCTTGTGTCAGGTTGGCAGCAGAGACTGTAAGGAGGCCCTTCAGGGCATTGTGCAGTGTGCGCTGCGTGCAGCCACCCTCGTTTGGGCATGTGCACAAGCCGCACTGCGGCGTGCCTGCTGGTTTGACATAGCCTGCACCCACGCCTGAGTGCAGGCATGCATGCATGCACGTCTGCACTGATGGCCGCGGACATGGTCTCAAACCTGTCAGCATGCACTTGTGTGCGCGTTTGCAGGAGCTGTTGGAGCGCAGCCCCTACCTGGCAGCAGCTTCACGCATGGCAGTGTACGAGACACGCAAGGTGTGCAGAGGCAGCGGTATGCTCCTTGCCGGGCGCGCTGTGCTTGCAAGCCCGGTGGTTGGCTACACGAGTCACCCACCTTTAGAGGATGCCTTGCCTGCGGTCTCTTTGCTTGCTTGCTTGCTTGCTTGCTTGCTTGCCCTCGTTGATTCCGCTTGCTTGCTTGCCCTTGTTTATTCCACTTGCTTGCGTGCTTGCTTGCTTGCATGCTTGCTTGCATGCTTCTGTGCTTGCTTGCGTGCTTGCTTTCCTCTTGTTAATTTTGCTTGCTTGCTTTCTTTTCTTGTTCACTCTGCTTGCTGCTTCTCTTTCTTGCTCTGTGGCGCCTGCTTGCACGCCTGCTTGCTTGCTTGCTTGCTGTGGCACGTGCCCAGTATGCGCACGCCAGGCTGAACATCATGCATGTGGCCTGTGCAAGGGCATGCCAGCGGGCACATGATGCACGCCCAAAGCAGGGCCGTGGCACTGAGGGCATGCTTTCTTTTCTACACTCTGCATAAGCACGCCATGTGAGTGTGTGTGTGTATTTGTGCGTTTGTGTATGATGTAGGGGGGATTGTCATGAGCTGCGCGTTGCAGCTGGCTGGATGTGCACTGACTGTGGTGCACATACTGTGAGGCACAATGCACCCTGCTTTCCCCCCCTATCCCGTCCCATCACCCTCACCTCCCTCCTCCCCTCTCATCCAATTGTGACCGCAGGTGCTGAAGCGCCTGCACTCGGTGCCTGACAAGCGGGAGCGCAAGGACGCGTGCCGTCCGCATGGCCGGCTGGTGGCCAAGATCGCGGCGGGCAAACCGCTGCAGGTGCTGGAGACGATGGTGCAGCAGGTGAGGGCCTGGGTTTCTAGTAATGCAATCTGAATGGGCCTGTGGGTTGGAGGGTGGTGTGCATGGACAAGCACCAGGGACAGGGGTATACCCAAGGGGGCAAGGGCGGTGTGTTGGTCAGCAGGCGCAGGTGTGAGAGGGACCAGGGGCGGCGGGGCTGGCGTCAGTTGGTGAGTGCCCATGTTTGGGTGCCGATGTCCGGGTTTCCAGCACGTGCGTGTCCAGCATGCGGGTGGCGGCACGCATGTGCCTGAGCAGGAAGCGCTGTGTGCACCTGTGCGAGGCGGCAAGCACTGCCCAGGCAGGCTGCCATGCCATACCCTGGGGCGCACCCACTGAGGCCTCTCAGGCTCTGTGTGTGTGTGTGTGTGTGTGTGTGTGTTTGCACGAGTGAGTGGGCACATGTGGGCGTGGCCAAACCCTGCTTGATTCATGAATAATGGATGAATGGATCTGTTTACGTGCCATGAGCACACATGTGGCCTCACCAGGCCTCCCAAAGACCGCACACTCAACCTGCCAGCTCCTCCTTGGCCAAGGCAGGACCATGCTCCATGTCCGACCATGCTCCGTGTCCTTGGCCAAGGCAGGACCATGCTCCATGTCCGACCTTGCTCCATGTCCTTGGCCAAGGCAGGACCATGCTCCATGTCCGACCTTGCCTCTGGCACACGCCAGCTGCTGAGCCGGGTTGAGGCTTGCACCAACCATGCGGAACACGCCAACTGCTTGGCAGGTTGAGGCTTACGCCAACCAGATGGAGCCTATCCTGGATGCCCTCAAGTACCTGACGCCCTACGGCTTTGACGCGCTTACCTACATCATCCTCACCCGCCTCACGCTTGATCGTGCCAAGGTGTGTTCGTGTGGGGTGGGTGTTGTACGACGGGCGCAGCACCTGCCGGTGTGCTGGCAATGCGCTTGTGTTGTGTGCTTGTAGTGTGTGTGTCTATGTGCATGTGCGTGCTGTGTGTGCTGGCGTTGCTGCCCTCAACGATCTGCGCGAGGCCCTTGGAGATGGTGCGGAAGGCGAGCGCAGCAAAGACGCGCGATATCACGTGCATTACCCTCACCGCCCATATGGGACGGCTGCACTTGGCGGAGGAACGTCCACAGGCGGTAGCGCTAAGGGAGCAGCAGGAGCAGCAGCAGCAGCAAAGCATGTGTGCCTCGGTCCAGCGTCGCCGCTGCAATCAACGCAACAAGCGGAAGGACCTCCTTCCTTGTATTCATGCCTCGACCCCCGGTGCCATGTATCATGCGTTCCTTTCTCACCCACCTCCATGTACCCTCAACCCCCTTCCAAAACGTTCACACACATGCACACACGTGTGCATGTGTGTTCCATGAAGGTCAAGGAGGACGGGATTAACATCAGCGACTGGCTGCAATCTCTGGCCAAGTTCACGGGCGCAGTTTGCCGGAAGTGAGTTGCGGGTCTGCGATGTGCCCACGCACTGCCAGTCACCCTCATATGCTTCTGAGCCATCTTCGAAGTGGTCCGTAGCCTTGACTCATGCCTGGTGGTTCAACACACACGCCTGTACACACCAGCGCCAGTGCATACGGATGTGAACCAGCACGTGTGCACGCGTTTATCTGCTTGAGGAGTTGGCACAGGGCTGCTGTGGGCGCTGTGGTCCTGGTGCTCGAAGCAGAGGGTCTCCCGCTCCCCCAGAGAGCAGATGCGCCCTCTGTACCTCACGCTGTGTGGTCTGGCGGTACCCCGCAGGTACCCCGAAGTTGAGATCGCGGCGCTGTGCCAGTTCCTGGCCAATGCGCTGCGCTCCGCCGACAGCTTCGACCTGCTGGTGCTGAAGGAGCTGGTGGAGACGCTGACGGGCATCAGCATCACCTCAGACATGTCTGACGAGCAGGTGGGCAGCGCGCTGCCCTGGCCTAGGGCACTCTTGCTGCTGGTGCTGGAGACGGTGACATGAAGGGATGCGCTGGCAGAGGCATCCGTGTGACCTCTGATGCGAAACAAGCAAAAGCTTGGGGCTGAATACTTTGGGGGTGTCCGTGCGTGGGGTTGCCCGAGCGCCATGCTTGCGGGGTGTGTAGAAGGGCAGAAAGGGCGTGTGCCGGCAGGCTTGAGCATCGTTTGCTGGGTGGAGGCTGAGCTGCTTGGCTTTGGAGGATGGAGGCTGTGCTACGCTTGGCGTCGGAGGCCGAGCTGCATGGCTTTTGTGGATGCTGAGCTGCTTGGCTTTGGAGAGGATCGCTCCGCGCTGGTTGCGACTCAGTGCGGTGCGTGCAGCTGCGCGTGTTTGCTGGAGGGAGCGCAAAGCCTGCAAGCCAGCCCGACGTCGTTTCACCAGCAAGCAACAGCACAGCTTCAAGGATTTATGGCCCCCTCGTGCTTGAACTGCCTGTCTCCATGCCATCAGCCAGCTCCTTCTGCGCCCCTGCCTTCCGTCCCTCCCGCGGGCCCCGTCACAGCGCCTTCACGCACCGCAAGCCCACGGCGGCCGCCCTGGTCTCAGACTGCGCGCCACGCGCCCTCTCACACCTGTCTGTCCGCGCACCACAGCATATGACGCACGTGTGCGCTGGTCTGTGCCTGCTCGGTGCCTGCAGCTGGAGGGCACCCTGGGGGGTGAGGCGCTGCAGTCGCTGGTCCTCATGCGCGACACAGACAAGAGCAAGAAGACGTGGGCGCGGGGCGCGCGGCGGCTGCTGGACGCGCTGCAGAGAGGGCCCCCCCGCCAGCATCTGGCGCTGCCGCTGCTGTTGCTCGTCGCGCAGCAGCGCCAGATCATCATGGTGCGCATACTCTGGCTCTGAGGGCAGCAGCTTGCGAGGTAGTGCTAGCACTGAGGCCAGCAGCTTGCTGAGCCATGCTGGCGCTGAGGGCGGCAGCCTTTGATGTCAGCACCATGCCTTGGTGCTCTGCGGAGCAGTGCCAACCTTTATTGCTCCCTGTTGGCGTTGCGCATCTGGGCCACATCATCATGTGGTATGCTTGCCAACTTGTTCGGTGACAGGCCTCTTGAGGCGTGCCTGCACAGCGAGGGGGGGTGCAAAATTGCCTGATGGAGCAAGCAGCGTCGCACAGCTCAGCCCCGGATCAGGCTAGTGTGAGCATGCTCCCAACTTGCCGTGCTCAACCTCTTGGTCTTGCCTGTGTGAAGGCTTGTGCAAGTGATGTGAATGTACTCAATCCTGGGCTGCATGCGGCCTAGTCAATGCAACGTGTGGGCCTGCCGTTTCATGTACCTGCCAGGTTAGGAGCATTCAAGCACGCAAAAGCTTTCAGTGTGCCGGCACTGAACTCACTTCATCCTTTCAATGCATTGTGACCAACAGCTACTGCGGTCTTGTGCATGCCCACAGCCATGCACACGCACGCAGCAGTCATCTCCATGGATCTCCCCTTTTGAGCCACCAACACTACGCCCCTCCCTCCCCACCCTTGGGCTTTTTGCAGCTCCAAACCCAAGCGCAGCACATCAAGTTTGTGGTGGAGCTGTACGACAAGTGCCACGAGACGACCCAGCAATACATCTCGTTCCTCCAGGTCTGCTTCTTTTCTGCGTGCCGTTGTTGCATGCTCCTGGTGGGTTTTGGAATGTAGGGACTGCTCGGGATGCCCGGCCTGCTAAAGGCAGAAAAGCTGGCAACATGGCTTGGCAGCATGGCTTCCCTCCCATCACGCACGCAAGAAGTGCGCAGAAAATGGGTTGCGTTACTTGCGTGCACAGCAGCAGTGCCACCCCCCATGAATGGCCAGTTGGGGATATGAGTGAACAGCTGTTCAATCAAAACAAGCCCCAAGAACCGTGCCCCGCCCAGTGCACTCGGGTCACAGAGCATATGTGCTTGTTGGCGCAACCCAATTGTGCACGCACACTCCACCGCAAGTACACAACCGCACAGTCCCGAGCATCCGTCTCCAAAGAGCACGTCTGCTGCTCCATCATTCAACAGGCCGCGTTGTCGCGCGAAGACTACTGGAAGCTGCTGCCGTCCCTGGAGGAGATGCGCATCACCTACAAGCTCGATCCCGAGATTGTGTACATGGTGGGCCAAGTGGCGTGCGTGAAGAGTGGATTACTTCACACAAACCTACACTGTATGAAGTTTGAAACGTGGGGCATGCTTTGCGGGCTGCCGAGTCTTCTGTTGGCCGCAAGCACACATGTTGCGGGGGTGGAGTGGCAGGGAGGGGGGGCAGAGGGTCATGTTCTTTGAAGGGCTCCAGGCACGAGGCTCAGCACTCTAAGTCCAAGGCTCAGCGCTCCAGGTACAAGGCTCAGTGGTCCAGGTTCAAGGCTCAGCCTGCTTGCAAGGTGACTGCTGTGTGCGCACAGGCTGCTGTGTGCTTGCAAGGTGGCTGCTGTGTTTGCACAGGCTGCCATGTACACACACACGCACATACACAGAAGCAGCAGCGGGCTTAAGAAATCAACGTGGGCACCATGCCCAAGTCAATGAGAGGTGTGGGTCGCTTACCTTGTGCACTTAGGGCCAAGGTGCAGCTTCTGGAGTGTGGCTGCAGAGGCGCGCCGCCTCAGGCCTTCCCATGACGCGCTGCGCAGCAGTTCAGTGCGCTGACCCCACCCTTGCCTCTCTCCCTGGCTGACGCCCCCGCCGCCTCGTCTTGCCCTCAGCGCGGCCGCAGTCCATCTTTTCTGTAACTTTGTCTCGCGTCATCCTCTCTGTCTGCTGCTTTCACAGCCCATCCTCTCTGTTTGCTGCTTTCACATCCTATCCTCAATGTACGCAACCACCACCTGCCGCCTTCTCTGTATGCAGCCATCTCGTGCCACCCTCCCTGTGTGTGCTCCCGCCTTGCCCCCTGTGTGCTGTGCCTGTGCTGCATCACGGTGCGGCCGTCCCAGCCCCTCTGCCCGCCCTGCGCCCCCCGCAGGCGCACCGGCCAATCCTGCGCAGCCTACTGGAGGACTTCCAAGCGTCCCTGCAGGGCGCAGAGGAGGGCGAGATCGAGGAGCAGCCTGCAGCGCAGCAGCAGCAGCGTGAGGGCGCCACGCAGCCCACATCGGCCCCTGCAGGTGCGCGCCTGGAGCTGTTGCGTGTCCCCCGTGACACTGTGAGCGCAGAGGGCTCTCTGCTTCCTGCGTGCGCGTGCAGGCCTGCCCTTTGGGGGGCTGATTAGCTGCGAGGCGCCTCCTGCAGCATGCGCACTCTCAAGCCAGCCTCTGCTGCGCTATAGGGGGTGCCACGCAGGATGTATAGGCCCAAGGAGCCTCCCCGCTGGCTAGTCCTTGACTGGCGCCCCCACAGCTCCTGGTGTACAGCTGCAGGTCCTGAGCATATGCAGAGGCATGCGCACAACCAAGATGCCCGGGCTCCAAGCCTCAAGGCCCGTGCACGCCACTGCGTGCTGTGTACACCGCTGTCATGCCTGCATAGAGGCGCGCACGCACCTCCTGGCTGCAGGCGCGCGTCGCACATCCAGCGCGTGCGCCATGCGCAGCAGCGTGCGGGGCGTGTGCTGGGCTTGGGCAGTGCACGTGCGCGCACGCGTATGCCACACCTTGCGCCATGTGTACATGCGCGGAAGAAGTTGGCACCCGCTGGTGCTGGTGCTGGCAGAAGTTGGCACCCGCTGGTGCTGAGCGGCATGCGCCTGCATGCTGTCATGTGTGCAGAAGCCGCTGCTGCCAAGACGGAGACCATGGAGGTGGATGACAGGCAGGAGATGCACTGGCTCAGGGCCACCAAGCACATGCAGCAGAGCATCCCTGACAAGGTGGGCACATGCAGCAGAGCTCCTCGCGCATGCAGCACAGCGTAGCTAACGAGGTGGGTACATGCAGCAGAGCATCGTGCAGCAGAGCACCCCTGATAAGGTGGGCACATGCAGCAGAGCATCGTGCAGCTGATCATCCCTGACAAGGTGGGCACATGCAGGGCACATGCAGCAGAGCTTCAAGCACATGCAGCAGGGCACAGCTGAGAAGGTGGGCACATGCAGTAGAGCATCATGCAGAAGGGCATTGCTGATAAGGTCAGCAAATGCAGCAGAGCATTCTGCAGCAGAGCACCAAGCGCACGCAGCAGGGCATTGCTGATGAGGTGAGCGCAGCTGCGCGGCAGCAGGGGCCGTGGCCCTGCCCTGCTTTGATGTGAGGTGCAGGGAAGGTGAGGGGGTTGCCTGTGGCGTGCGCGCTCTGTTGCATCTGCGGAGCACAGGAGCCTAGGCCCCAGATATGAACTCAAGTTGTGTGTGTGTGTCTGTGACCTCGTTGCTGCGCACATGGAGGCAACGATGCGCATGCACAGGATTCCAATGCACGCAAGCAGACGCACTCATACACACAGCAGACATTTTATACGACACACATACACAGAGAAAGAGCGCACACACACAGCAGGGGTTTAGAATGCATGCACACTAACACATTCAGATGGAACCCACACCCACACGCAAACTGCAGGCTGCGTGGGAGAGCCTGACGCCGGAGATGTACGGCCTGTTCTGGACGCTGACCGTCCACGACATCTACGTGCCCACCAAGACCTATGAGCGTGAGATCGACAAGGTGGGCCTGAGCGCAGAACTAACTGCAAGGCGGGCTTAAGCGTGGAATGGCCACGCGGGTGGGCCCCACCCTCTGCTGTTCCTCGGCGCCCCTCTGCTGCAGGCACAGCATGATGGTGGGGGATTGCACACATGCAGGCACAGCATGATTGTGGGGGATTGCACAAGGAGCGTGGCACAGGGCATTTCCGCCCAGTGCTGCCGTGCCGGAACACGCACCATACACGTGCAACGCGCGCCTGCATTGCATCTTCCGTGCATGTGCAACGCACGCCTGCAGCGCACGCTCTGTGCATGTGCGCCGCATGCCTGTGGAGCGTGCGCTGTGCTGGCATGCACAGAGGGGGCCCCCAAAATCCTGGGACATGCCGCTGGCTGCTCATGCTTGCCCGACACCCCACCCCTTCTTCCTCTCCCTAGCCGGGTCCAAGGGCCACCTGCTCAGCTTATGTGTGCCTGCCGGCTTGTTTGTACTTACCTGCTTGTGTGTGCTTGCCACCTTGTGTGTGCCTACCTGCTTGTGTATGTGTGCCTGCCTGCTTGTGTATGCGTGCTTGCCTGCTTGTGTGTGTGTGCTTGCCTGCTTGTGTATGCGTGCTTGCCTGCTTGTGTGTGCCTGCCTTATTGTGTGCTTGCCTGCTCGTGTGTGCCTGCCTACTTGTGTGCTCTCACCTGCGACTACACATGGTCTGAATCGGTTAGGCTCACCGCCACTCGCATGCCGTTCTCAATCCTGCCGTTGGAAGAGTTGCACGTGCTTGCCCAAGCCCATCCTTGGCTCTCCACTCGTGCGTACTTTTGCGCACACACATGCGCACACGCACGCGCATGCACGCACTCACATGCACACACGCACACGCGCGCGCGCACGCACACACTCACGCACAGACACACACATGCGTAAACACACACGCCCGTGGCCCCGATGCTGTGCGTAGGCCAAGGCCGAGCTGCGCGCGCTGGAGGGACGGATGTCCATGGCACGCAGCAGCGGCCCCAGCGCAATGTCTGATGAGGAGGTCATGGACACCATACGTCAGCGGGACAGGCTGAGGGTGAGCACATGGGCTCTGTCGTTGGGTGTGGAGGGCCAAGTTTGTGTCACCATTGCTGTCGTTGGCACCAACACCACCTTCATTTGGTTGCCAGCACACCAATGCCTTGACCACCAGCATACCGCTGCCAGCACCACCACCACCACCATCATCACCATCATCAGCATCACCATCACCACCACCATCATCACCATCATCAGCATCACTGGCATTACCAGCACACCACCACCCAGCAGCCCATTCAGCACCAGCCAGCAGGGAGCAGCCGCGGCTGCTGCTGAGCTGCTGAGCTGGTAGGCTCCAGCATATGCTCACAGGCTCTGTGGCGCTCCAGCATATGCTCAGAGGCTCTGTGGCGCTCCAGCATATGCTCAGAGGCTCTGTGGCGCTCCAGCATATGCTCAGAGGCTCTGTGGCGCGCCGCCATGTGTATGCCTGCCCTATGTGGGCCTGTGGGACCAGCTGCTCACACCTGTAGTGCGTGTGCGCGTGTGTGTGCGTGTCCCTGCCCCCCCTCGGCTGCCAGGACCTGGTCAAGCGCATGCCTGCTGAGCTGGACGCGCAGCAGAAGCGCGTGGAGGAGGTGGTGCGGCGGCTTGACCGCGACAAGGACCGCCTGCTGCAGTCGGTGGGTGCGCGGCACTGTTGCCCGGCTGAAGCTTGCGCGCCTGTGCACGTGCGCCAGGAGCATGCGTGTGGGGCACCGTGCAGGCAAGCGTGCTTGTACGTGCTCCTTGCTGTCGGGGGCTCTGGGCATGTAGACTATGGAGCATACAGAATACTGGGCATGCAGATTCTGGGCATGTTAAAAAGACGGGTAGGGGCTGGTAGGATACTGAGCATGCAGATTACCGGCATATAGGATACTTGGCATGGTGAATACTGGGCACGTTGAATGCTGGGCGCGTAGTATACTCGGCATGTAGAAAACTGGGCATGTAGATTGCTGGACACAGGAGCGCCTCCGCCCCTCTACCCCTGGACTGCATGCACACACCGCTTTGTGCCGGCCAGACTGTCCGGTTGGGTGTTGGAGCAGGTTCTGCCCCAGGCACCTGCCTGCAAGCGCGCACTTCCGCGCTCCTGTGGCTGTGGCTCTGCCCGCGGCATATCCGCACGTGCCCATCCTGCGGCCTCTGGCGGCGGCCCTCCCTAGACCGCCCCGCCTCTGTTCCTGCACGCACAGCACAACACAACTGCACCATTCTGCCTCACCTGCACAGCACAGCACAACTGCACCATTCTGCCTCACCCGCACAGCACAGCACAACTGCACCATTGTGCCTCACCCGCACAGCACAACACAACTGCACCATTCTGCCTCACCCGCACAGCACAGCACAACTGCACCA
>LKMJ01000379.1_pt1 | contig 32914 bp, 30 predicted proteins | sample 643391 | NCBI WGS metagenome assembly LKMJ01 (sample SAMN04112250, study PRJNA286221) | soda lake metagenome | biome: soda lake; feature: Kulunda Steppe; material: water; isolation source: sample PL-Br10 brine of Picturesque Lake | place: Russia: Kulunda steppe | collected 2010-07 | reverse complement strand
TTGGATCGGACCACGTCCCGGAGCTCTTTCCAGAAGCTCTGTGGGACGCCCCAGGCGATATCACATCGAAAGCCGTCGACACCGACTGTTCCCGACCAGAAGTCAGCAACTGCGAGCATGTACTCCCTGACTGGGACGTTGTTGTAGTTCCAGTTTGGCAGACTTTGCAGGCCAAAAAACCCAGTGGCATGAGGAGTGGGTTCGACCTGTAACCCCCTGGAGTGGCGGGGGGAGTCGATTCGATCGTACCAATCGAAGTACTGTGACTGCTCGTTCCAATCCGTTACGATTGGATACCGAAGGCTGGGGTGTGCGTAGTGTGGTCCCTCCTCGTCGATGGTCTCCTGAAAGAACGGATGGGAACGCGCCGAGTGGCTGATAACCAGATCGAAGACGACCCTGATACCGTGGTCGTGGCACACCTCGACGAACTCCTGGTAGGACTCGATCGGTTGTTTGCCGTCGGGGACGAGATCCGGTGCGATGGTGAAGTAATCGAGCGTGCCATAGCCGTGTGGCCCGCCACCGGAGAGACTGCTACCCAGCGTTCGCCGGTAGCGATCCGGCAGCAGTTCTGGGTTGTACTGGCGGGCGCTTGCCTCGTCGGGAACGATGGGAGTGAGCCACACCATGTCGATGCCCACCTCGTCGAGATACTCTACGCCGTCAGTCAGATCAGCCATCGTCGTCTCACCACGCTCGCCGGCCCACGAGCGGGTAAAAATCTGGTACATGACGCCCTCTTTCGCCCACTCGGGTGGCCTGTTCGGAAACGAAACGGTGCCATCGGGTGTGAGTTCGAGCGTATCCATCATGCTCCGGTTCTCGCCGTCCCAGGCCGCCGCGTGGAGCCGTGCCGGTTCGCCGTCGAGTGCATTGAGTGGAATCCGGGCGCCGAGTCCATCCTGCTCGATACTCGCTGTCTCGAGTGCATCTCTGTCGTCTGCCAGGTAGACGGTGTGCAACGCTTCGAAAGTCGAAGTGTTAGATGGTTCGAAAGTCGAAGTGCTGTCCGGTGGCACTCTCACGTCGGCTGTGACGACGAACTCGTCGGTCTCGGCTTCGAACTGGCAGTCAAGGGTGAGTCTCGGCCGTGGGCCATCACCCGCCGGAAAGGCATACAGTGTCCACTCGTGTGTACCGTCGGGGGCGTCGAGTTCGAAGACGTACTCTCCCGGGGTATCTGCCACGAAGGCGACGGCGTGTTCCGTTCCAGCGTTCCATCGTGAGGGCGCGTCTGGAACAGAGTGATCGAAAGAAAGTATAGCGTCGCTACCAGCGGGTTGCCCGACGATTGACCACTTGAACGTCTCCGAACTGTAGTTCTCGGGGGTTGCTGTCGGTTCGGGGACTCTTGGCGCGAGATTGTCTCGGACGCCAAAGACGCCATATGCGCCGACGTAGGCCGGATCGAGGAGCGGTTCGCCGACCTGGGTGAACTTTGGGGGCCCCGGATGGTGAGAGTCAGCGTGGGCTGCAGTTGGTTCGTCGTTGTCGGCACCGTCCATGCTATCGGTGGGACGTCCCCAGCAGATAAGAGTGCAGCGACAGCTATCGGCCACCGAGGATCGACTCGATCCTGTCGAGTGCGCGGTAACAGACAGGCACGTAGCCGACCGCAGGAAGTGGTAGCTCAAACGTGACTGTCGTCTGTCCGCCCGGGGTTGGCTCGACACGGTGGCCGGTCGCCGGCAGTCCCCCAACCTCCCAGCGCCACCAGCCAGGCTCCGCACCGGATTGCTCGGTAACATCGATGATTTCGAATGGCAGCCAGAGGCCACCCGGAACCTGGATTCTGCCGGTCGATCCCGTCTCGATGCGGCTATCCTGGCTGTCGACAGCCTGAACAGTCGGCCCCCACTCCGGCCAGCGCTCCGTGTCGACGAGCAGCTCCCAGACCGTGTGCACTGGCGCTCGGATCGTACGGCTGACCGCAAGTATCGGTCCACTCTCCGTCCGAGCAATCTGGACAGCACTCATATCTACTACTATGCGCCAGAGAATATTACAATTGGGAGGCGGGTTCACGCGCACACGCGCGTGAGACCTAAACGTCCACAGCCCCTTTTTACTGTATGAGCAAACCAGCTGCTGGCGGCCCGTCGTACGACCGGATAGATGTGTCGGTCCTCGTGATCGGCGCAGGCGCAGCCGGGGCGAGAGCCGCGATCGAACTCACCGAGCGAGGAGTTGATGACGTGCTCGTCCTCGGCAAGCGCGGCTACGGTGACGCCCACACGACCTGGGCTCGCGGTGGGATCAACGGGGCACTCGGAACCCACGATCCCGAGGATAGCTGGGAAATCCACGCAGCGGACACACTCAACGAGGGACACTTCCTCAACGATCCCGAGGCAGTCGAACGCGTCACCAGACAGATGCCCGACCGCCTCCGCGAACTCGACGACTGGGGAATGGCCTTTTCGCGAACCGAGGATGGGGAGATCGATCAGCGGTATTTCGGTGCGCAGTCGTTTCGACGGACCGCCTTCGCCGGTGATCACACTGGCGAATCGATGCTGTCGACACTTGTCGAGCGCGCCCAGGAGCTCTCGATTCCCTACCGAGAGAACGTGATGATCACAACGTTGCTTGCCGAGGGCGAGGAGATCTATGGTGCTGTCGGGTTCGATATGGATTCGGGCGAGTATCTGCTGTTCAACGCCGGAGCGGTCGTACTGGCTGCAGGTGGGCACTCCTCGATCTACAACCGCCATAGCTCCCGCGAAGCCGAAAACAACGGTGACGGCGTTGCCCTTGCCTTGGATGCCGGCGCGGAGCTGATGGATATGGAGTTCGTTCAGTTTCACCCAACGGGGATGGCAGTCGACGAAGACGATCCTGAGTGGGCATCCTGGAGCGGTCGGCTGGTCACCGAGGCTGTCCGTGGCGAGGGCGGACGTCTCTACAACAGCGAGGGAGAGCGGTTCATGGAGCGGTACTCCCCAGACCAGATGGAACTCGACGCGCGAGATGTGGTCGCGCGCGCAATTGCACAGGAGATCACCGAGGGCCGTGGCACGGAAAACGGTGGCGTCTACCTGGACATCTCCCATCGTGATGCGGCGTTCATCCAGGAACGGCTCCCCCGGATGTACGAGCGGTACCAGGATCTCGGTGTCGACCTGGCCGAGGAGTCAATCGAAGTCGCACCCACTGCACACTACGGAATGGGTGGCGTCGCTGTCGACGAACACGGCGAGACTGACATCTCCGGACTGTTTGCGATCGGTGAGACGATGGCCGGCGTCCACGGTGCGAACCGTCTCGGCGGAAACTCGCTCGCGGAGACAGTCGCCTTCGGTGTCGTTGCGGGCAAACGTCTCGCGGATCGAGTCAGCGGGCCGGGCGAACTACCCGACCGGATCCACGAGCAGGTTGCACTGCCACACGTAGAGGCGCTCGACGCCATGAAAGAATCAGACGGCGAGTACGAGGTGATGGCCCTGGTCAGCGAACTGCAGGATCTGATGTGGAACCACGCAGGGATTCTCCGCGAGGAGGAGTCACTGCGGGCTGGACTGGAGGGAGTCCAGAGACTGCAACAAAAGGCAGGGGAGATGGCTGTCGGACCGCTGACCAGCGACTCCTTCGAGTTTGCAGTCGACTTCCAGTTCATGCTGATCGCAGCGGAGGCAGTGTTACGGAGTGCGCTGGAGCGGACCGAGTCACGCGGCGCGCATTATCGAACTGACCATCCAGAGACCGATCCAGACTGGCGACGGAATATTTATTCCAGAGGGGCAGACATTGGCGGTATGCGGCTGCGGACCGATACGATGGGTCAGCCAAGCGAGGCGGTGCAAAACGCACTCGATGAGGGACACGAGCTAGACTACCACCAGCTCGAATAAGCCGCTTACTCCCCGTGTTTTCTGTACCAGATCTGCTCACCGACTGGTGAGTCACTCTCACCGATCTCGAGCCGGCTGAGGAACAGATCGCGAACTGCCAGTGTCACTACCAGCTCGACACACCCGGTTTCGGCTGTGCTGACTGTTACCACGCAGTGTCCGTCCCGGGTTTCGACCGATTCGATGGTCCCTGTCGACCAGCGCTCGATGTCGTGTGTCGGTTTTCTGGCGTGAATACGGTCGTGTGTCACGACAACCTGTATGCCACGGTAGGCATTCAAGCTAGTGGATCGGCCAATTCCGGGTTTGGGTTGCATTGTCTCCCTGTGGTTTCTCCCCCAGCGACACGGCGCCTGTATATAAGTAGAGATGCTGGCAATGGTGGCACAACAAAGCGATGTTTCGAACCGCTCTTCGTCGGATCGTTGCACTGACGACAAATCACAACCGGATCACTCTGCTCGTCATCTTGTTGTTGACTGGTGTCATGGTTGCAGGCATTCCACAGATCGACACCGAAAGCGAAGCAGGTGGTGCCGAGGACGATTTCGAGGATCTGGACCGCGTGCAGGCAGCGGAGTACATCCAGAGCCAGTATCAGAACGCCTCGACTGAGGATTCGAACGCCACAGTCGAGACGGTGTATATTCGCGACGATGACAGTAACGTCCTCTCGAAGTCCGCACTCATCGAAGGACTTGAGTTCCAAAAAGAGCTCACGGATGATCAGGCAGTTGCAGATACACTCAGCGACGACGGGATCCAGGGGATAGAGAATCTCGTGGCGAAACGGGCAGCTGCTGAGGAGAATGCGACGGTGGCCGAGCAGATCGAGGCACTCGAAGCGACGAGCGAATCAGAACTACAGCAGCTGGTTGGTGAGACGATAGCCGAGGATCCCCGTGCACAGCAGTTCCTCCCTGCCGATCACGACGGGAGTGAAACCGCGACAGATAGGCGGCTGTTCGTCGAGATGGAGTTCTCAGATGAGCTGGCACAAGCGAATGCGGCTGTATACGATACCACGGCGGAGTACGACGAATCTGGCTACTTTGTGATCAATCAGATTGCATGGGAGCAGTACAACGACCACTTTTTCGGCCAGATGGTCTGGCTCGTGTTGCCAGCGGCGCTCGTGTTGATCCTCATGGTGCTTGCGTTCACCTATCGTGACCTGGTCGATGTTGTCGTCGGAATGTCCGGGGTTGTGCTGTCAATCCTGTGGATGTTCGGGCTGCTCGGCTGGCTCGGGGTCTCGGCTGGGTTGGTGAGTATCGTCCCGGTGGTTCTCGTGACGGGGCTGAGCATCGACTTTGGGTTTCACGTTTTCAATCGCTATCGGGAAGAACGCGGTGAAGACGAACAGATACGTCCACCCATGGCCCGGGGTGTCTCTCTCGTCGCAACGGCGCTGATCCTGGTGACGGTGACTGCGGCAATCGGCTTCATGTCGAATCTGACCAATCCGCTGCCGGTGATCCAGGATCTGGGTGTGAGCATTACACTTGGGATCATTTCGGCGCTGGTGATCTTCGTCGCCGCTGTGCCGGCGCTGAAAATCAGCATCGATGGCCTCCTCGAACGGGTCGGACTCGACCGTCGGAAACAACCGCTTGGCCACGGAACGTATCTCCGTCCGGCACTCGAAAAGAGCGTCAGTCTTGCACAGCGGGCAGCGCCAGTCGTCCTCGTCGTTGCGGTCGTGATCGGGTTGTTGAGTGGAGTCGCGTGGTTCGGACTCGGAGAGGAAACCTTCCAGCAGGCTGACGGCGAGGTTGCCGACTGGAAACAGCAGTTGCCTGGCCCGATTGGGTGGGAGCCACACCCGGTACCGGAACAGGACCAACACGTTGAGGAGACATATCAGCCAGCGAGCGCTGACGATGCGATCCAATCAGAGATACTCATCGAGGGGGAGATAACGAGCGATCAGACGCTTAGCGACATTGCAGCCGGGGTCGACCAGATCGAAGACGACGGGCACCTCATCGGCACAGATGCCCAGCAGACGCCTGTGACAGAAATGCACCGCGTCGCCGAGCAGAACGAAACGTTCGCTACGACCGTCGATAATGCTGACTCCACGGGTGATGGTGTTCCGGATCAGAACCTCGAAAGGGTTTATGAGGAGTTCTACGCAGCGGATCGTGAGGCTGCTGAACAGGTGATCGAACGAACCGACGGCGAGTACAGATCGATGCTGGTAACACTCTCACTGGATGCGTCATTCAATGAGGAGAACGAAGTCGTTCCGGAACTGGAAGATGGCGCAGCAGTGATGGAAGGCGACGGTGACCGGAGTGCAACCTTAGCGGGCACACTCGCGATCAATGAGACAGTACTCGATCACATTGTCGGTGGCATTCTGCTGACGATGGCGATTGCACTTACAGCGGTGATCGCTACATTGGCGATCGTCTTCAGAGCGATGCACGGGAGCGCGACACTGGGGACCGTTGTCGGGATACCGATCGTCCTCGTTGTCGGTCTCGTTATCGGCGGGATGTATGTGTTTTCTATCCCGCTAACACTTCTGACGGCGCTTTTGATGAGTCTCGTGATTGGCCTTGGCATCGACTACAACATCCACATTGGCGACCGGTTTGCAGACGAACTCGCTGAGGGTAACTCCGCAGTCCGGTCGCTGCGAGCGGCTGTCACTGGAACAGGCGGTGCACTGCTCGGCAGTACGCTCACCTCTGCTGGTGCGTTTGCGACGATCGCGCTGGTTCCACACCCACAACTGCAGAGCTTCGGTGGCATCGTCGTCATTGCGCTGGTGATGTCCTTCGTTGTGAGCGTTATCGTGTTGCCAAGTCTGTTGTTGCTCTGGAGTCGGCACACGAGTGCTGATCTCTCTGCGAGTGTCAGTTCCGAAACGACCAGTACAGCCGATTGATCTGGTGTACTAACCGGGATCCAAACCCAGTTGGTCGTCCAGACCGATTTCCTGACTGATGCCAGCGCCGCTCTATCACTGCCCAGAACGCGGCTTCGAAACACAACCCAGCGCATCTGAGAACCAAGCAAAATTGCTCACAGGTGAGCAACGAAGGCAACTCTCGAAGTTCATGAGCGGTGCTCTCAGACACTTCCCCGAAGATGCCGGACTTTCGCTCGACCCAGCGGGATGGACGGCATTCGATACTCTCGTTGAAACGGCGACAGACCGCTACGAGTGGGCCAATCGGCAGTGTGTCGAGGGGACTGTCGCGGTCGATCCGAAGGGTCGATTTGAACGACGGGACAAAGTGATCCGTGCTGCGTACGGCCATTCGGTCGATGTCACGATCGAGAGAGACAAAATGCCGATCCCCGACGAACTGTATCACGGCACACCGGAGCGTAACTTGCCCTCGATTCAGGAGAACGGACTGCAACCGATGGGACGACAGGCTGTTCATCTCTCTGAAACCGTCGAGGAAGCACTCGATGTCGGCAACCGACACTCCTCGTCGGTTGTCGTCCTTCGAATCGACACCGAACAGCTTCGCAAAGACGGATTCGAGATCTCGAAAGACGGGAAATCTGTGTACACTGTCGATGCTGTCCCGGCTGAGTATCTCGAACGACACGACGTGTGATCGGTCGCTGGTTGTATCCAGACAGCAACGTGTGAGATATTTGCCAGCACGTCCCAAGCATGCATATCCCGGGCACCACTACACTGTTGTACGGAGCGCTGTATGTCGAGATCTGAAGATACCATAGACCGAATGATGGAGCAAGCAGACGATTTGATGCTGAAACGGCAAGCCCTGGATGACGCTCCCTTTGGCATCACAATTGCGGATATGAGACAGGAAGACCAGCCACTCATCTACGCCAATGGCGGATTTACCAGTATTACTGGCTACCCGGCAGACGAGGTTGTGGGACGGAACTGTCGGTTTCTGCAGGGTGAGGAAACCTCGGAGGAGCAAATCGGTCGGATGCGCGAAGCGATACAATCGGGCGATTCTGTCCAGGTCGAACTCCGAAACTATCGGAAATCAGGCGAGCTGTTCTGGAACGAAGTGACACTGTCACCGCTTTGTGACGATTTTGGAACCATCACTCACTATCTCGGCTTTCAGCAGGATGTCACCAGACGAAAGAAGTACGAACAGAAACTAGAGGAACAACGCGACGACCTCACGGTGTTAAACGAAATGGTCCGTCACGATATTCGCAACGATCTACAGGTGGCGATGGCCTCGATGGAGCTCCTTCAGGCAAAGAGTGAGTCGGCCGACCAGGGACCAATCTCGACGGCACTCGAAAGCATCATCCAGGCGATTGCGCTGACGAACACCGCGCGGGATGTTGCCGCCGTAATGCTCGATGAGGGAGACAATTACGAACCGGTCGATCTGAGCCGTACCATCGAATCCGAACTTCAGGACTGCCGGTCGTCGTTTCCGAATACGACGTTTTCGGTTGTTGGTACGCTGCCGCAGGTCCAGGTCCGAGCGAACGACCTGCTCTCATCCGTCTTCCGGAATCTGTTTACGAATGCCATTGTCCACAACGATTCAGACCAACCACGGGTCGCCGTTGCCGCTGAGATTCGTGACGACGAGGTCGTTATCACCGTCAGCGATAACGGGCCAGGCATTCCCGAGGAGGCGAGCGCACGGATTTTCGACAAGGGGTGGACGGGCGACCAATCGGGCGGAACTGGCATTGGACTGTATCTGGTAAACCGACTCCTCACCAACTACGGTGGTAGTATTTCCCTTGCGACCGACCGAACAGCCACTGAGGAGGAACTCGATTGTGCAACGTTTGTGATTCGGCTTCCCCTGGGAACATCGCACTGAGAGTACACGTCGGCTTATCGTGAGATTCAGAACCATCCCAGAGGGACAACAATATTACGCCGCCTGACATACGTTCGGGATAGTATGGGAGTTCGGCCACCCGCAACCAACATCGACGACGAACCGGAGACAATCGAGTTCGGCATCGCAGCACTCGACGCGCGGGTCGAGGACCGGAACGTCTCGTTTCCGATCACAGCTACCGATCTCGACGCCGCTCACGGCGATATCACTGTCGCTGTCGATGCTGCTGGTCACACGATCACACTGTCTGAGGCACTCACAGAGTGCCCCGATGAGGAGTTCGAATCGCGCCAGGCACTTCTCAACGCCCTCCACCCTGTCTTCGAAGAGAAACGCGAGAACCTATCAGGTGGTATCCTCGGCCGTCTCCGGTCACTCGTCCCGTTCTAACAGCTCCGGCCGTGTGCCGGTGCCGGTTTGCTCACTGTCGTTGTCTTCTGTTTTCTCTGGTGGCTGTTGTGGCCTGCTCTCAGTGCTGTTGCTCTCCGGTTCGTACTGCGACAGTGTGTCGAGTTTCCGTTCGATTCGCTCCACGCGCTGTCTATGCTGTCGGTTCGTGCTGACGATCAGATCAGAGAGCACGCCGAACATAATCAACTGGAGTCCAAACAGGAGTGAGACGCCAGATCCCAGCGCGATCACCTCGTGTGAGATATCGTAGACGAAAAACCGAACGATAACGAACACCGCAAGCACGATCCCGACAAGAACACTCAGAAATCCGACACTTCCGAAGTAGAATATCGGATTGTTCTTTTTTGCCATCCGGTACAGCGTGACGATGATATTTGCTCCGTCGCGGAACGGTCGAAGATTCGTCTCCGAGCCTTTTGGTCGCGGTTTGTAGGTGATCGGCACGACAGCTGTCTGGATGTCGTGGCGGACACACTCGACAGCCAGTTCGGTCTCGATTCCGAAGCCGTCTGCAGAGAGCGCGAGGCGCTCGAAGGAATCGGTCGTAAAGGCTCGGTAGCCACTGAGAATATCCGACAGCTGTCGGCCGTGGATAATCCGAAACGCGTTGTTTATCAGTCCATTTCCAACCCTGTTGAGCCGGGTCATCGCACCGGGCTGGAGATCTGCGAATCGGTTGCCGATGACGTGTTCGGCTTCACCGGCAAACAACGGTTCGACCATCCGATCTGCCTGTGTCGGCTCGTATGTGCTATCACCGTCGACCATTAACACGTACGGGGCCTCGATCATCTCGACTGCTTCCCGCACTGCCTGCCCTTTGCCGTCTCCGGACTGTTCGACAACGCGTGCGCCCGCATCTGTTGCGATCTCCTGGGTGCCGTCCGTGGAACCGCCGTCGATCACCAGCACGTTCTCGTAGCCAGCATCTCGAAACCCCTCGATAACATCACCGACCGCTGCGGCCTCGTTGTAGGTCGGGATGAGAACACATACCTTCTCGCGCTGGCTCATTGACTCTCCCTATACCACCTTGGGAATAAAACGTATGTGGTTGGACCGGCTCAGTCCTCGAATCCAGCTGCGTCCATCACCGATGCGAATTCGTCGGTGTCCATCACGTCTTCATAGACGATTGCCGTCGCCATCCCGCCGGGGTAGTTCCCTTCGGTGTTCACGTGGTGTGCCTTGTGACAGTGTGCCGGCCAGATGCCAGGATCGCTGTCGGCCTCGAACTCGATCGTGATTCGTTCTGCTGGGGCGATTTCGACGACATCCTCTTTGTAGCGCGCAGGTTCGGGGATCACCGAGCCGTCTTTTCTGACAACCTCGAAGCGGTGACCGTGGGTGTGGAACGGATGGGTTTCATAGCCTGCGTTTCCGATGTGGACTCTGACGGTGTCGCCCGATTCGACGAGCAGCGGTGTCCCCTGTTCTGGATGGAACGTCGATGGTGCAGCTCGGCCGTTGATCGTGTACTCATCAGAGCGCCGCTCGCGTGGGTCGTAGTCGACCTCGTTGTCGACGTAGCTCTCGTGGATCGTCGTATCCCAGTCCCGCAGCGTCAAGAAGTACTCCTTGTCGGGCTCGTCTCTCTGTTCTGGCACCACGTGAATGAAGCCGTACATCCCCATATCCAGGTGGGAATCGGTCTGAACGTGACAGTGGTAAAAATGCGTGCCAGGGACGTCTGCGATGTAGCTGTAGGTCCTCGACTCGCCGGGGTTGACTCGCTCGCCACCAGCGACCGGCGCACCGTCGTCATCCCAGTTTTTGCTAATCGCGTGTGTGTGAATCGTGTGGGGCCGGTCGTGGTCGTTCTCGTACATAATGTCGAACGATTCTCCCTCAGGGACGACGTAGCGTGGTCCGGGAACAGATGGATCGAGATCATCAGCCTGCCAGGCCCAGACTTCCGGTAGCTCGACGGGACCGCCTGCCCCGTCTTCTGTCACAATCTGGTGGCGCGCAGAGACGGTTCGTAGCGTCGACTCGAACTCCTGTTCAGCCAGGTCGATGACGCCCGGATTGCCAGTCACCGGTAGATCGCTCTCCTGATCCGACTCGTCGGTATCTGCCGTCTCGCCTGTTTCTGAATCGTCTGTTTCTGTACTGTCGGCCGACAGCACGCCGTCGAGACAGCCTGCAACCGCGACCGTCGTTGCCGCGCTGGCACCCGCAAGGAACGTTCGCCTGCGTTGTCGAGTCATCTTCACCTGAATATTGCAGTCGTATATACATACAGCATCCGCGAATTCTCACCCCAGAGGAACTGTTCCCATCCTTCGAGAATACCGCTGATAGATAGTGTAGAATATCCCGATCCAGCTCGAAGGAGCTGTATGGAGTACGTTACCCTGAATGATGCAAGCGTTCCTGCGGTCGGTATCGGAACCTGGCAGATGAGTCGACAGACTGCCTACGAGAGTGTCTCGACAGCGCTCGATCTGGGCTATCGACACATCGACACCGCACAGCTGTACGAAAACGAGGCGGGCGTCGGAAGCGCGATCCAGGACAGCGATGTCGACCGCGATGAGCTGTTCGTAACGACGAAGGTAAATCCAAAATATCGGTCTGCGGAGACGATCGTCGACGCTGTCCGTGGGAGTCTCGACAGACTCGCGCTCGACGCCGTCGATCTGCTGTTGATCCACTGGCCACACCCACTCGCCAATCTGGAGGAGGTCATCTCTGGACTCGACCAGGCTGTCGAGGAAGAGCTAACCAGATATATCGGAGTGAGCAACTTCGGTGTCGACAGACTCGTCCGGGCGCGTGAACTCGCCGATGCGCCGATTCTCACCAACCAGGTGCTCTTTCATCCATGGTGGCCACAGCGTGATCTTCTCTCGTACTGCCAGCAACACGATGTGATCCTGACTGGCTATAGCCCACTCGCAAACGGCGGTGCGATCGACGACGATCTCCTCGCAGACATTGGCACGCAGTACGACAAAACCGGTCCGCAGGTTGCACTCCGGTGGGCAACACAGCACAAAAATGTCGCCACGATCCCGATGTCGACCTCGCGTAACCATCTCGCTGAGAACATCGATATCTTCGATTTCAAACTCACACAGGCCGAACACGACCGAATTACTCGGCCCTCGTATCTCAAAACCGGTCTTGCCATGGCGCGCGGACAGCTCCGGGGCTAGACGGTCCGACACAGCGAAATAAAGTTCTCGAGGACAACGTCTGAGCGATCACCGTCGGTGCTGTAGCCGTTATCCTCCCAGCCGTCTATCTGTTCGATCTCCTGGCGACGAAACTCCGGGTGGAACTGGACCGACCAGATCGGATGATCAGTGTGGGTCGTGGCGAACGCCTCATAGTAGGGTGCTCGACCAATGATTTCCATCCCGTCGCCACGGTCGAGGACGTAATCACCGTGATACACTGGGACGTACTCTGAAATCTCCTCGAACAGGGGATGGTCGTTGTGGTCCCACTCGACGAACCCTTTCATGAGCGTCCCTGGCTCGACGCTCCCGCCGAAGGCAGTGTTGATGAGCTGGTGGCCAAAACAGACCCCAAGCAACGGAACCGACTGATCGACACACCGCTCGATTACTGCCACCCCTGGCTCGATCCACTCGCTGTGGGCACTCTCGTAGACACCTGCCGTACTGCCACTCAGAAGAACACCGTCAACATCGGCGACGATCGATGGGTCCGGCTCCTCGACAAACCAGTGGTACTCAACAGTCGGCAACTGGTCTGCGATCGCTCTCGGGTGAAAACGCATTCCCGGCTCTGGCTCGTTGTCCACAACGAGTAACTCGGTCATCACCATGCAATTGTGGCCGGCGGAAAAATGCGCTTTCGTTCTAGGTGCACTGTTGATCGATCCTAATACATCCTATGATAGAACTCATATGATAAGGGGATAGCTCATACGTTCAGGGAAATAGCTATATACTACCACTACTTTTCACTATTTGCAACACAACAAAACAAAATAAAAGAAATACTATCAGGAACTGATCAATCAGACTCGGAGAACCCCATGCCTGTATAGCGACACAACTACCTGACCCAGAATCCACCTGTTCTGGTGTGGCCAACACATCCCTCTGCACAAAAACGCGGCCGGGCTTTTTGCCTACGCGTTTCCTATCACCACTTCATTAGCCGGAAACAGTGTCGTCTGATACTGATTACGACGGAGCGTCAACTGGACACTCTGTCTGGATGCCCCTCCTCGTTGGGTCACTCTTGCTCCGAAGTCGTTAAGAAACTCTCCGCCGAAGCGTGGCGTATGCAAAAGCTCATCATCCGTGGCGATCCCGGGATCCGAAAAGGTGCCGTGATCGAATACGAGGGTACCGAGTACGTCTGTTTCGGCATCAACCGTCAGGGTGAGTGGAACGGACCCGAGGACGTCCAGCTCTGGTGTACGATCGGTGAGGAAGACGAAAAAGAACGGTACGAACGCCGGGAGTACATTCCGATGCATCTCGATGTCGAATCGACTGACGCCGAGGAGATTACCGTTATCGAGTCCGCGTCGTGAGACGGTTGCTGGTCAGGCTGGCAGGACGACCTGGCAGCGCAGGTAGCGTCTTTTTTATTCCCGGAGCCCGACTTCCCCGACTATGCGTCTTGCAAATATCATCGCGCGGCTGTTCCTGTTCGGAGTCGTCGTCGCAGCAGGGCTCGCAGCGGGCTGGTTTCTGTTCATCGACCTCCCACAGTCAGGACTCGAACTGGCAGGGATCGTCTTCATTCTCCTCTTGATCCCAATGCTCCTGCGAGCGGCCGGTGGTGTCGCGGGGTCGGTCGCACCGCGGTACAACGTCGCAGAAGTCGCAGTGACCGGCCCGATCACTCGTCAGACCTCTGGTGGCGGAATCGGCTCGCGGCCAAACAACACGGGTGCCGACGAGATCGTCGAACAGATCGATCGGGCAAATCAGGATTCGAGTGCGCAGGCACTGTTGGTTCGCTTGAACACCCCCGGTGGTGAGATCGTTCCGAGCGAGGATATCAAACTCGCAGCAGAACGGTTCGAAGGGCCGACGATTGCCTACGCGACAGATACCTGTGCGAGCGGTGGCTACGAGATTGCAAGCGGCTGTGATGAAATCTGGGCGCGAAAAGGCAGCATCGTCGGCTCGATCGGTGTGATCGGCTCGCGTGTCACCGCAGCTGATTTGGCAGACAAACTTGGACTGGAGTACGAGCAACTCACTGCCGGCGAGTACAAGGATGCGGGTGTCCCGCTGAAAGACTTAGAGGAGGACGAACGCGCCTATCTCCAGGGGCTGATCGACGATTTCTACGACCAGTTCGTCGACAATGTCGCCGAACGACGGGAGATGGACCGTACCGAGATCGAGGAGACAGAAGCCCGTGTCTTCCTCGGCACCGAGGCGGCAGAGAACGGACTGGTCGACGAACTCGGAACCCGCCGGGATGTCGAGAACGCGCTCGAACAGCGGCTCGGTCAGGAGGTTGTCGTCCGCGAGTTCGAGCCGGAGTACGGACTCGCTGGACGGCTCAACCTGGGTGCACAGCGGTGTGCCTACGCGTTCGGTGCCGGCATTGCCGGCTCGGTGCTCGGGGAGGACCAGCAGTTCAAGTTCCGGTAGCGCAATCGAGATACTGTCATCGGTCGGTTCACTCTGCAACCACGACCCGTTCACAGGACAGAAGGGTTTTATTTTGAGCTATAGTTAGCTTCTGTGTACCATCATGACTGGTCCCCATCGTGGGCGAACTCAGTCGCAGAGCCGTCGAGCTGTGCTGCAGTCACTCACAGCGATTGGTGGTTTCGCCGTTTTCCCCTCTGTGACTACCTCCAAACCGTCAGGATCGATCGCCGCTGAGTCGGCTGCGTTTCGGATTACAGAACTAGAACTGTCACCAGAGGATGTCGGGCCAGAAGCTTCGGTCACAGTTAGCGCACAGATCACAAACGAGGGATCAACCACTGAAACAGGAACTGTTGAACTGTTGGTCGCTGACCATGTTGTTCGGGACAGAGAACTCACTCTCGATAGCGAACAGACTGCGGATCTCTCCTTTGAGACATATGGGCCAGCCGATGAAGGTGAGTACGAGTATACGCTCAGGATCGGAGAGGACGCGGAACGTCGGACGCTGACCGTTCGCTCTGGCCCACCAGGGCACTACGGGGACGACGATCACACTCACAGTTCCACTGAAGACGACAGTCCAACAGGAGAGAACACTGCAGATGACAGTCCAACAGGAGAGAACACCGATGATAGTGGTGCCGGATTCGGCGTTGGCGGCGGGCTGGCAGCAGTGGTCGGGGCCGGCTATTTGCTCCAGCGGTGGCAGGGGCGGGATCGGTGAGTCGTGGCTGTAAGAACCGATGGGCTGATAATGCTCCGTCGCATCCCGTCAGGTATGGTAACTATTAACCCCCCGAAAGAGCGGATCTGCGAGCGGTGCGGGCGGCGAGATGTCTGGAATGATGACCAACAAACCTTCGTGGCAAAGTCAGGATTCCATGGCCAACCCCACTGTCTCCACGAGTGGGATATCAACGGCAGGTACAACCCACTCGAATCACAGTCCTGATGGCGACGATCTACGTCACTGCACCACCCGATGCAGCCGACAGCATCGCACGAACACTCCTCGAGGAGCGCCTCGCAGCCTGTGTCAATCAGGTCACCTGTGACTCTATCTACCGGTGGGATGGAGAGATCCACGAAGACGAGGAAGTGATTTTACTGATAAAAACGACCGCTTCGAACGCCGAGGCTGTTCGCGAGCGGGTCGCGGAGAGACACCCGTACGATGTTCCCTGTATCGAGCAGTTCGACGAGGCGACAGTCACTGACGCATTTTCACAGTGGCGGGCGGATGTCACGGCGAGGCGATAGTGCTTAGAGTTGGTAAGCCACTGTCGCTCAGAGAACTGGATACGGAACAGCCCCGGCGTCGAGGAGGCCAGCGCTTGCGAGTGCTGAGAGCACGACACTCGTGATGAGAATGGCGACGAAAGCAGGATCGAAGTGGGTGTCAGCGTGCGCGTACAGCACTCGCTGTGCGAGTTCGGCGATGGCCGCAGCAGCGACGCCGAAGACGACTGCACCCGCAAGCGCGGCTACCGGCGAGCCATCCACTGCGACGGCGACAATCCCGGCTGGCAGTGCGATGTGGTGTGTGACTGGCACATCGTAGATCTCCGCAGAGACCGCAAGCAGCGAGGCGGCGGCGATCCCAAATGCGAGGAAGGGACTGTCGGCGACAACCGCGACGATGCCAGCGCCGAGGCCAACGCCCGCGCCCAGCCCGAGGACGAGCCGTGGTTCGTAGTATGCCGGCTGCCATGGCTCGACGATATGGCGGCCGCCAGTGCCCTGTGCCGTCTCGTCACCCGTTTTACCCCAGTAGCGACCCTCAGTGAACGGCGACATATCGAGGAGTGACCGATCCAGTTCGCGGAGCCTGCCGAGCAGTGGGTAGCCGAATGCTGCTCGGTGAAACAGTGCAGAGAGAACGATCGAGAATGCGATCGGATCGACAGGAACAGATAGTCGTGCTGCAAGCGTTGCGATCGTGATGCCCACCACCCCGAATCCCGCTCCGACGAGTACGACACCAGGCTCGCGGGGCAGTGGGATCGCGATCTGTTTCGCCTGGTGGTAGCGAAACGTCGTATCGAATGTCTGCTTGCGACCGGCGTAGGCCGCAGCGGCGACACCACCAGCGAACGCGACGTGGGGACCGACAACCGGTCCGAACCCGAGCGCACCAGTGATACCGACTGCATCGAGTGGTGCCACAGCTGGATCTATCACCGAAGGGGGGTTGGTCGCGAGCACGCCACTGCCAGCCATCTCACCGACAACGATGACAACGCCGGCGAGCCCGAGCATCGGGAGCGCCCCAACGAGCGCGCCGGCGACCCCACCGATGATCGCGCCGACGAGCAACCAGAGTGTAAGACTACTGAGAACCATTGATCCTGTAATCACAGCCAGATAGCTCTCGGTCGGTTCCCAGGTTACTCCGAACGGTACGTTGCATTACCTCCCACTGTGTCCAGGTGGCTCATAGTGTTGACGCTGTCGAGTCGAACACTCGAGCGATAGAAGCAGTGGTTACTCGTCTTCTTCTTCGACGACTTCCGGGTCACGCATGGCTGTCTGGAGACTGTCGATTCCGTTGACCCACTCGGCGACGAGGCCAAATTCAAGCTCTTCGGTCATTCCAATATCCAGCTCAGCCCCGTCGATGATCAGCGTCCCGGCCTGGACACAGTAGCCAAGCGCAGCGTCGAGGTTCTCCTCAGCTTCGGCCTCGGCGGCCGCCGAAATATACTCCTCGACTGTTCCGTCTTCGGCAGGGCCGCCGACGATGAACTCCTCGGCAGCGTAGAAGACACACATCAGTGATGTCTGGACGCCGTCGATCAGCATCTCCTTTTCTTCGTTGTCGAATTCGACTTCCGAGAGCACCACTTGCTGCATATCTTCGAGCTCACCGAGTGCCCGCTCCTCGTCGATGACTCCGTCGTCGAAGTCGGTGAGTATCTTTGCGATTGCGATTGCTGTGTCGTCCTGCAGATTCAACAGCAGTCGGGCCGAGTCTTCCTCTTCCGGGTCGATCTCCTCCTCGCGGAGACGGTTGATCCAGTTTTGCCAGCGGTCGTCTGTGTAGTACTCCCCCGGTTCGTTGCTCATACTCATCGGTACGTCGCTCTTGGGTTATTACTTTCGACCCGTCGGCTCATTGGAGAGTCCAACACGACACCCGCTCATGTGATGGATTCTGTAGTTACATACCCCGAAACGGTATCTTGGGTCGCTGTGGTCGTGACAAACTACATCTGATCGTTGTACTGTCTCTTGGATGTGAACTGACGAGTCCGTTCTCTCGCTCGCAACTATCTGGTGCCTTGTTGTGGCTATTGGTGATACGATCACAGATAAGTGTGAGTACGGCGCGAGCAGTCAGAGGACGGTCTGCGCGACAAAACAGGACGCTACTGGGTTGTTTCTTCGTCGAAGAAGCCATCGACATCCTCCAGACCGAGGACGAACGCTGGATCGAACGCAGACGCCGGCGTATGATACCCAGTCGGTACCGAACTGGTTTCTTGCAGCCGTTCGAGCGCGGTGGTGGCCGCATCGACAGTCAGCGCGTACGGCTCGGGAGTCCGCAGTCGCGTCGTCATCGTGCGCTCGCCGTCGGTTACCTCACCCCAGATCAGGGCCGTCTCGGTGTTTCGGCGTGTCTCCGATGGGCCGCTGAAAGCCTGTTTTGCCAGCCACTGGAGACCGTCTTTGATCGGATCAATCTCAAGGATCGCGGTCGCTGGTGAGGCAATCTGGAGTGCGCGCCCGGCGGTCGCAGACATGGGAGTGTAGACCTCGATATTCTCGATGCCGGTCGTGTAGTACGCTGTTGCGACATCTCCCCAGGGGATCGTCACAGCGTGACGCATGCCAGCGCCGAAATCGATCTCTCGCTGCTGGGAAGCGAATGGCACCTCGACGATTTTCCCGTCGCGGCGAACCTTCCCGCCGCCGGAGCCGTGTTCGATGATGGAGGCGACGGTTCCGCCCGAGAGCGCACCCATCGCCTCGAAACCCAGTCTGAGTTCGTTTGCCGATGGAAGTCTGTCGTGCAGGTGACTGGCGACACAGTCTGTTGGGACGACATCGAATCCTATCCCTGGGAGGAGGAGTGATTCCGCCTTCTCGGCATCCCGGTCACGTTCTGCGAGTGCTTCGAAAACCGGAAACTCACCAGTAATATCCAGATAATGTGTGCCGGTGTCGAGACAGGCATCCACCAGCGGTTTGTAGGTTTCGACGAACGGGCCGGCACAGTTGAGTACGATGTCGATCCCGTCGAGCTGTGTGTCGGCTTGCTCGACATCGAACACGCGCGAGTCAGTGTCGAGCATCGCGGCCAGTCCGCGTGTTTTTGTTCCATCTCTGCCAGCGACGGTCACGTCCAGCCCACGATCGACTGCTTCCGTTGCGATCAACTCTCCAGTGTAGCCGTACGCCCCGTAGATGAGGATACTCATACACTCTGGTTTGAGCCTTGCTGGCAAAAAGCCAACCAATTAGGTTCGAGCTGACTATTCTGCCGCGTTACCTGATTGAATGCTATCAGTTTGCCAGTCGTCCTCTCTCTCTACTATTTATATGAGTCGACGCCAAACTGCGGGTAATGGGTAGTTACGTATGTACCGTTGCTGGCGGAAACGGGGGCGTTGGAAAGACGACGACAGCCGTCAATCTCGCTGCCGTTCTCGAATCTCGCGGGTACGATACAGCGATTATCGATGCGGATCTGGCGATGCCTAACGTTGCAGAGTTGCTCGGCGTCGACAACGAGGTGTTTCTCCACGACGTGCTGGCAGGCAACGCAACCATAAGCAGGACGCTTACGGATACGCCGGCGGGGATGACCATCATTCCCGGTGAGCCGAGTCTGGATGCGTACGCACAGGCAGATCCGGAGAAGCTAAAGAAGGTCACAGAGACGCTCCGGAGCACCTACGATGTGGTGGTGATTGACACTGCCGCAGGATTGAGCAAAGAGACGACTGTCCCGCTCGAACTCGCCGACGGCGTTATACTGGTCACGACGCCTGATCACGTCTCACTGACTGATACCGGCAAGACCGGGACGATTGCCGAACTGGTCGACAGTGAAATTCTCGGTGCACTGCTGATGCGCGCAACTGCGGCGACACCGATCGCGGAGATCGACGACGAGTTCGATTTTGCTGTACTTGGCGGGATTCCGAACGATCTCGACGCCGCAGGAGATGAGCCACTCGTCAACACAACTCCAGAGAGTCCTGCGGCAGTTGCGTTTGAGGAACTCGTCGACGAACTCGAACCGGTCTTTTTTGAGGGAAAACGCAGCGAAGATATCGAACTGGTTCCGAAAGCGTGGATCGAGGACTAGCGGTGTACGCGTCGGAGATTCTGCAGAAACTCTCCAAAGACAGCCTGACAGCGCTCACACAGCGTGTAGTTAGCGTACGCTGGCAGTCGGTCACCGACGCGGCGGTACAGCTCGACGCCAAGTACCGTCTCCCGGCAGCTCCCGTCACAGAAGCTACACCCGTTTGCAACAGCTGCATATCCATCGCCGATCCGCTCCCGAGAGACAGGCGGTTGGTCGTGCTCGTCCCAGGCGTCTAGAAGCTCGGTGGCCTCCGCTGCACACGTCGGACACAGTGTGATCCCGCCGTGGGGGCCAACGGAGTCTGGAAGGTCACACTCACTTCCTGGATATAGTTGGAGTGCGAGCATTCGTTCTTCTAGCTCACACGAACAGAACGAACACGAGAGGCTCCCGGCCGCAGCCACTGTCGGTGTTTCCTGGTGCTGAGTACTCATAGGATGACAGACGTGGCCTTCCTTCAAAGAACTGTGTCAGACGGATGGCAGCCGCTCGTCTGCAGGGCAGAACCTCCGGAGTATTCCGTACAAAACGAAGACGGTATCAACCTCCTCATCTAGTAGCCAAATTATGAGCAAACGCGATCTGAGCGGCGACGATACGTCCCTGGAACACGAGAACGCGATGCAGGACGTCATTGCCGTCGACGCCGATGATACTGAAGAGGGAACAGTCAACAGACTTGATGCACACACAGGCGACGGCATCCGTCATCGAGCATTCACAACGCTGCTTTTCGACGAGGATGGCCATATTCTGCTCGCCCAGCGCGCTCCTGACAAACGACTCTGGGATACGTACTGGGACGGCACCGTTGCCTCACACCCAGTCGAGGGTGAGACACAGGTCGAGGCCGCAACCAAACGCCTCGACGAAGAGCTTGGTATCACACCAGAGCAGTACGACGATTTGCGCGTAACCGACCGGTTCGAGTACAAACGCTACTACCTCAACGAAGGCGTCGAACACGAGGTCTGTGCGGTTTTGCAGGCAACGCTTACTGATACGAGTCTTGACCCCGACCCGGAGGAAGTCGGCGGTGTAATGTGGGTTCCCTACGAACGGCTCTACGAGAACCCCCGCTGGTATCGTCAGCTTCGTCTCTGTCCATGGTTCGAGATCGCGATGCGCCGCGACTTCGACGACGCCTAGGTTTTTATATAGCGTTCGACCCAACGCCGTCTGGTAAGTCCTCAGTTTCGTACTGCCACGATGGTGGCACGATCCGACCGAGATCTGGGTGTTGTAGGTGTCGACGAGCCCGGTCGCTCACCGTATCGAGGGCGTTTGCCTCGTTGACTTCGTCCCGAATAGCCTGCCACTTGCGGTGTCTCACCCGAACTGTCACGGGGACCAGATCCACATCTGCGAGTTTTGCGATCGAGAGACGGTGTAATCCAGCGCCTTTCTTTGCGACTCTGCCATCCCGGTAGATGTTCACACCGATCTCTTGCAGCAGTGGGTGTGGCGCATCCGTATTCTGCCGATACACCGACTCCGGGTCTTCTGACAGCAGTTCGCGCTGGGAGCGATAGCCATCTTCGACAATCCGCTCGTACAACTCATCGAGGGAGTCGACATACGCGGTGAGTGCTGATTCGGTCTGACACCGCCAGTAGGGATCACCCGCTTCGATCCGCGCTCTGTACGCTCGATACAGTGGTGTTTCCGGCCATTCGGCACCGTTTTCAAACCGCTCTCTGAGCGATTGGTGGACCGGGTGTTCCTCGAACCAACAGTCCGGACTGTCCCACTCTCCGCCAGCAACGAGTCCGAACTGGGCTGGCCCCGAGCCGTGATGAAACTCGATTTCTTCGGGCTCGATCCAGATTGGATGGGCTGGGTTTGCGTCGCTTCTGTCCGTACCCAGACGTGCGGTCATCGCGTAGTAGCCTTCGACCACCGGAAGCGGAACAATAGGGCTAAGCTGTTCAGTCGTTTTCTGTCTGGTGTACTGCCAGATGATGCTGAGCGCAGGAGTCAGTCCCTGTTCGCCCACCAGATCGAGTCCACGCGATAGCGACTGTTGCATGTGCTATTCAGTACATCTGTGCGCATCGGAGATAACGGTCCCCCGTCACGCACTTACCGGTCGATGGAATCGCCGCGTGGAAGCCGTATCTTCACTGTACAGCCGTCTTCGTTTTCGAAATCAACGGTTCCGCCAGCGCGCTCGACGACCCAGTTGACCAGCCAGAGTCCAACACCACTCGAATGCGTGAGTGCGGTCTCCTCTCCAGAACGGATCGTCTGTCGCTCCTGTTGGTCGAGTCCAGGGCCGTTGTCGGCAACCTCGATCACCACCTGGCGGTCGTCGCTTTCTTTCTCGTTGATGCTGACGTGGACTGATGGCTCGTCGCTGTCGTTGTGTTCGATTCCGTTCGTCACGAGTTCCTCGAATACCGCGACAAGCGAGCTTCCGCCAGCGACGACGAGCGTTTCGGGGAGTTCGAGGAACACGGTACCGCCCGCCGGTGAGAGGCCGCCCGTTTCGCGCTCGCCACGGAGTTCCCTCGCGATATCGATCGTCGTTCCGTCCTCGGCGTCGAGCATCCGCGAGAGTCGGCCGAGTTTGTCGCTTCGATCGACGATCTCGTCCACTGCGTCGGTTGCCTGTTCGAGATACGCTGTCGATTTGTCGGTATCTTGTGTGGCCTGTGCGAGTTCGATGTTTCCGCGGACGAGGTTGAGTTCGTTTCGCACGTTGTGCCGAAGCATCCGATTTAGCACGTCAAGGCGTTGCTCACGCTGTCGCTGTTCTGTGATGTCCCGACAGCTCAACACGCGCCCGGACAGAATCCCGTAGCCGCCAGAGAGCGCCGACACCCGGATATCGAAATACCGGATCTTCCCATCGCGTTCGAGGGCAACCTGTGCCTGGTCGGCCGTCTCATCGACGGTCTCACAGAGTTCGGGTGAGATGCTCTCGAGTTTCCGGCCAAGAGACTCACTGCTTTTGATCCCGAGTAGCTGCTGGCCGGCAGGATTACAGTCGACGATCCGGCCGGCATCGTTCAGGATGATCATCGCATCGTCGAGTTCGGTGAGTGCGGCCTCGCGGCCGAGTTCGCGGGTCGCGGGGGCGATGCCAAGCAGTTCAGTCTCAAGTACTGTAACAGCCAGGATGACGCCAGCAAGCACGTAGCTGATCCCCGTCGGATCCAGCCCTGGCGGGAGCACTTCGACGCTGTACAGTGAACTCGTGGCCATCGGAACCACCACGGCGACCAACAATGCGACAGCCTGCCACTGGTACAGGCGGTTCGTCTGTAACAGCATCCGTACCAGCAACAAAGCGCCACCCGCAAGCAACAGTGAGGAGTACAGCTGGTGTGCTAAGAAGGCAAGTTCGAACTCGAGTGCAAGCGCATCGAATGTCCCGTAGCTAACAATCTCGTGACCTGACCAGACGAAGCCATGGCTGTCGTTCGTCCAGACGAGCGACCAGAACACAATGGGCTCGACGAGCAACACCAGCCACAATCCACGGGTCAGCAATCGTTCGTTTCCCGTGTATTCGATGACGAACAGCAGCCAGGCCAGTGGCAACAGCGCAGAGAGTGAGAGTGCAATCGCGGTAACGAGCACCATTCTGTCGAGCCCTGCCTGTGCAACCTGTAGCCCCTCGGCGATGGTCCAGACGCCCGCGCCGGCGGCAAAGACCACAAGTGGCTTTGCACCCGGTTTATCGCGATAGACAACACCAACTGCAGCAGTACAGATACCGACGATACCGGCAAGAAAGACGAGTGGAAAATAAAGCGACTCGCTCATCCAGAATCACTCACTATTGCAGCGACGAACGCATAAGTGTACCCGCCACCAGTAGATCTGCTGAGAGGTTTTCTCACTCTGAACCCGGAGACTGTGTCGCAACAGCAGCCCAGACAGCGGTCAGGCCGAGAATAATAGCGGGAATCATCGGGAAGACGAGATACGCCTGGCGCATCGAGAAGCCAAGTGAGCTAATGAAGCCACTCATCTGTGGAATAAACAGGATAAACGCCGGAATAACCAGAAAACAGATCACGACGACGCCGACGAGAAACCAGCCACGCCAGTCGATGTCGTCGGCGGCCTCGACATAGGTTGGTTTCCCGGTCTGTCGGTCGCGTACTTTCCCGTCTGGTAGTGGTGACTCACTCTCGGTTGTCGCTTCGCCGTCGGTATGCTGGTCTGGGGGAGTGGTGGCGTCTGTCTCCGTCCCAACTGTCTCCCGTGGGTGATCTGTCGGCATTCGAGTTATCCGGTTTTAGCACTACTTTGCCAAAGCCTTCACGTTCTTCGAGTAGCCGGTGACCGCGAGCCGTCTCGCTCATCGGAAGCACCTCTCGAATCCGTACCTCGAAAGTTCCATCCCAGACGCGTTCGAGCACGTCATCTACCTCACCCGGTGTCCCCATTGTCGACCCGATTACAGAAAGCTGATTCCAGAAGATTCGGTTGAGATTCGTCTCGGGTGTTGGACCCGCTGTTGCACCGCAGGTGACGAGCCGACCGCCCTTTGCCAGCGCTCGCAGTGAGTGCTGGTGTGTCTGTCCACCGACGTGATCGACGACCATATCGACACCGCGGCCGCCGGTCGCCTCCTGAATCGCCCTGTCGAATCGTTCTGTGTCGTAGTTGATGGTGTGATCTGCACCGATTTCACTCGCGTATTCGAGTTTTTCTTCGCTCCGTGCCGTTGCAAACACCTCCGCTCCGGCGTAGTCGGCAATCTGGACCGCTGCGTGGCCGACACCGCCGCTTGCGCCGAGTACAAGCACTGACTCGCCGGCTCTGAGTTCACCGCGTGTGAGAAGCATTCGCCAGGCTGTCTGAAACACGAGCGGTGCAGCCGCTGCTGTCTCCCAGTCGACGTGGTCGGGGACTGGAACCAGATTCGTCGCGGGGACGACTGCCTGCTCGGCGTGAACGCCCCGGACGTGTTCACCGATCAGGTGGAAATCGACACACATCGTTTCCTCTCCTGCTCGACAGAACTCACAATCGCCACAGCTCACGCCGGCCGAGACTGCCACACGATCGCCGGGTTCGAACCGCTTTACCCTGTCTCCAACTGCTGTGACGACACCCGCTGCGTCACTCCCCGGGATGTGTGGCAGTTCGAGGTCGAGCCCCGGGAGTCCGCGTCGTGTCCAGATGTCGAGGTGATTCAGTGCTGCAGCTCGAACGTCAATGCGGACCTCTGTCGGACCGATCTCTGGTGTCGGATACTCGCCGTACTCGATGACTTCTCTCTCTCCATGGGCGGCGAAGTGAACTGCCTGCATATCCGGAGTGAGACAGACCACGATCAAAACGGTACTGGTCAGCTACCTGGATCTGTCCGTTCGATTGAGGGAGTCTCTCCGATGACGAACTATCACCGGTGATAACTATGTCCTGTAACTAAGTGCGTTGTCGAGAGAGTCTCTGTATGGATGGGGGTATTAGGGTTCTCTATGTCGATGGTGATGCTGCGTCTCGAAGTGCGATCATAGATCGCCTCGAAGGTGCAGACGATCGGCTGCAGATAGATACTGCCCCGACTGCCGCGGCCGCGCTCGATTGCCATTCAACCGAACACTTCGACTGTATTCTCGCTGTCTCTGTACTCCCGGACACCACAGGGCTTGGGTTACTCGATCAGATTCACGCAACTGGATCACCAGTCCCATTCGTGTTGCTTGCCAGAGACGGATCTGAGAAACTCGCAAGCGATGCGATCCGTGCCGGCGTCGCCGACTACATCCCGGAAGACACCCCAGACTCCCAACTGGCTACGCGCATTCTCGAGGTTGTCGATGGAAACGAGACGAACCATGACGGTGTGGAACCGGAGTATCTCTGGGAGGCGATCAATACCGCACACACACCACTTGTGCTGTCGGATCCGAACAAGGAAGACAACCCGATGGTCTACGTCAACGACGCCTTCACCGAGATGACTGGCTATCCGAGATCGGAACTACTCGGGCGAAACTGCCGACTGCTGCAGGGCGAGCAGACAGATCCGAAGCGAGTTGCCCAGCTCAGGGACGCGATCGACCAGGAGAAACCGGTGACCGTCGAACTACGCAACTACCGGAAGGACGGGACGATGTTCTGGAACCAGTTGACCGTTGTCCCGGTGTACGACACAGCGGGAAAACTCATTCGGTATCTCGGGACACAGCAGGATATCACCGACCGGAAACAGCGAGCCGAGAAGCTCAAGCGCTACGAGCGACTGGTCGAACATCTTCCGATCGGTGTCATTCGGACGACGCCTGGCCCCGAAGGAACGATCAGACTGGTAAACGAGGCGATGGTCGACCTGTTCGAGGCCGACTCCAAGGAGACGATCCGAAACGTCTCGGTTGCAGAGTTGTATGCCGATCCAGCCGATCGTGCACGCTTCAGTGACCGTCTCGAAGCCGAGCGAGTGATCAAACACGAGGAACTCCTGATGGAGACTCTCGAGGGAAAAAAACGGTGGTGTGACGTTTCAGCCGTTGCCGTGTCACAGAACGGCGAGACCGTCTTCGAGATCGCGATCCAGGACATCACTGAACGAAAGCGCTACGAATACGATCGTACACTGTTCAAACAGGCAGTCGAGCAGGCAGGAAACTCCGTTCTCATCACAAGACGTGATGGGACAATCGAGTACGTCAACCCAGCGTTCGAGCAGACCACCGGCTATGAGGCGACAGAGATACTCGGGCGTACTCCACGAGTACTGAAATCTGGCAAACACGACGATGCGTTCTACGAGGAGCTCTGGGAAACGATCCTGGCTGAGGAGATCTGGGTGGGTGAACTGATCAACCGGCGCAAATCGGGCCGTCTCTACTACGCTTCACACACGATTGCACCGATCACCGACGAGAGTGGCGAGATCACTCATTTCGTCGGGATCCAGTCAGATATCACAGAACAAAAACTCCGAGAGAAACGCCTCTCAGAACTCACTCGCATCCTTCGGCACAATCTTCGGAACCGCGCGAATGCACTCAAAGGACACGCAGAGGTACTGGAGGGGTCGGTTCCCGATGAAAACAAGGACAATCTCTCGTATATTCTCGATCAGGCGGATTCGCTTGCCTCGACGACGGCGAAAGCGACGAAGATTCGACAGCTCATCAACCGAGATATTCAGCGAGAGGATCGATGTAATCTTCAGACCGCGCTTACTGATCTCCAGACTGAGCTGGAAGCAGCCTATCCGGCGATGGAGCTCACACTCGATTCCACGCCAATTGAGATCAGTATCGATACCGAAAGTCTGCAATCGGTTGTTCGTGAGCTGGTAGAAAATGCGGTCGTTCACAACGATCAGCAACCACCACAGGTCACAGTCACTGTCGACGAAGCCAGCTCGGAGAGTGGACAGATAGGCATACACGTCGCGGACAACGGCCCAGGAATTCACGACCAAGAGCGGGTGGCAGTGCGTGTTGGCCCGGAGAATCCGCTGGAACACGGGAGCGGAATCGGGTTGTCACACGTCCATCTGGTCGTTACCGAGCATGGTGGAGAGGTCACGATCACCGACAACGAACCACGGGGGAGTGTTGTCACGATTTCTCTTCCGCCTGCCGAATAGTGTGGTCGACTGCCTGCCGAATAGTGTGGTCGACTGCCTGCCGGGTAGTGTGGTCGACTGCCTGCCGGGTAGTGTGGTCGACCGAACCCCGAGTAGCGCCGTCGAAGACCGGCCGAGTTTTCACCCCCCAGGACGCACTGATCCATAATGGACGAGACGCTTGCGACACAGATCAAAGAAACTGCAGAGGTAAACGCGCTGTTCAACGCGATCAAACACGAAAGCGAGGCACAGGTCGGTGCGATTATGGGCCCGCTCATGGGAGAAAACCCCGAGTTCCGGGAGTACGGTGACGAAATCCCAGGCGTCATCGCACCAGTGATCGAGCGAGTCAACGCCATGAGCCACGAGGAGCGTCGCGACCGCCTCGACGAGCTTGCACCGGAGAAACTCGCCGAACTCGACGAGGAAGCACAAGAAGACGACCAGATCCTGCCGGATCTCCCACACGCCGATGCTGCCGACGAGATACGAATGCGTGTCGCACCGAACCCAAACGGCCCGTGGCATATTGGCCACGCCCGGATGGCCGCTGTCGTCGGCACGTACAAAGAGCTGTACGATGGCTCTTTCGTCTGTCGGTTTGATGATACCGACCCAGAGACGAAACGGCCCGATCTCGGTGCGTACGACGCAATTCTCGATGCAATCGATTATCTTGGCTTCGAACCCGACGAGGTACTCCGTGCAAGCGATCGCCTCGAAACGTACTACGAACACGCACGGACGCTCATCGACGAGGGCGGTGCCTACACCTGTTCCTGTCCCGCAGACGAGTTTTCGGCGCTGAAAAACGCTGGCGAGCCCTGCCCACACCGTGACAAGGATATCGAGCAGGTTCACGAGGAGTTCGACTCGATGGTCGCTGGTGAGTACGGCGAGGGCGAGATGGTGCTTCGGGTCAAGACCGACATCGAGCACAAAAATCCCGCTCTCCGCGATTTCGTCGCCTTCCGCATCATCGAGACACCACACCCGCGCGAGGAGGCAGCCGAGTATCGCTGCTGGCCGATGCTGGATTTCCAGAGCGGGATCGATGATCACCTCACCAACATTTCACACATCATCCGCGGGATCGATCTGCAGGATTCGGCGAAACGCCAGCAGTTCGTCTACGACTACTTCGGCTGGGAGTATCCCGAGGTTATCCACTGGGGACACGTTCAGGTCGATGCCTACGATGTGCCGATGTCGACATCGACGATCAAGGAGTTGATCGAGGAGGGCGAACTCGATGGCTGGGACGACCCACGCGCACCGACCATTGCGAGCCTGAAACGGCGGGGAATCCGCGGAGAGGCGATCGTCGAGGCGATGACCGGGCTCGGAATGAGTACCTCGAACGTTGATCTTGCAATGTCGACAGTGTATGCGAACAACCGCGATCTTATCGACGAGAAGACGGATCGGGCGTTTTTCGTGCGCGACAGCGGCGAACACGATGCCATCGAGAAGTCAGTTATCGACGGTCCTGCTGCTGGCCACCCCGCTGTCCACCCTAACCACGAGGATCGTGGAAACCGAGAGATACCAGTCGAGTCGGCTGTGCTTGTCGAATCAGACGATCTCCCGCCAGTGGGTGAGCGGCTCTGGCTGAAAGGCTACGGCTGTGTTCGACATACCGAGGATGGTTTCGAGTACACCGGTGACGACCTGGACGTCACTCGCGAGGAGGATGTCGATATTGTCCACTGGGTTCCGAGCGACGAGAATCTCGATGTTCGCCTCCGAACGATGGGCGGAGACGTGACGGGGTACGCTGAACCCGGCGTAAGCGAGTACGACGTGGGTGATCTGCTTCAGTTCGTGCGAGTTGGGTTCGTACGGATCGACAATCACGATGAGGGCCGCTCTGTCGCATACTACACCCACCCGTAATAAGCGCATACTACTCCCACCTCTGACGGCCGGTACTGCACCCGCCGATGGGCGTGGGCGGCCAGACTCCAAAACTTAAGTGTGCTCCGGATGTGAGTTAGAGTACCAATGGCAATCGATCCAGAGTTCGAGACGAACTACGAACAGATCGGCGAAAACGACGGCGTCGCGATCTGGTCACCCGACGGCGAGGAGCTAACTGAGGAGAAACAGGGGATCCACGGCACCCACGTGGCAGTGGATTTCGATATCTGTCTCGCTGATGGTGCCTGTCTCGAAGACTGTCCTGTGGATGTCTTCGAGTGGGTCGATACACCAGGCCACCCAGAGAGTGAGATCAAGGCACATCCGACACACGAAGAGCAGTGTATCGACTGCATGCTCTGTGTCGATGTCTGCCCAGTGGATGCGATCGACGTGGATCCGAGTCGCGCCGGCAGAATCTAACGTTTTATCGTTTTCCGTCCATACCCAACCCCTTTGTCGGACTGTCAGGCAGGCTGTCGTAACATTGTTGTTTGCTAGCAGCGCACAACTGCGGAGAAGGCTTATTTACAGTGGCACGTAACCCCATCCCATGGGCCCCCAACCAGCCGCCCTGGAACGCGTCATCGAACACGGTGAACGCGAGGGTGGCAGCGTCGAGTTCAAAGAACGGCTCACGAAAGAGCTACACCTTGCTGAGGAACGACTCGAAAGTCTCGTTGCACAGCTCCGCCACCGGGTGCTCTCCGGCGATGGCACCGCGACCTACGTTATCGGTGTCACCGATGACGGCCAGATCGCGGGCATCCCACAGGAGACGTTCTCGGAATCGATGGACGTACTCTCGCTTCTGGCCGAGGAGGCCGACGCACACATCGCCGATGTCGAGACCTGGGGCGTCGACTGGCAGGACAAAAACGATGCAGAGACGACCCTCGTCGGGATGGCCACAGTCAACGAAGGCCCCGTGATGGAAGACGACGAGCATATTGTCGTCGGCACCGCTGGCCACGTCGATCACGGAAAATCCACGCTCGTTGGGTCACTCGTCACCGGCGAAGCCGACGACGGACAGGGTGGGACACGGAGTTTCCTGGATGTTCGCCCGCACGAGATCGAACGCGGACTCTCGGCTGATCTCTCCTACGGTGTCTATGGCTTCGACGAGGACGGCCCGATCCGGATGGATAACCCTCACCGCAAAGGCGACCGAGCGTCGATCGTCGAAGAGGCCGATCGGCTTGTCTCCTTCGTCGATACGGTCGGCCACGAGCCCTGGCTGCGAACGACGATCAGGGGACTCGTGGGACAGAAGCTGGATTACGGGCTGTTGACCGTCGCTGCCGACGACGGCCCGACGAAGACGACACGTGAACACCTTGGGATCTTACTGGCGACTGAACTCCCGACGATCGTTGCACTCACCAAAGCCGATCTGGTTACCGACGACCGCCTCACCGAGGTCGAACGGGAGATCGAACGGCTGCTCCGCGACGCGGAGCGATCACCGCTTCGGGTCGACCGCTACGGCGTCGACGCCGCTATCGACGAGATCAGCGAGACGGTCGTCCCAATTGTCACAACGAGCGCAGTCGCAGAGAAGGGACTCGAGACACTCGATACATTGTTCGAGCAGTTGCCAAAAACCGGGATCGCTGATACCGACGAGTCCTTCCAGATGTACGTCGACAGAACTTACAACGTCACCGGTGTGGGTGCTGTTGCGTCGGGGACGATCAGATCAGGTGCGGTCGAGACAGGTGATGAGTTGCTTCTCGGTCCGATGGCAGATGGCACCTTCAGGGAGGTCGAAGTTAGAAGTATCGAGATGCACTACCACAGGGTCGATCAGGCCAAGGCTGGCCGGATCGTTGGCATCGCCTTGAAGGGAGTGGACGAAAGCGAGATCGACCGCGGGATGGTGCTCGTTCCACGGTCGAGCGAACCCCAACAGGTCCGGGAGTTCGAAGCCGAGATTATGGTCCTCAACCACCCGACCCACATCGGTGACGGCTACGAGCCGGTGATCCATCTCGAGACGATCAGTGAGGCTGCTGCGATACACCCGGACGATGGTCATCTTCTGCCGGGAGATACAGGACGTGCACGAATTCGGTTCAAGTTCCGTCCGTATATGATCGAAGAGGGTCAGCGATTCGTCTTCCGCGAAGGGCAAAGCAAGGGTGTCGGGACCGTTACCGATGTCGATCCGTAGTTGGGCTCACTCCCTAGACAACATCGATTGCACCGAACATGAACCCGGCGTGTGGTGAGCAGTAGTAATCCTGCTGGCCGGTTTCTTCGGCCACCCACTCGAACGTGTCACCCTCTGCGGAGATGGTTGCGTTGAACTCATTTCCACCACCGGAGCGGCTGTCAAGACTATCAGTCGACGTGACAGTGTGGAAGACGCCATCTTCGTTCACCCAGCGGATCGTCGTCCCCTGGTCGACGCGGATGAACGGCTCGACGAAGAGGAAGTCAGGCTCGTTGCCAACTCCTTCCCGGGTGATTACCTCGACTTCGTCTTCACCAGTCAGATCCACGAAGTCGTCCTCACCAGGGTCGTCTGGTAGCTCCGGTGGGAACTCACCGTCATCTTCGTCGTCCGCATCGTCGCTATCTGAGTCGTCCCCGTTTTCACCGACATCGTCCGAAGCTTCAGCGTCCTCGTCATCGTCTCCTGCAGCAGCGTCATCGCTTTCCTCGTCACCGTTCCCATCTTCGTCGTCACCGCCGACACAGCCGGCCAGGGCGACCATCGAGACGCCTCCCGTGCCGACGAGCAGTCGCCGTCGGTTGAGTTGTTCGTCGATCATTATGCGTCAGGTGCAGGGGTTGGCATGAACTCTCGGTCGACGCTGACATCGATTGGTTCCTCGTGGAACGGGTACTCGATTTCACGCACCGAGTGGTGGACGAGCCACGCACCCTCGTCGTCGGTGTCGTCGCCACCGTGGCCAGCTTCCCAGGAGTCGGCATCGCTGAGGTGGAAGTGTGTGAACTCGTCGGTCTGTCCGGCTGGCACGTCCTCGACAGTGAACTGACCGTCGACAGCGATCCCGAAGTAGTCGAGTTCGTTCGCTTCTTCCGGATTCGGCTCGTCGAAGTGCAAGAAGATGTGGACGTCGTCGTTTGCTTCGAGCCAGACGTGTCGGGGCGTGTAATCTGCACCGTTGATTGCGTGTTGTGCGTTGTTGTGCGGCCGGTCGTCGAACACCTCTAGCAGCGCGTCGCGGTCTTCGGCGCTGAGGCTGCCCTCGTCGCCACCTGGCGATTCGAAATCGGTCGAGTGACCGTCGCTGCCCTCCGGTGGATCCGTCACCATGAAGTCATAATCCACGCGTGGTGAGATTGCGTCGTCGTGGAACGGATAGTTCACGTCTCTGACGGCGATATGTGACAGCCAGTACCCTTCGTCACCTTCTTCGCCGCCATGGCCACCTTCCCAGCTGTCGGCGGTGTGTTGA
>LKMJ01000378.1_pt1 | contig 32970 bp, 34 predicted proteins | sample 643391 | NCBI WGS metagenome assembly LKMJ01 (sample SAMN04112250, study PRJNA286221) | soda lake metagenome | biome: soda lake; feature: Kulunda Steppe; material: water; isolation source: sample PL-Br10 brine of Picturesque Lake | place: Russia: Kulunda steppe | collected 2010-07 | reverse complement strand
GCATTTACGCCGTGCCGCGCATGCTTCATGAAATGGAGCTGGATCAGTTGATCGTGGAACGCTTCAACCTGTCTGCGGGTGAAGCGGATCTTTCCGAGTGGGATCATGTGTTCGAGCTTGAGCAGAATCCAAAGCACGAAGTGACCATCGCCATGGTCGGCAAGTACATGGAGCTGCTTGATGCCTACAAATCTCTGATCGAAGCGCTCAACCACGCCGGACTGCATACCCACACCAAGGTGAACATGCGGTATCTGGACTCCGAGGATCTTGAGCGCGATGGCACAGGTGCCCTTGCTGATGTGGATGCCATTCTTGTGCCCGGTGGCTTTGGCGAGCGTGGCGTGGAAGGCAAGATCAGCGCCGTTCGCTACGCACGGGAAAACGGCATACCCTATCTGGGCATCTGCCTGGGCATGCAGGTGGCGGTGATTGAGTTTGCACGTAATGTCGCGGGGCTGTCCGGAGCGCACAGTACCGAGTTCCGCAAGGATTCACCCTATCCCGTGGTCGGTCTGATTACCGAATGGGTCAACGAGGAAGGCCAGCTCGAGCGTCGGGCGGAGGACTCCGATCTGGGCGGGACCATGCGACTGGGTGCACAGGACTGTCAGCTGGTGGAAGGCAGTATTGCCCGAAGCTGTTATGGCAGGGATCTGATCAGTGAGCGCCACCGTCACCGCTATGAAGTGAACAACAATCTGCTGCCAAGGCTGGAAGAGGCCGGGCTGCGTGTGGCCGGGCGGTCCGGTGATGGCGCTCTGGTGGAAATGGTGGAAGCATCGGACCATCCCTGGTTCGTGGCCTGTCAGTTCCATCCGGAATTCACCTCGACGCCACGGGATGGGCATCCGTTGTTCCAGGGCTTTGTGAATGCGGCGCTGGTCCATCAGGGCAATCGATAACTACGCAGGAGAGGGATACAGCCATGCCGCGCACAGACATCACCATTGGTGATCTGGCGGTTGCCAACAATCGCCCCTTCACACTCTTCGGTGGCATGAATGTGCTGGAATCCCGGGAGCTGGCACTGGAGGTTGCGGACGCCTTTGTACAGGTCACCGGCAGACTGGGCATCCCCTATGTGTTCAAGGCCTCCTTTGACAAGGCGAACCGCTCGTCCATGCATTCCTTTCGCGGACCGGGTCTCGAGCAGGGGCTCGCGATTCTCGAGGAAATCCGGGATCGCTATCAGGTACCCGTGCTGACTGACGTTCATGAACCCCATCAGGCGGAACCGGCCGCCCAGGTCTGCGACGTGATCCAGCTGCCGGCCTTTCTGTCACGCCAGACCGATCTGGTGGTGGCCATGGCCCGCACAGGAGCCGTCATCAACGTCAAGAAGGCGCAGTTTCTGGCGCCCCATGAAATGGCCCACATCATCAGCAAGTGCGAGGAAGCCGGCAACGACCAGGTGATCCTGTGTGAGCGGGGCACGGCCTTCGGCTACAACAACCTGGTGGTGGATATGCTCGGTTTCGGTGAAATGAAAAAGCTGGGCGCGCCGGTTTTCTTTGACGTCACCCATGCCCTGCAGATGCCTGGCGGCCGGAAAGACTCCGCGGGGGGGCGGCGCGAACAGGTGACGGAGCTGGCCCGGGCTGGACTGTCGCAGGGGCTGGCAGGGCTGTTTCTGGAAGCTCACCCGGACCCGGACAGCGCCAAATGTGACGGCCCCTGTGCGCTGAGGCTCAGCCAGCTGGAGCCCTTCCTCCACCAGCTCAGGCAGCTCGATGACCTGATCAAGGGCTTCAAGCCACTGGATACGGCTTAATGTTTTTATAGTGTTTCGGTAACTGATGAAAGAGGTTATAGGATGACGACAATTGCGGATATCAAGGCCCGCGAAGTCCTCGATTCACGGGGCAATCCGACGGTTGAGGCGGATGTGATTCTCGCCTCCGGCGAAATGGGCAGCGCCTGCGCGCCTTCCGGTGCCTCCACAGGCTCGCGCGAAGCGCTGGAACTGAGGGATAAGGACGAGAACCGGTATCTGGGCAAGGGTGTTGAGAAGGCGGTCGCCTCCGTGAAGGGGCCGATTCGCGATGCGCTCAAGGGTAAGGATCCACTGGATCAGCGTGCCATTGACCAGATCATGCTTGATCTGGATGGCACCGACAACAAGCAGAACCTGGGCGCCAATGCCATTCTGGCGGTGTCCCTGGCCAACGCCAAGGCGGCGGCAAAGTCCATCAACCGTCCGCTCTACGAGCACATGGCCAAGATCAACGGCTCACCGGATAAATTCTCCATGCCGGTGCCGATGATGAATATCCTCAACGGCGGTGAACACGCCGACAACAACGTGGATATCCAGGAGTTCATGATCCAGCCGGTCTCCGCGCCCACCTTCAGGGAGGCACTGCGTTGTGGTGCGGAAATCTTCCATAGCCTGAAGAAAGTTCTCAAGAAGCAGGGGCTTAATACCGGTGTGGGGGATGAAGGTGGTTTTGCTCCGGACCTGCCCTCCAACGAAGCCGCGCTGGACGCCATCCGCACCGCCGTTGAGGAAGCCGGTTACAAGCTGGGCGAGGACGTGACCCTGGCGCTGGACTGCGCCTCCACCGAGTTTTACAGTGATGGCGTCTACGACCTCAAGGGTGAAGGCAAGCAGTACAATGCGGCCGAGTTCACGGATTATCTGGCCGGACTCTGCGAGCGTTTCCCCATTGTCTCCATTGAGGACGGCATGGATGAGGCCGACTGGGATGGCTGGAAAACCCTGACGGATCGCCTTGGCAGCAGTGTTCAGCTGGTGGGCGATGACCTCTTTGTGACCAACACGCGGATCCTGAAGGAAGGCATCGAGAAGGGTGTCGGCAACTCCATTCTGGTGAAGTTCAACCAGATTGGCAGCCTGACGGAAACCCTCGATGCGATTCGCATGGCTCAGGATGCCGGCTATACTGCAGTCATATCACACCGTTCCGGTGAGACCGAGGACACCACGATTGCGGATCTGGCTGTGGCCACAAGTGCCGGGCAGATCAAGACCGGTTCACTCTGCCGGTCCGATCGGGTGGCCAAATACAACCAGCTGCTGCGGATCGAGGAACAGCTGGGTGATCGTGCGCTGTATCGCGGCCGCGCGGAAATCAAGGGTCAGGGCGCCTGAAGGCAGGTCCTGACCGGCCATGGAGCCGGGTCTGATGAAATGGCTATGGGCACTCATTATCCTGCTGATTGTTATGCTGCAGGCGCGACTCTGGGCCGGCGAGGGCAGTCTCGTCCAGGCCTGGCAGTTGCAGGAGCAGATTGAGCATCAGGAGGAGGTCAATGACAACCTGTCGGCCCGTAACGATGAACTGTTCGCAGAGGTGGGCAATCTCGGCGAAGGGTCCCGCGCCGTGGAGGAACGGGCGCGGGTCAACCTTGGCATGATTCGCGAGGACGAAACCTTCTTCCTTGTGGTTGAGCCCTGATCCGTTTCCATGGCCCCATCAACTGAACCCAGCCTGGTCGGCGATCTGCCGGCCAACCTGAAAGTGATCATTCCGGCAGCGGGCATTGGTGCCCGCGTCGGGGGTGATCGCCCCAAACAGTACCAGCTGCTCAACGATCGTTTCCTGCTTGATGTGACACTGCAGCGTCTTTCCGCAGCGCTGCCAGGCGTGCGTCTTCTGGTTATGCTGCACCCTGACGATGTCTGGTGGTCGCGATCAGAAACTGCGGGCCTGGCGCTGGTGGATACGGCAACGGGGGGTGACACAAGGGCCGATTCCGTGCGGCTTGGCCTGGCTTTTCTTGAAAGTGATGCGAAAGCCAGTGATCCGGTGCTGGTGCACGATGTGGCCCGGCCCTGTTTTACCGCCGGTGACATCCACAGGCTTCTGCATGAGACTGCCCGCAGTGAGCATGGCGGGCTCCTCGGCGCGCCAGTGCCGGATACGGTCAAGGAGGTGGATAACGGTCGGCGGGTGAGGCTGACCCGGGACAGGCGCTGGCTGTGGCGGGCGCTGACGCCCCAGGTTTTTCCCTATGGCGCGCTGAAACAGGCTCTGCACCACGCCCAGGCCGAGGGCCTTGAGGTGACCGACGAGGCGTCCGCCATGGAAGCACTGGGGTATGCTCCGCTTGTCGTCCCTGGCCGTTCCGACAACCTCAAGGTGACCTACCCGGAAGATCTGGCTCTGGCGGCCTGGTACCTGCAGCAGTTCCATGAACAACACCCGGAGACACCGAAATGATACGAGTTGGGCAGGGTTTTGATGTCCATGCGTTCGAGGAAGGCGAGTTTGTTACCGTCGGGGGCGTGAACATTCCCCATGAAAGGCGCCTGAAGGCCCACTCAGACGGCGATGTGCTTCTGCACGCCATTTCAGACGCCCTGCTTGGCGCTGTGGCTCTGGGGGACATCGGCCACTGGTTCCCGGATACCGAAGAGCGCTGGCGTGACGCGGACAGCCGGGCACTGCTGCGTGAGGTCTACCGGCAGGTCCAGATGCGCGGTTACCGACTGGTGAATCTGGATGCCACCATCATGGCCCAGGAGCCGAAAATGGGCCCGCACATGGGTGCGATACGCCATAACATCGCTGAGGACCTGTCAGTGAATCCGGAGCGGATCAACGTCAAGGCAACGACGACGGAATGGCTTGGGTTTGTCGGTCGCGAAGAAGGTATGGCCGCGCAGGCAGTGTGTCTGGTGGAAAGCCGCAAAGCTGAAGGTTCTGGCTCGTGAGTCAGTGGTCACTGACCGGCAGGCGTGCCTGGGGGGAGTCTGCCGGGCGGGGCGTTATCCGCAGTGAGCCCGGGGATTTCTTTGTCGACGAGATTCTGGGCTGGCAGCCTTTCGGAGCCGGTGAGCATCTGCTGGTCCGGCTTGAGAAAACCGGTGACAATACCGATTACGTGGCCGGCGGCCTGGCCCGGGTAGCTGAAAGCCCGCGCATGGACGTGGGTTACTGCGGGCGAAAGGATCGCCACGCGGTGACGCGCCAGTGGTTCAGCATCCGCCGCCCCGATACCAGTGCCGATGAGGCGCTGGTTGAGCGCATTGGCGAGCGCTGGCCGGTGCTTGAGTGGACCCGCCATTCCGCCAAACTGCGCCCCGGCGAGCACAGCGCAAACCACTTCGTCATCCGGGTTGGTGAGGCGGATTGTGATGCAGAAACCCTCAACTCCCGCTGGCGCCTGATCACAGAGCAGGGGTGCCCGAATGGGTTCGGGGCCCAGCGCTTCGGGTTTGACGGGGGCAATCTGGAGCGTGCTGCCGCGCTGACGACGAAGGAACTCAAGCATCCCCGCAGGCGCGCCAAAGCCGGCATCTACCTTTCGGCAGCCCGGGCCTGGTTGTTCAATCAGTGGCTGGACCAGCGGATTGAAGCGGGGGATTGGCTCACGCATCAGCCCGGTGATCCGCACCCAACGCCCAGCGGGCCCCTCTTTGGTGATGATGCCTGTGGGGCTGAAGGCGCTCTGGCGGAACGCGAAATGGCCTTTTCGGCCGGGTATCCGCAGTTCATGGACCTGTTCCGGGCGACCCGGATGCGCCCGGACCGTCGCGCATTGGCGCTTAAGCCGGTAAACTGCGCATTAACGGTGGGTAACGCCGAGATCACCCTGGCCTTTGAGATTCCGGTTGGGTGTTTTGCAACGGCGGTACTGCACGAATTAATGGACGTCGAGGATTCATCACGAACTCTATGAACCTGTTACTTTCGAACGATGATGGTGTGCATTCTCCCGGGCTCCAGGCGCTTTACGAAGCGCTCAGCGATATAGCCACGCTGCGCGTTGCAGCACCGGATCGGGATCACAGCGGGGCCAGCAACGCCCTTACGCTGACACGCCCGCTGGCGGCCACGGAAATGCCCAACGGCTTTTTTGCTATTGATGGAACACCGACGGACTGCGTGCATCTGGGCATCGGGGATATGTTCGATATTGAGTTCGAACGGGTGATTTCAGGCATCAACACCCATTCCAATCTGGGTGACGATATTCTCTACTCCGGTACTGTGGCAGCGGCGGTGGAAGGGCGTCTGCTGAAGCACCCCCCCATAGCCGTTTCCCTGGTCAATCGGGGGAACTGGCGATTTGATACCGCCGCACGGGTGGTGCGCTCCCTGATCACTCGGGACGACCCGCTGGCGGTGCCGCCGCGCACGGTGCTCAACGTCAATGTTCCGGATCTGGACTGGGATGAACTGCGCGGCGTTCAGATCACGCGGCTGGGTCACCGTGGACGGGGCGAGCTTCCGCAGCGCGTCTCCTGCCCCCGGGGAACCGAGCGTATGTGGATCGGTGCGGCCGGTGACGAGGACGACGCAGGACCGGGTACGGATTTTCACGCCGTGCGCGAAGGTTATGTCTCCATCACACCGGTGAAAGTGGACATGACCCATTACGACACCTTCCAGAGTCTGAGCGATTGGATGCAGGGTGGTCTCTGAATGAACACGGAACTCCAGGGTATCGGTATGACGTCGCAGCGCACACGCCGCCGGCTGGTGGAGCGTCTGCGCGAGGGCGGGATCCAGGATGAGCGCGTACTGGACGCCATTGCCCAGGTCCCGCGCCATATCTTTCTGGATGAGGCGCTGTCCCATCGCGCCTATGAAGACACAGCCTTACCGATCGGCCATCAGCAGACGCTGTCACAGCCCTATGTGGTGGCGCGCATGACGGAAATGCTTCTGGCGTCGGGGGCGCGGAAAGTACTGGAGCTTGGAACAGGTTCAGGCTACCAGGCGGCGGTACTGGCACAGCTCGTGGATGAAGTCTACAGCGTGGAACGTATTCGCCCGCTCCAGCAGCAGGCTCGGGAGCGGCTTCAACGGCTGGGTTATCGCAATGTCTATCTCCGCCATGTGGATGGCAATCAGGGCTGGCCGGATGCGGCGCCCTTTGATGCCATCATGCTCACCGCTGCCGCATCGGATGTCCCGCAGCAACTGCTTGAGCAATTGACGGAAGGGGGCGTGATGATTGCGCCACTGGGTAATGATACCCAGATGCTGACCGTCATTACCCGACACGGTGACAGCTACGAACGTGAGCCTGTGGAGCCGGTGCGATTTGTACCGGTGCTGGGCGGCGTGGTGCGATGATCGGAACGGACCCGGACGGCCTGAGAACCCAGGGGCCTCTGGGGACCTGGCTGCGCGGTTGTGCCATGGGCGCGGCGGACATAGTGCCAGGGGTTTCCGGCGGCACCATTGCCCTCATTACGGGTATTTATCTGCGTCTTCTTACAGCGCTTGGCAACATTCCGGGCGCCGCATTTGATTTTCTGAGGACGAGGCGCCTGGGTCAGTTTTTTCACCAGACTGATGCCGGTTTTCTGCTGGCGCTTGTCGTGGGTGTTCTGACCAGTGTCTTCAGTCTGGCGCACCTGATTACCTATCTGATTGAACACCATGAAGTTCTGGTCTGGGGCTTCTTCTTTGGTCTTATCCTTGGCGCCATCGCCCACATCAGCCGCCAGATCCGGACCTGGCGTTCGCTTGCGCCGGTGATGCTTGTGCTCGGTGCTTTTCTGGCCTGGGGCGTCAGTCAGCTGCCTCCGGCCGCGCTGACGCTCTCCGCACCGGTAGCGTTCGGGGCCGGGGCACTCGCCATTTCCGCCATGATCCTCCCCGGGGTTTCAGGCAGCTTCATCCTGGTGTTGCTGGGGCTCTACGCACCCGTGCTGGCCGCGATCCGTTCACTGGATATGGGCATCATGCTCTTTTTCGGGCTCGGCTGCATCGTTGGGCTGCTGAGTGTGGCACGGCTTGTGGCCACAGCGTTGCGGCGCCATCCCAGTGCGACCCTGGCGTTGCTGACCGGTTTCATGATCGGCGCTCTGCACAACGTCTGGCCCTGGCGGATTACGGTGACATCACGCACGCGCTCAGACGGCTCTGAGCTACCCGTGCTGCAGGACAATGTACTGCCCTTCGACTATGCTCAATCCACGGGCGAACCACATCAACTGGCCAGTGTTCTGGTACTGTGCATTCTTGGGATACTGTTCGTGCTGGGGATAGAACGCGTTTCCAGAGTGAGACGTCCTGCACCTGAATAGTGAGAACTGTTACCGCGAGTGTTCCGTGAAGTAACAATGCGGTAATTGACGTAACTCTGATGTGGGCAAAAAATATCCATCCAAAAGAATTATTTACTGGAGATTTCTCATGTTTCGGTCAATCTCTAAGATTGTTTGGTTATCGTAAATAGGTTTTTATTCCTTAATGTTTTTTTAATGGATGGGTTTCGTGACGCCCGAGAGTAACAACAGGGTAGCTCTGCGCAGGCTGATTGGGCGCTTCGCCCTCGCCACTGTGCTGGTGTTCTCAGTGTCACTGATCACCGCCTGTAATACGTCGGATCTGCTCATGGATCCTGACTATAACCCTCGCGTAACCTGGGGGCGACACGTGGTTTCCTCCGGTGAAACGCTTTACACCATCGCCATGCGATACGGCTGGAACTACCGCGAACTGGCGTCTGCCAACGATATTGACCCTCCCTACAGAATCCAGCCGGGCGATGTCATTCGACTGGACAGAGAGCCCGAGCAGACAACACGGACCGCTTCCGCCTCTTCCTCCCGCAGCGGAGAAACTGACTCATCCAGTGATCGTTCCGGCGATGCCGGCGGCTCTGAAACCGCCTCCGACTCCCCTGAACCGGCACCTTCCACTGGTCAGTCTGAAGCGGACAGTGGTAACAATGAGTTACAGGCTGCGGATGGGGGCGTTTCAGAGATTGAGTGGGATTGGCCTCACGTTGGCCCGATTATTGCGAATTTTTCATCGGACAACGCTGAAATGAATAATGGCGTTGGCATCGGTGGCGACGTGGGGGATCCCATTCGCGCGGCTGCAGACGGCAAAGTGGTGTATGCCGGCAGCGGTTTGCTGGGTTACGGGAATCTGATCATCGTAAACCACAGCGAACGGTTCCTGAGTGCTTACGCGCACAATCGCACGATCCTGGTGGATGAGGGCGATTCGGTAAGTCAGGGGGACAGCATCGCGGAAATGGGGGATACAGGAGCCGATCGGGTGAAGCTGCACTTTGAGATAAGAAAAAACGGCGATCCGGTCGATCCAGAACAGTACCTGCCACGGCGCTAGACAGGAGGCTCCCGGAAAAACAATTGAATAATCGGGAGTGTTCAAGGGGTAGTTCCAATCAAGCAGGGTGATTGCTATGTCAGCAGAGCGTGAAGAGATCGTTCAGGAAGTGGCATTCGGCGAGCAGCAGACCGAAGCTGTAACAGAGCCAGCCGCCGTCGCGGCAGTGGAAGATGAAGCCGTGGCGCTTGAAAAGGCCAGAAACAACACGAGCCGCTACAGCAGTGGCAACCGGCAGATGGATGCAACTCAGCTGTATCTCAATGAGATTGGGTTCTCGCCTTTGCTGACACCGGAAGAGGAAGTGTATTACGCGCGTCTGGCCCGCAGTGGTGATGAAAGCGGGCGCAAGCGCATGATCGAAAGCAACCTGCGGTTGGTGGTCAAGATCGCCCGGCGTTACGTCAACCGGGGGCTGACTCTCCTGGATCTGATCGAAGAGGGCAATCTGGGCCTGATCCGGGCTGTGGAGAAGTTCGATCCGGAGCGGGGCTTCCGTTTCTCCACCTATGCCACCTGGTGGATCCGTCAGACCATTGAGCGGGCCATCATGAACCAGACCCGCACCATCCGTCTGCCCATCCATGTGGTCAAGGAACTCAACCTCTACCTGCGTGCGTCGCGTGAACTGAGCCAGCAGCTTGACCATGAACCGACGGCCGAAGACATTGCCGAGAAGGTTGAAAAGCCGGTATCCGATGTAAAGCGGATGCTGGGCCTGAACGAACGTGTGGCTTCGGTGGATACGCCCATCGGCAACAACGGAGACAAATCGCTGCTCGATACGGTACCGGATGAGGGCTCTTCCGATCCGGCCTCGGTTCTCCAGGAAACCAATATGCGTGGCTGCATCGAGACCTGGATTGATCAGCTCAGCGATAAGCAGCAGGAAGTGCTCTGTCGGCGCTTTGGGTTGCGCGGCTACAACACCAGCACGCTGGAAGAGGTGGGTTCCGAGATTGGTCTGACCCGTGAGCGTGTTCGGCAGATCCAGGTGGAGGCGTTGCGTCGCCTGCGTGAAATCCTGGAAAAGGAAGGCCTTTCCGGCGATATGCTGTTCCAGGCCTGATACTCTGTAAAGGCGGGCCGCTCGGCCCGCCTTTTTCTTCCTCTATGACTGTCCAGTGGGCATAAGTCGCATTTGTGCGCTGGAACGCCCCTTCCTGTGTCCGGAATTGCAAAACAGTGATGCGGTTGGTAAAAACTCCGCCTTCCTGCATGCTAGTCTTCCTGCCTCTGCAGTACAGGAGAGTCTGACAACAACAATTCCCAACAGGAGGGACCCAACCCATGTTACGAATCCTTATGAGTGCGCTGTTCTCCATGGCATTGCTTGCCGGCTATGCCCACGGGCAGGGAATGACCGTTTCCGACGTGGACATCCCTGGAAGCATTGAGGTCGAGGGACAGGAGCTTGATCTGATCGGTGCTGGCCAGCGCAGTCGTTGGTTCATGAATCTCTATGTCGGCAGCCTGTATCTTCCGGAACCCATGGATGCTGAAACCATTGTTGCGGCGGATGAGCCCATGGCCATTACGCTTCACATCACCTCCGGAATGATCAACAGTGACCGGATGACCTCAGCCACCGAAGAGGGCTTTGAAGCGGCTACCGGAGGCAATACAGCGCCGATCCGCGATTACATTGATGAATTCATGGGCGTCTTCGAGGAAGAAATCGAGGAAGGTGATGTGTTCCATATCGCCTATCTCCCGGAGCAGGGCGTGGTGGTCTATCGCAACGGCGAACAGACCGGTTCAGTGGATGGCGGTATGGCCTTCAAGCAGGCGCTGTTCGGCATCTGGCTGGGTGATGATCCCGCACAGGACAGCCTCAAGAAGGCCATGCTGGCCGAAGGCTGATTCCCGCCCCATGCGCGGATGGCCGGAGCCTTCCCTGGCTCCGGATTCGTGCGGCTGTGTCTCTGGCCTGCCCCCTGATTGGCCCACGTGCCCCCGCCTTTGTCTTTTCCGGTCAATGAGTCTTTTCTCATGCTCTTTCATTCTGTTGCACAATATAGCGGGTCTGTTGTTCCCTGATCGGGTATCAACTGTAATCAAAAGAGAGGTTTGAAGAGGCTATGAAACAGTTTGCAGTCGCTGCCGCATCCCTGATTGCCGGATTCTCGCTCTCTGTTCAGGCAGAGACCACGGAAATCGGTGGTGTGGATGTGCCGAATACACTGGAAGTGAAGGACACCGAGCTGGCACTTAATGGTGGGGGGGAACGTAACAGATGGTTAATGCAGATCTATACAGCGTCACTCTATCTGGAAGACCCCTCGTCAGACGCCGAGGCGATCATCGAAGAGGATAAGGCCAAAGCAATCACTCTGGATATCACCTCCGGTATGATCAATCGGGATCGTATGGTCAGCAGTGTTGAGGACGGCTTCGACCAGGCCATGGATGGGGACACCTCTCCGATCCAGCAACACATCGATGAGCTGATCGCGGCCTTTGGTGATGAGATTGATGAGGGCGACCTGATTGAGCTGATCTATCTGCCCGAAGACGGGGTTACCGTGCGCCACAATGGTGACCTGGTCGGTGAAGTTGAGGGTGACGACACCTTCAAACAGGCCCTCTTTACGATCTGGCTGGGCGATGATCCGGCCCAGGACAGCCTGAAGGAGGAGATGCTCGGGCTGTAAGCCTCACCCCAGTGGTCAGCCCAGCACCAGGCTGACCACTGCTATTCGTCCAGGTACGTTTCCTTTTCCCTGAACTCGCACAGATCCTCAATCACGCAGCTGCCGCATTTCGGTCTTCTGGCCACGCAGGTGTAACGCCCGTGCAGAATGAGCCAATGGTGGGCGTCTTTCAGGTACTCTTTGGGTACCCAGCGCAACAGCTTGTCTTCCACCTCCCGCACGTTTTTTCCCGGCGCCAGACCCGTGCGGTTGGCCACCCGGAAGATATGGGTGTCCACGGCCATGGTCGGCTGATCAAAGGCCGTGTTGAGCACCACGTTGGCGGTTTTGCGGCCAACGCCCGGGAGGGCCTCCAGGTCCTTGCGGTTATCCGGAACCTGTGACTCGTGCTTTTCCACCAGTGCGCGGCAGGTCTGGATGATGTTCTCTGCCTTGCTGTTATAGAGCCCGATGGTTTTGATGTATTCCTTCAGGCCGTCCACGCCCAGTTCCAGTATGGCCTCCGGCGTATTGGCCACGGGGAAGAGTTTTGCCGTGGCTTTGTTCACGCCGACGTCCGTCGCCTGCGCGGAGAGCGTGACCGCCACCAGCAGCTCAAAGGGGGTGCTGTATTTCAGTTCGGTAGTAGGCTCCGGATTGGCTTCCCTGAGCCGTTCAAAGATTTCGGCACGCTTGGTCTTGTTCATGTGATCTTTCCTGTGACGCGGACCCGTTTGCTGCCGGCTTCAGGCGCCGGTCCACTGGCAGCACGGCGTTTTTCGATCCGGCCGTCGATGGCGTTCTTGAGTGCAATCAGCAGACCCAGCCCCAGGAAAGCCCCCGGCGGCAGCACGGCGATCAGGGCTTCGGTGTAATTGGGGAAGACGGTCAGTTCCCAGCCACGGGCCATGTCCCCGAAGAGCAGGTGCATGTTGGTGAGCAGGGTGCCCTGGCCAATGAGTTCACGCATGCCGCCCAGCAGTACCAGTACGATGAGAAAACCAAGGCCCATCATGAGGCCGTCCAGTGCGGCGGGGCCGATGGGGTTTCTGGAGGCGAAGGCGTCGGCGCGGCCGAGGATGGCGCAGTTGGTGACGATCAGTGGTATGAAGATCCCCAGGATCTGGTACAACTCGTAGGCGAAGGCCTGCATCAGGAGTTCAATGCAGGTGACGAAGGAGGCGATGATCATGACGAAGGCCGGGAGCCGGACGGATTCGGATACGTAGTTGCGGATCAGTGACACGGCGATGTTGGAGCCCATGAGCACGGCCAGTGTGGCGATGCCCAGGCCCAGGGCATTGACCACGGTGCCTGTGACCGCGAGCAGCGGGCACAGGCCCAGAAGCTGGACCAGGGCGGCGTTATTGCTCCAGAGGCCATTCTGAGTGAGTTCTTTTGGGGTTGCAGATGCCATCTTTAAGGGATTTCCTTTCAGTGCTTACGGCCTCCGCCGGGACGCCCATTCAAGACACGCCGTGAATACGTCCCTGTAGGCTCGTCCACAGCGGTCCCTGGCTGTGGACGGTCTTAAATGGGCGTCCCGGCGGAGGCCTCTCGAGTTCAGTGCATGTCGCCGTTCTATTCATCCCAGGGCAGCGGCGTTTCATCCAGCAACGCCTCCCGGTGCTCCTCGAAAAACCGCAGGCTTCGGTACACCGCCCGCACCACCGCCCGGGGCGTTATGGTCGCACCGCTGAAGGCATCGAATTCGCCGCCATCCGGTACCACATGCCAGTGCTCTGGTTCCGGATTCTCCAGAGAACGCCCCTCAAAATCCAGAATCCAGTCGTCCTTTCTCAGCTCAATGCGATCCCCCAGCCCCGGGGTTTCCTGGTGGGAGGTGACCCGCACACCCAGCAGTTCGCCATCGCGGTCGATGGCCACGATCAGGTCAATGTTGCCGGAGTAGCCATTCGGGGCTGTGATGGGCAACACCACGGCGGAGACCTCGCCGTCGCGGCGGGCCCGGTAGCCGGTGTAGGGCTCATCCCGTCCCAGCTCCTCGCTTGCCGGCAGGGTGAAATAATCATCCAGCAGATCATTGTCGTGGATGCGGTCGGGGACCACCTCGCGCAGGGCGCCGGCCTCGGCTTCGCGGACCTGGCGATCAATGCGCTCGGCGGTCAGAATCTGGGTAGCGGCAATGAGTCCGGCGGTGACCAGGGCGAAGATGCCCAGCCCCATGGCGTTGCGGACGATGGCCTGGGTCAGTGCGTTCATGAGGGCACCCCACGCTTGGGCTTGCTGTGGCCGTAGGTGCGCGGCTGGGTGTAGTAGTCAATGAAAGGTACGGCAAAGTTCATCAGCAGCACGGCGAAGGCTACGGCATCGGGGTAGGCGCCCCAGTGGCGTATAATGTAGATGAGTATGCCAATACCGGCGCCGTACCAGAGCTTTCCCTTGTTGCTGGTGGCGGCGGAGACCGGGTCGGTGGCAATGAAGAAGGCGCCGAGCATGGTACCGCCGGCCAGCATATGCATGGACACGGGCACGGCCTGATCCGGGTCATGGCCGAAGAGCAGGCTCATGAAAGCCAGTGCGCCAAGCAGGCTCACCGGAATGTGCCAGGTGATGAGGCCTTTCCAGATCAGGAAAAGGCCACCGGCCAGAAAGCCAAGGTTGGCCCACTCCCAGCCCCGGGCTACAAAGTCGCCGAATACCGGATCAGCGGTGACAGTGGTGGCCAGGGAGGCGGTGATATCGTTTTTGTAGATGTCCAGGGGCGTGGCGCCGGTGTAGGCATCCACCGCCACGCTCCCGGAGAAGCCGAAGATATGGCTCAGGGTGGTGAAAAATCCGGGCGCGTCATCCAGCAGGGCGACGGGTGTGGCCCAGGTGGTGGTCATGGCTACGGGGAATGAGATGAGCACCAGTGCATAGCCCACCATGGCGGGGTTGAAGGGGTTGGAGCCCAGGCCGCCGAACAGGTGCTTGGCCATGACAATCGCGCTGAGCACCGCCACCAGTGACACCCACCAGGGCAGGAAGGGCGGCAGTGACAGCCCCAGCAGCAACCCGGTGACCACGGCGCTGTAATCACGCAGGAAGAACGCGACGGGTTTGCCCCGCACCCGGAGTAGGGTGGCCTCGGCGGCGACGGCGATCAGCACACACCAGATCACGTTGATCAGGTTGCCCCAGCCGAATGACGCCGTCAGTGCCAGCAGTCCCGGCAGGGTGGCCAGGATCAGCAACTGCATCACCCGTCCGGTGGAGGGGGCGGCGCGGGTATGGGGTGAGGTGACGCTGAGATAGGGCATGGGCTAGTCCGCGCTCTCCAGGGCCTGTGCATCCGAAAGTGCTTTTTCAGCCGCTTCCAGACGCTGTTCGTTCTTCTTAAGGGCACGTTCGAGCTTGGCGACGGTCTCGGGGGCGTTTTCCCGGGCTTCCTCCAGGCGCTGCTGAAAGTCCTCCACTTTTTCCCGGGCCTTGTCACGCCTTTCGGTCAGAGTCTCGATGTCCGGCCCTGTTGCTGCAGGAGCCGGCACTGCACCCTGGGAGGCGACCTGCTCCGCCCGGGTGCTGGTTGTTTCCCCAGCGTTGCTGTCTGCCTTCACCCGCTCTGTTTTCCGCTCCGGTTGTTCGTCGCGTGCCTGGGCAGCAGCTTCTGCCCGGGCCTTGCGGCGGGCCTCTTTCTCGGCTTTTTCCCGCTCAATCCGCGCCTGGCGCTGCTCGAAGCGTTCCCGTGCCCGGTCGGACTTCTCCTGCTCGATCCGCTGTTGGCGTAGTTCACCCTTGGTGTGCTGGTAATACTGGACCAGCGGAATGGCGCTGGGACAGACATAGGCGCAGGCGCCACACTCAATGCAGTCGAACAGGTTGAACTGTTCCGCCTTGTCGTGCTCCCCGGAACGGGAGAACCAGTAAAGCTGCTGGGGCAGCAGCTCCATGGGGCAGACCTGTTCGCACATGCCGCAGCGGATACAGGGCTGGGCCGGCGGTGGTGGCGGAAACTCCTCCGGCGTGCCGGCGATCAGGCAGTTGGTGGTCTTGACCACCGGAACTTCTTTTGAAGGCAGGGTAAAACCCATCATGGGGCCGCCCATGATCAGGCGCTGGGTGCGGTGCTCCTGCTGGCCGGCTTCGGCCAGCAGATGGCTGATGGGTGTGCCGATCAACACCTCCCGGTTGCCGGGGTCGGTGAGGGCGGCGCCGGTCAGGGTCGTGATGCGCGAGATCAGCGGCTCGCCGAAACGAATCGCCCGGTACACCGCACAGGCGGTGCCCACGTTCTGGCACATGACGCCGATGTCGGCTGGAATGCCTCCGTGGGGCACCTCCAGGCCCGTCAGAAGCCGGATCAGCTGTTTCTCGCCACCGGACGGGTATTTGGTGGGCACCACCACCAGCTCAATGTCGCTGCCCTCAAGGGCCTCGCGAAGCGCGGCGATGGCATCGGGCTTGTTGTCCTCGATACCGATCAGACACTCCCTGGGTCCGAGGATGCGGCGCATGATCTGCAGCCCGGCAACAATCTCCCCGGCACGCTCGCGCATCAGCGCCTGGTCGGCCGTGATGTAGGGCTCGCACTCCGCGCCATTGAGAATCAGTGTGTCCACATGATCGCCCTCCGGCGGCTGCAGCTTGATGCTGGTGGGAAAGCCCGCACCACCCATCCCGGCAATACCCGCCTCGCGGATGCGACGCAGCATCTCCTGCGGCTCCAGAGTGCTTTCATCCTGACAGCCTTCACGCTCACACCACTGGTCGGCTCCATCCGGCTCAATGCGCACGCACCAGTCGCTCAGGCCTGAGGGATGGGGTACGCTGCGGGACTGAATGGCGGTGACGATGCCGGAGGTGGGGGCATGGACCGGCACGCTCAGCTGTCCGCTGGCCTCGGCCAGCTTCTGCCCCTTGAGCACCCGCTCGCCTTCGCTGACCAGGGTCTGGGCCGGCTCGCCGATGTGCTGGTGCAGCGGCACGAACAGGCAGGCCGGCAGCGTCACGGGGCGGATGGGCTGCTGCAGGGACTGGGCCTTGTTCTCCGGGGGATGGATGCCGCCGGGGAAGTCGTGGATGGTACGCATCAGTGCCGCGCCTCCCCGGAACCCCGGTCAGTGGCAATGAGCTGGCCCGGCTGGCTGAGTGGCTGAGGTTTGCCGGGGTACCAGTCGCGGATACCGGTTTCGACGGTGACCATGTCGATGCAGTCCACCGGGCAGGGATCAAGGCACAGATCGCAGCCGGTGCACTCGCTCTCAATCACCGTGTGCATGTGCTTGGCCGCCCCCAGAATGGCATCCACCGGACAGGCCTGGATGCACTTGGTACAGCCGATGCACTCATCCTCACGGATCACGGCCACGCGCTTTTCCTGCTCGGCGCCGTGCTCGGCATCCAGCGGCTCCGGCTCCACATCCAGGAGATTGGCGAGCGCCTGGATGGTGGCCTCGCCGCCGGGTGGGCACTTGTTGATGTTGTCACCCTCAACAATGGCTTCGGCGTAGGGGCGGCACCCGGGGTAGCCGCACTGGCCGCACTGGGTCTGGGGCAGCAGGGCATCGACTTCGTCCACCAGCGGATTGCCCTCTACCCGGAAGCGTACGGAGGCGTAGCCCAGCAGGGCTCCGAACACCACCGCCAGGCCCAACAGCGCGCCCATGGCAAGAAGCAGGTTCATCCACATGAGGCAATACCTCCGAGATTGCTCCACCGCCTCATCATAGCGTCACCATGCCAGTGAAGCCCATAAAAGCCAGGGACATGAGTCCGGCTGTGATCATGCCAATGGCCGCTCCCTGAAAGGGCATCGGTACGTCCGCTGCCGCAATGCGCTCGCGCAGCGCTGAGAACAGCACCAGCACCAGTGAGAAACCGGCCGCAGCGCCAAAGCCATAGAGGATGGATTCCATGAAGCTGTTCTGTCGCTGGATGTTGAGCAGTGCGACACCGAGCACGGCGCAGTTGGTGGTGATCAGGGGCAGGAAAATGCCCAGTACGCGGTGCAGCAGAGGGCTGGTCTTGCGTACGACCATTTCGGTGAACTGGACGACCACGGCGATGACGAGGATGAAGCTGATGGTGCGCAGAAACACCAGGTCCAGGGGCTGCAGCAGGTATTCGTACACCAGGTAGCTGCACACTGAGGCCAGGGTCAGTACGAAGGTGGTGGCCAGTGACATGCCCATGGCGGTTTCGAGTTTGTTGGACACGCCCATAAAGGGGCAGAGTCCAAGAAACTGGACCAGCACGAAGTTGTTCACCAGTACGGTGCTGACCAGGATGAGCAGGTATTCAGTCATGGCTTTTGGTTTTGTGCCCAGTAAGTCTGCAGGTTGGGTGCGGTTCGGTCGTCCGGTTGTGCTTCCCGGAAAGCACAACCGGACGCCCTCATTCCGGCCCCGATGCTAGTCTCGCAAGTTACTTGTAATGATACAGAGGACCGATACCCCGGAACTATCAGCGCAGTGTGGGCAGGTCTTCCCCGGGAAGACCTGCCCACACTGCGCCTGCCACCGAATTAACCAGTCTTCCGATCGATCCAGGGCACATGCCTCAGATTACATAATCCGCAGACCCGGCGTGGCGCCGGAGTCCGGCGCCAGCAGCCAGATATCCTGACCACCGGGGCCCGCCGCGAGAACCATGCCTTCCGAGGTCCCGAATTTCATTTTACGCGGTTTCAGGTTGGCCACCATCACCGTCAGCCGCCCCATCAGATCCTCCGGCGCATAGGCCGACTTGATGCCCGCAAAGACCTGCCGCTGCTCATTGCCGATGTCCAGAGTCAGCTTCAGCAGCTTATCCGCGCCCTCCACATGTTCCGCATTGTCGATCCGCGCCACACGCAGATCCACCTTCGCAAAATCATCAAACTCAATCTGCGGCGCCAGCGCCTCCACATCAGCGGTCTCTTCCCTGTTCGCCGCCTCAGTGCCCGCTCCCGGCTTCTGATCCTGTGCCACATCCTCTTTCGAGGCCTCCAGCATGGCATCGATCTGTTTCATTTCAATGCGTTTCATCAAGGGCTTGAACTTGTTGATGCCATGATCCAGAAGATGGGCATCCAGCGCCTGCCAGTCCAGGCGCGCGTTGAGAAACGCCTCCGAATTCTTTGCCGTTTCCGGCAGCACCGGCGCCAGATAGGTCATGATCAGCCGGAACATGTTCAGGGCATTGGTGCTGATGGCCTGGACCTGATCGCGGGTCGCTTCATCCTTGACCAGCACCCAGGGCTTCTGCTCATCCACATACTGGTTGGCTTTGTCCGCCAGCTCCATGATGCGCTTCATGGCCCGACCGAATTCACGTTCCTCGTAGTACTGGGCGATTTCCTCACCCGCTTCCACGAATTCGCGAAGCCGCTCCGGTTCGGTGATTTCAGAGCCCAGCTGGCCGCCGAACTGCTTGGTGATGAAGCCGGCGCTGCGACTGGCGATGTTGACTACCTTGCCCACCAGATCGGAGTTCACTTTCTGGACGAAGTCCTCCAGATTCAGGTCCATGTCGTCCACCCCACCGGTCAGCTTGGACGCAAAGTAATAGCGCAGGTACTCCGGGTGCAGGTGCTGCAGGTAGGTGTGGGCCATGATGAAGGTGCCGCGGGACTTGGACATCTTCTGGCCATTGACGGTCACAAACCCATGGGCGTTGATGGCCGTGGGCGTTCGCAGCCCGGCGGTTTTGAGCATGGCCGGCCAGAACAGGGCGTGGAAGTTGATGATGTCCTTGCCGATGAAGTGATAGACCTCAGCGGTGGAGTCCGCGTTCCAGAAATGATCGAAATCCAGATCCTCGTGACGGTCACACAGGTTCTTGAAGCTTGCAAGATAGCCAATGGGCGCATCGAGCCAGACGTAGAAGTATTTGCCCGGCGCATCGGGAATCTCAAACCCGAAATAGGGCGCGTCCCGGCTGATGTCCCATTCCTGCAGGCCGGAATCCAGCCATTCGGCCAGCTTGTTGGCGATCTGTGGCTGGAGGGTGCCGCTGTTGGTCCATTCCTTCAGATAATCGGCGAAGTCCGGCAGGGTGAAGAAAAAGTGCTCGGATTCGCGCTCCTCCGGCGTGGCACCGGACAGGGCGGATTTCGGGTTGATCAGCTCCATGGGGGTGTAGGTGGCCCCGCAGGCTTCGCAGTTGTCCCCGTACTGATCTTCCGCCTTGCAGCTCGGGCATGTGCCCTTGATGAAGCGGTCGGACAGAAACATCTGCTTTTCCGGGTCATAGGCCTGGGTGATTTCGCGCCGGGCGATGTGGCCTTTGTCCCGCAGCTGTGTGTAGATGAACGACGAAAGCTCCTCATTCTCCGGGGAATGGGTGGAATGATAGTTGTCGAAATTGATCAGGAAGCCGGCAAAATCCTTTTCGTGTTCGCGCTGGATCCGCCCAATCAGCTGCTCCGGCGTGATGCCTTCGCGCTCGGCACGCAGCATGATGGCGGTGCCGTGGGCGTCGTCGGCGCAGACGTAGTGGCAGTTCTGGTCACGATCTTTCTGGTAGCGAACCCAGATGTCCGTCTGGATGTATTCCAGCAGGTGGCCCAGGTGGATGGGGCCGTTGGCATAGGGCAGGGCGCTGGTTACCAGAATATCGCGACGGGGTTTGCTGCTGTCACTCATGGGCCTGATTGTCTCTCCGTGAATGGGGCTGTCAGGGCGCCGATGATACGCGCCATGCCCCATTTTTTCATCCCGCAGCCGGCGTTATAGTTGTTAAACTTGCCCGGTTTCCAACGATCAGGAGTCTTTGATGCCCAGTATCGAGCGCAGTGCGGTTGAAGCCGCTATCCGTTCCTATGTTGATCCCTATCTGCAGAAAGACCTGCTGAGTCTGGATGCGGTCCGCAATCTCACCATTGAAAGCGGAACGGTGTCGTTCGAGATCTGTCTGGGTTATCCCTGGCAGGGCATCGCCGGGGCGGCGAAAAGTATCATCACCAATGCGCTGGAATCCATCGAAGGGGTTGAGCGCGTGAGCATCACCACTACCCAGAACATCCACGCCCACAAGCCCCAGGGCGAGCTGCAGTCGCTGGCCGGGGTGCGCAACATCATCGCCGTGGCCTCCGGCAAGGGCGGGGTGGGTAAATCCACCACGGCAGTGAACCTGGCCCTGGCGCTGAAGGCGGAAGGGGCCAAAGTGGGCATTCTGGATGCGGATATCTATGGCCCCAATGTGGGGCTGATGCTGGGCATTGCCGAGGGGACCCGGCCGGCGACCCGGGAGGAGAAATACTTCGTGCCGCTGCAGGCCCACGGCATCCAGGCCATGTCCATGGCCTTCATGGTTACCGACAAAACCCCCATGGTCTGGCGTGGCCCCATGGTCAGTGGCGCTGTGCAGCAGCTGCTGACCCAGAGCCTGTGGGATGATCTGGACTATCTGATTGTGGACATGCCGCCGGGCACCGGCGACATCCAGCTCACCCTGGCCCAGAAAGTGCCGGTCACAGGGGCTGTAATCGTGACAACACCACAGGACATGGCGCTTCTGGACGGACAGAAGGGCATTGAGATGTTCCGCAAGGTGGACATACCCGTGCTCGGCGTCGTCGAGAACATGAGCATCCACATCTGCAGCAACTGTGGCCATCACGAAGCACTGTTTGGCAGTGAGGGCGGGCAGCGTATCGCCGATGAGTACGAGACGGAGCTGCTCGGTCAGTTGCCGCTGCACATGACCATTCGCGAGCAGACGGATTCGGGGAATCCAACAGTGGTGGCCGAGCCGGATTCGGAAGTGGCCCGCCTGTATTGCGACATTGCCCGCAGGGTGGGTGCCTCACTGGCACAGCGCGAACGCGACACCAGCGCGCCCATTCCCTCGATATCCATGTCCGACGACTAGGGACTGACTTTACCGCGCAGGGCTTTCTTGCCGCTGTGGCGGGTCTTCTCATCCAGGCGCCGGCGCTTTGCGGCCCGGGTGGGGCGCGTGGGTTTGCGTGCCTTGACCGGTTTCATCGCGTGCTGGATCAGCGCCTTGAGCCGCTCCAGCGCGTCCTCGCGGTTGAGCTCCAGGGTCCGGTACTGCTGGGCCTTGATGACAATGACGCCCTCCTTGCTGATGCGCTGATCGGACAGCGCCAGCAGCCGCTCCTTGTACGCCGGCGGCAGGCTGGAGTTGTGAATGTCAAAGCGCAGGTGGACCGCCGAGGCGACCTTGTTGACGTTCTGGCCGCCGGCGCCCTGGGCGCGGATCTGACTGAGCTCGATTTCCCAGTCGCCAAGTTCGACGGTGTTTGAGATGCGAAGCATGATGGAGTCCGTATCACGGGTTTGGTTATTTCCTGCCCTGCGGTATCATTGCGGGTTCTTTGATCAGGGGCTTTGGAAACCGCTATGAGTATTAAATCCGACCGCTGGATCCGCCGGATGGCCGAGCAGCACGGCATGATTGAACCCTTTGAGTCCGGCCAGGTTCGTGAAACCGAGGCCAAGGGCCGTGTCATCTCCTATGGCACCTCCAGCTACGGCTATGATGTGCGGTGCAGCTCTGAGTTCAAGATCTTCACCAACGTCCATTCCGCCACCGTGGATCCGAAACATTTCGATGATAACAGTTTCGTGGATGTCTCCGGCGAGTCCTGCATCATTCCGCCGAATTCCTTTGCGCTGGCGCAGACGGTTGAGTACTTCCGCATCCCCCGCAATGTGCTGACCATCTGCCTGGGCAAATCCACCTATGCCCGCTGCGGCATCATCGTCAACGTCACGCCGCTGGAACCGGAATGGGAAGGGCAGGTGACGCTGGAATTCTCCAATACCACCAACCTCCCGGCCCGGATCTACGCCAATGAAGGGGTGGCCCAGATGCTGTTCTTTGAGTCCGATGAAGAGTGCGAGACCAGCTATAGGGATCGCAAGGGCAAATACATGGGGCAGCGCGGTGTGACCCTGCCCAAGACCTGACCCCGGAGGCGCCCGTGAACCCGAAGCAGTGGCAGAAGCAGCTGGAGCAGCTCAGCGGGTGGCGTCAGTTCGCTTTTCTGCTGGCGCTGGCCGAGCGCGCCTTTCCCAATTTCGCCCTTTTTGCCGACATTACCCGGCCCGGGGATGGTGACCGGTTCCGTAACGCCCTCGATCAGGGCTGGGCAATGCTCGAGCAGAAGAACCACAACGTGGATGTCTTCAGGCTGCTGACCCGGCTGGAGACGGCCTGCCCGGATCCTGAGGCCCATGATTTCTATGGTGTGCATCCGGCGCTGGATGCCTGGCGTATTCTGGAGCAGGCGCTGCTGTGCCATGTGAACCCCGATAAAAAGCGGGCAGCGGACGGGGCGGGCATGGCCATGAGCACTGTTGTTACCTTCATCGAGCTGACGGATGGGGAAGGGCTGGGGGAGAATGAACTGGTGCGCCTGCTGGAAAAACATGAGCTGACCGAGGCGGAGCAGGGTTTTCAGCAGACGCTGATTGAGCGTCTGCGTCCGCGTCGCGCACCGGATGCCGAGCTGGTAGAGGAGCTGCGTAACATGGCCCGTAACAGTGGCATCAGTAATCTGGGTCTGGAAGTGCCCGAGCGCTGGGCTGATGGGGCGACGACAGGAGAGGAGCCGGAATGAAGCTGTCATCCTTCGGGCAGAAGCTGGGCACTGATGCCGGCATCAACTCGCTGATGGACGACCTGGGCGAGGCCATGGCGGGTGGCGGTGATGTGGTCATGATGGGTGGTGGCAATCCCGGTCATCTGCCCGCGGTGACTGATCGGCTGCAGGAAATCGCCCGGGGTCTGGTCAATGATCCCGAGCAGTTCCGGCGTCTCACCGGTGTCTACGACCCGCCCCAGGGCGAAAAGCAGTTCATCGCCAGTCTGGTGGAACTGCTCAACCGCGAATACGACTGGGGCCTGACCCCGGAGAACGTGGCCCTGACCAATGGCAGCCAGTCCGCGTTTTTCATGCTGTTCAACATGCTCGCCGGCCACCACCCCGACGGCAGCAACCGCCATATCCTGCTGCCGTTGGCCCCGGAATACATCGGTTACGGCGACGCCGGTCTCACGCCGGACCTGTTCAGAGCCGTGCGCCCGGAAATCGAGGAGCTGGGCGGCAACCTCTTCAAGTACCGGGTGGACTTCTCACAGCTTGAGATCACCGAGGAAACCGCCGCCATCTGCGTCTCCCGGCCCACCAACCCCACCGGCAACGTCCTCACCGACGAGGAAATGCTGCGCCTGGAAGAGCTGGCGGCTGAACACGACATCCCGCTGATCGTGGACGGCGCCTACGGCACCCCTTTTCCGGATCTGATGTACACCGAGGCGTCACCACGCTGGACGCCCCAGCACATCCTCTGCCTGAGCCTGTCCAAGCTGGGCATTCCCGCCGCGCGTACCGGCATCGTCATTGCCGATCGGGAAGTGATCCGGGCCCTGTCCGGCGTCAATGCCATCATGAATCTGGCCACCGGCAGCTTCGGCGCCATGCTGGCCGAGCCCCTGGTGCGCAGCGGCGAAATCATCAGCATGAGTCGTGAACTGGTCCAGCCCGTTTACCGACGGAAAATGGAAAAAGCCGTCGCTGCCTTCCGCGAGGCCATGGGGCAGGGCTGCCCCTGGCGCATCCACACCCCGGAAGGGGCCATGTTCCTCTGGCTCTGGTTTCCGGACCTGCCCATCACCAGCCTGGAACTCTATCAGCGCCTCAAGGCACGCGGGGTTCTGGTTGTCTCAGGACACTACTTCTTCCCGGGGCTGCCGGATGAAGACTGGCCCCACCGCCACCAGTGCCTGCGCGTGACCTACGCCCAGGAGGAGGCGGATGTGGCCCGGGGCATGAAAGCCATCGCGGAAGAAGTGAAAAGAGCGTGGAAGGAAGGCTGATCAGTCGGATCAGCCAGAACAGCCCTGGTGCAGGTCGGCTCCGGTAGTGCTGTCCCGCCGTATCTGAATTGGCCCCTCGTGAGCCCGGGAACAGGAAGTCCACTCCGCCAAGAACTACGGCGGGACAGCACTACCGGTGTCGACCGTCTATCCGGCACCAGAGCCTACGTCAGGGCCGGATCCGCTGATCGTGGAGATTGGCCTTCTGCAGGTAGATCTCGAAATCCTCACCTTCCTCATTCGTCTGCTCCAGCCGCACCAGCAGATAATCCCACTCCGGCACAAACCACATGTGAGTGGTGCGCGGTGAATCCTCGTCACGGATGCGCTCCACCAGCACTGTCTCCACTTCGCCGAAATTCTCCGTATCCAGAGTCTCCTCACGCAGAATCTGGAACTCATAATCCCGGAAATCGCCATTATCCGGAATCACATACTCCATGTAGTCCTTGCCAGCCTTCAGGTCGACCCAGAGCTGAAGCTGTGCGCCCAGCTGATCCTGGAGTTCGGGTATATCACTGAAATCCACCACACGGTCTTTCTCCAGGTCGTGCATCTCAAGTTTTTCCCAGTCGAAATCATAGCGGTCCGCCCGGTTGCGGATCATGAACCCTTCCAGGGAATAACGGTACTCCAGGGGCTGGACCCGCCGCCCGTCAAAGTTCAGGCGGGTGGATTCGCGGATATCGGCAATGAATGAATCAACGTCAAACCGGTAGAGCCACTGACCATTGTCCGCCCGCTCCAGGGATCGAACCGCTTCCCCGCGGACAGAAACGCCTCGCCGCAGCCGGGCTCGATAGGTGGCTTCCATGGGCTTGAGTTCAACATCCGGAACGTCCGTCTCAAGGAGCTCTTCCGGTGGTTCGGCGGTGCTGTTGGTCTCCTCACCGTGAAGGGGTAGTGCCAACAGGGCAATCAGCAGGCTCAGCGAGAGCGTGCGCAGGCGGTTTGGCATTATGGTTTATCCTTCTTCTGTGCTTGAGCAGTCCGTAGGTCCACAGTATGCAAATGCAGTGGCCGTCTCAAGACAGTCGGATGAAAAATGCGTAATGGCTTCAGTCGGGTAGCCGGTCAATATCGAGGGGTGCGTCAAGCCCGTTGCCATCGAAAAGGGCGCCGTCCTTCGTCAACCTGAGGCGGCCTTCGCAGAACCAGCGAACGGCCTGGGGGTAGATGCGGTGCTCCTGGGTCAGTACCCGCGCTGCCAGTGTCTCGGGCGTATCATCGGCTTCTATGGGGACGCGGCCCCTTATGATGGGCGGTCCACCATCAAGTTCTGCGGTGACGAAATGCACGGTTGCGCCGTGCTCGGTGTCACCTGCCTCGATGGCGCGCTGGTGGGTGTGAAGCCCGGGGTAGGCTGGCAGCAGCGAGGGGTGGATGTTGAGCATGCGCCCCTGGTAGTGCTGCACGAACTCCGGTGTCAGGATGCGCATGAAACCGGCCAGTACCACCAGATCGGGCCGGTAGCGGTCGATCGCCTCCTGCATGGCGGCATCAAAGGTGGCGCGATCGGGAAAGTCCCTGTGTTCAACCACTTCCGTGGGAATGCCGGCGGACTCGGCCCGTTCCAGGCCGCGCACGCCCGTCTTATTGCTCAGTACCGCAGCCATCTGGCCGGGAATGTCGCCGACGGCTGCGGCATCAATGATGGCCTGCAGGTTGGTGCCGCCCCCGGAAATCAGTGCAACGATGCGACAGGTTCGGGGTTCTGCCATCAGGACAGGCTTCCGTCGCGATCCGGTACGAACCGCACCTTCGGCTCGCCTTCACTCTCCTGCACATGCCCGAGCAGCCAGGCATCCTCGCCGGCATCATTCAGTGTTTCCAGTACCTGGTCGCGGTCGGTCTCCGCAATGCAGATGACCATACCGACACCGCAGTTGAAGGTACGGAACATCTCGTTGGTGTCCACGTTGCCCGCACGCTGCAGCCACTGGAATACATCCGGCCAGCGCCAGCTGTGGGTGTCGATGACAGCCTCAGTGTTTTCTGGCAGCACACGGGGAATGTTCTCGGTCAGTCCGCCGCCGGTGATGTGGGCCATGGCGCGCACATCAAACTGGTGCAGCAGTTCCATGAGCGGTTTGACGTAGATGCGTGTGGGTGCGAGCAGCGCTTCGCCCAGAGTCTCGGTGCCCACGGACTGTTTCAGGTCCGCGCCGGTGTGCTCGACGATCCGCCGGATCAGTGAATAGCCGTTGGAGTGGGGGCCGGATGAGCCCAGCGCAATGAGTGCGTCACCAGCCTCCACGCGGGATCCGTCAATCAGGCGCTTGCGTTCGACAATGCCGACGCAGAAGCCGGCCAGGTCGTAGTCGTCGCCCTGATACATGCCAGGCATCTCGGCGGTCTCACCACCAATCAGAGCGCAGCCTGCCTGCTCGCATCCCTCGGCAATGCCGCTCACAACGTCCGCCGCCACATCCACGTTGAGCTTGCCCGTGGCATAGTAGTCCAGAAAGAACAGCGGTTCGGCGCCGGTAACGATGAGGTCGTTCACGCACATGGCCACCAGGTCAATGCCAATGGTGTCGTGCCGGTTCATCTCCATCGCCACCCGCAGCTTGGTCCCAACGCCATCGGTGCCGGAGACGAGAACCGGTTCCTTGTACCCCGGAGGAAGCGCGAAGGCGCCGCCAAAACCGCCAAGACCGCCCAGTACCTCCGGGCGCTGGGTTCGTTGCACCGGGTCCTTGATCCGATTGACCAGTTCGGAGCCGGCATCAATATCGACGCCAGCATCGCGGTAATTCAGGCCATCTTTCTTCTCTGTCATGATCGGGCGCCTTATCGCGGGAGGATGGGCGGATTCTAGCAGGCGCGCACTGGGCCGCCAAATGCCGGCGGGTGTCGTCCGCCACGTCCTTGATGTATCCTGATGCGGCATTCGGAGGCCCGATCAACATGCAGATACCATCCAGACCCCTGAGTTTAAGTTTCCCTGTCCGTAGCGCCTTTGGCGTAGTGCTCAGCCTTGTGCTGCTGATGGCAGGACTTCTCGCCGCCACCAACGCCGCAGCGGTGGTCGTAGACAATCTCTATCGCGCCCAGGTCGAAGTGGAAGGGCGTGATGATCAGTCCCGGGACGAGGGCTTTGAGCGTGCGTTGAGCGAGGTGTTGGTTCGCATCACAGGAACGCGTGCGCTTCTCGATGACGAGGACATCGAGCCGCTGCTGGAGAATGCACGGGAACTGGCCGATGCCTACCAGTACGTGGATGTGGAAGGGCAGCTCAACCTCAGGGTGACATTCAGTGCATCCGGTGTGAGCCGTGCCCTGGCCGAACGGGATCAGGCCGTCTGGGGGGCCAACCGGCCGGGTGTTCTGGTGTGGTTTGTCACCCAGGAACGTGGCGGGCGTGAACTGATCCAGCGGGATGACTTCATGCCTGATTTTCTTGAGCAATCCCAGAAACCGATCACACTGTCCGGGCGTCCTGAGGACGGTCCCTGGAAAGCGGCTCTGCTGGATCAGGCGACCCGGCGCGGCGTACCCGTGCTGCTGCCGTTCTTTGATGATCAGGACCGCGATCGACTCAGTGTATCGGAACTCTGGGGACAGTTCCGCGAATCCATCGATGCGGCATCCGAGCGTTACAGCCCTGACCGGATTGCCGTGGTGCGAGTCAATGAGCGTGGCGGTGAGTGGCAGGCCCGGTGGCAGCTCCGCTCTCCGGGCAGTACGGATGACGGCATCAGTGGCGAGATCCGCGAATCGGAGCGCGAGGCACTGGTGGCGTCACTGGTGGATGCCTGGGCGGGCCATTTCGCGGACATCTTTGCCGTGGCCCCCGGTGATGTTGAGCAGCAGCAGCGGCTGGAGATGGTGGTTACTGGTGTGGATTCAATGACAGGCTACGCATCCGTGCGACGGGCGCTTCTGGGGATGGAGCCGGTGCGGGCCGCTGAGCCCGGTGCGGTCAAGGGTAATGAACTTCGCCTGCGTCTGTCTCTGTCTGGCGATCTTACGCTGCTGCGCGAGTATGTGTCCCTGGATCAGCGCTTTGAGATGATGGCCGGCCCGGCGGATGAGTCGCTGGGACGGGAGGAGGATGCTTCGGCCTGGCTTCTGGAGGATGAGGCCGCCGATGAACCTGAAGCAGGGGAGTCGCGATTCACTGGGCTATATCCGACACTCTATTATCGCTGGGTCGTTGATGCCGACGATGATGACGACGAGGAAGAGGTTCAGGCGGTGGAAGAGGACGGAGTGCGGATCATTGAGCCACTGGATGGTGGTGATTCGGATGATGCTGCGCCGGGCTTCTGAGGAGGGCAGGCGGTGACGCAGGGACAACCGGCGCAGCAGCTTTCGCTCAGGGTCAGGCTGCGCGACGAGGCAACCTTCGAGAACTTCCACGGTGCGCGTAACGCTGCAGCCGCAGCTCGGGTGCGGGCGCTCGTCCGTGAGCCCGGGCCGGCTGGTGCTGTGATCTGTGGGGATCAGGGCGTGGGTAAGAGTCACCTGCTTCATGCCGCCTGCCTGGAAGCCGAACAGACCGGCGCTGCGGCGCTGTGCCTGAGCCTGGATGAGGCGGTCCAGCTCTCTCCTGAAGCGCTGGAAGGGCTGGAGCAGTTCGATCTGGTGGCACTGGATGATCTGGAGTCGCTGCCACGTCAGCGCGACTGGGAGGAAGCACTGCTGCACCTGTATAACCGGCTCCAGGATGGCGGGCATCACCTGCTGGTCAGCTCGGTGGAGCCCCCAGCGTCCCGGAACCTGGCGCTCGCCGATCTTGATTCGCGCCTGCGCTCCCTGCCTGTGATCCAGCTGGCGCGGCCGGGCGATGAGGAACGGCTGGATCTGCTGCGGGTACGCGCCGAATGTCGCGGCCTGAGTCTGGGTGAGGAGGTGGGGGGCTATATACTGCGTCGGGCACCCCGGGATATGGGGTCTCTGCTGGAGATCCTCGAGCGCCTGGATGAGGCCTCACTGCAGAGTCAGCGTCGACTGACCATTCCGTTCGTCAAGTCCGTCATGGGTTGGTAGACTTCCTCACTTCGGCGGGAACAGACAAAAAGAAGGGAGAGCGCCATGAGAAGGGTGGTTTTCAATCAGAAAGGGGGTGTGGGTAAATCCAGCATCGCCTGTAACCTGGCGGCCATCAGTGCCAGTCAGGGCAAGCGCACGCTGGTGGTGGATCTGGATCCCCAGGGCAACAGCACCCAGTACCTGTTGGGCCGTTCCACTGAACAGCTCAGTGATACGGCCGCGGATCTTATGGAGCAGACCATTTCCTTCAAGATCTACAGCAGGAAGCCGGAAGAGTTTGTTCATGCCAGTGACTTCAATAACCTGCATGTACTGCCCTCCAGCCCGGACCTGGATTACCTGGAACGCAAGCTTGAGGCCAAGCACAAGATCTACAAGCTGCGGGAATACCTCACGAAGCTCTCGGATCTCTATGACGAGATCTACGTGGATACCGCACCGGCGCTCAACTTCTATACCCGCTCGGCGCTGATCGCCTGTCAGCGGTGCCTGATTCCTTTTGACTGTGATGATTTCTCCCGCCAGGCGCTTTACAGCATCCTGGGTGAGATCCGGGAGCTGCAGGAGGATCACAATCCGGATCTGGTGGTCGAAGGCATCATCGCCAACCAGTTCCAGTCCCAGGCCAGTCTGCCGAAGCAGCTGGTGCGTGAGCTCATGGATGAGGGCCTGCCGATTCTGCCCGTTCGTCTGGGGTCCTCGGTCAAGATGCGCGAATCCCATCAGGCGGGCAAGCCCCTTGTGCATCTGGCGCCGAAGCACAATCTCACCAAACAGTTCCTGGATCTGCATCGGTTGCTTAACGGCGAAACCGTGGATGTAGCACCTCTGGACTGATTCCGCACAGGAGACTGGATGACTTCACCTGAGCAGGCACGTCAGCAGTTGCAGGAGGCCCTGGTGATGGTGGAACGGGAGCTTCGCCGGGTAGGCCTCTGGCAGTCCGAACCGCCACCCGCGGAAGCGTTTGAGAACGACAAACCCTTCTGCGTAGACACCATGACGTTTCCGCAGTGGCTGCAATTCGTCATGATGGAGCGGTTGGAGCAGCTGCTTCACAAGGGTGCCTCAATGCCCGCCTACTGTGATACTGCGCCCATGGCAGAGGAATATTTCAAAGCGGAAGGCATCGAGGCACGGGCTCTGATTGAGGCGGTTCGGGAGCTGGATCGCCTGGTCACCGCCAGCCACTGATCCCATCCCTGGCTATTCCCCGCTTTCGGTCAGATCCCACTGGTGAAGTGCTGTGTAGACGGAGCCATGCAGGCCGCGCTGGCTGCGATACAGCACAATCCGGCGCAGCGGCAGATCCACCTGCCAGGGAGTGCCTTCAATACCCCCGGTGCTGACTTCGCGAAGGCGTGCCAGCGTCACATGGGGGCGCCAGTTGCCACCGCTTTTTTTGCTCGACGGCAGCAGATCCGCCAGAGCCTGCATCAGCTGTTCGCGCAGGGCCAGCGCGCTGGGTGAGCCGTATCCCTCCAGAGCCAGGTATCTGGGTTCTTTCGTAGAGGGGAAGCCCGCCACCTGGCGGAAGTGGATGCGTCCGGGAATGGCCTCGCTCAGGGCGTCATCGATGCGTGGTATCAGGTTTTCCTTCACGCTTGAACTGCTGTGATCGCCCAGAAAGGCCAGCGTAAGATGCAGGTTCTCCCGGGGAGTGGGTTTCAGCGGCGGCAGATCGTCCTGTGAGGCACGAAGGCTCTCCATTAGTGGCTGGGCCAGCCCGTCATCCACAGGCGCGGCCAGAAAGAGCCGGAACCGCTTTTCTGTGTCACTCTGCTTGTCGGGCTTTGTGTCTGCCATCAGGATCCCTGTTGCGTTGGGGTCAGCAGGTCAAACTGCAGACCGGTCTCGAAAGGCTCTCCGCAACGCGTGCGTTCAAACAGTTCGCCAAGCTTGCGGTCCGGGACCGGGCCGCAGAGACGGTAGCCCTGAACCAGGTGGCACCGTATTGAGCGCAGGAACTGGATCTGTTCGTCGGTCTCCACGCCGTTTGCCACAACCGTCAGCCCCATTTCATGACTGAGTTCGACCAGGGTTCGGACCACGGCGCTGGCGGCTCGATCCCGGGGGACTTCCGTCAGCAGTGACCGGTCGATCTTGACCTGGTCAAAGGGCATGTCACGCAGAAAACGTACCGAGGACAGCCCGTGGCCGAATCGATCCAGCACCAGGGTGACGCCCAGCCTTTTCAGTGTCTTCAGTATGGTAATAGCATCCTGTGGGCGATCCGCAAGTATTTCCTCGTCCACCTCCAGGCACAGCAGGTGGGGCGCAATACCGGTGTCCGCCAGAATGGCTCTGAGGCGGTCCGCGAGCATGGGGTGATGGTACTGCCGGGAAGAGAGGTTGATGCTGACCGGCGTGGATTGCTGGCTCATGGCCTGGATGGCGCGGGCCTGAAGACAGGCGTTATGGCAGACCCATTCCCCGATACGCAGAAGCTGTCCGGTGTGTTCGGCCACATCAAGAAAGGCAGCGGGCTCAAGGATGCCGTGCTGCTCGTGGCGCCAGCGTAACAGTGCTTCCACTCCCTGCAGTACGCCGCTGTTGAGATCCACCATGGGCTGGTAGAACAGCTCCAGCTTACCCTGCTCAATGGCCTGTGCAAGCTCCTGTTCCAGCTGCATCTGGCGCTGGATTTCACGGTTCATGCTTTCATTGAAGAACTGGATGGTATTGCGGCCTTCCTTCTTGGCCCGGTACATGGCCATGTCGGCGTTCTTGAGAAGGGTTTCATAGTCGCAGCCGTCGTCCGGGGTCAGAGTGATGCCAAGGCTGGAAGTGATGATCAGCTCGCCGCCCTGAATGCGCACCGGCTGGATCAGAGCCTGTAACAGGCTGCGGGCAACCCGGTCACAGCCCTCGATACCGTTGACCCGATTCAGCAGCACGGCGAACTCGTCGCCGCCGAGGCGGGCGATGGTGTCCTCACGGCGAACGCATTGGCGCAGGCGCTCGGCCATCTGCTTGAGCAGCTCATCCCCGGCGTCGTGCCCGAGGGTGTCGTTGACGCGTTTGAAGTGATCAATGTCCAGAGTGATCAGTGCACAACTGGCGCCGTAGCGCTGGGCGCTCTCCATGGCCTGACGGCACCGGTCCTCAAAGAGGCGCCGGTTGGCGGCACCCGTGAGCATGTCGTAATGGGCCAGAAAATGCAGTTTGTCCTGGGTGGCGCGGATTTCGGAAATATCCTGGCCGATGAAAAGCAGCTGGGGCTCGTCCGGAGTCTCACTGCCCTCCAGTCGATTGATGTTCCAGAGGATGGTGTAGGAGGTGCCACTGTAGTCCCGAATGGGCACTTCCATGGTGTCGCTGTCGAGCTGGCTGTTGCTGAGTTTGGTGATGCGCCAGCTCAGCTCATCCTGATGTGGGCCGGGTATGAACCTGGTCAGTGTCTGGCCAATGACGTCGTCCCTGCAGTAACCGAAAAGTGTCTCGCTGGCACTGTTCCACTGGTGAATGCGGCCCTGGGCGTCAACCATGACAATGGGATTGGT
>LKMJ01000377.1_pt1 | contig 33036 bp, 22 predicted proteins | sample 643391 | NCBI WGS metagenome assembly LKMJ01 (sample SAMN04112250, study PRJNA286221) | soda lake metagenome | biome: soda lake; feature: Kulunda Steppe; material: water; isolation source: sample PL-Br10 brine of Picturesque Lake | place: Russia: Kulunda steppe | collected 2010-07 | reverse complement strand
TCATCGTCTCTCTCATCCTTCTCCCATAATCACCCGTTTATAACCTTTAAGTAGTTTTTCGCGAAGCTATGGCGCGTTGATCCGGTGCGAAACAAGGTGTAACAAAATTCAGTTGCCAGACTATAACCTAAACTATCCACAAGGAAAGCATAACCACAACCAAAAGACATGTCGATACGCCAGGGCAATCACGAATCGTCGATTTCCATTTCTCGACCCGTTCGTCGCGGCATGATCAACAGAGGCAACACGTGCTACTTCGCTGCGGTCGCCCAGGCCCTCGCGCGCTGCGCGAGTTTTGTGGACAACTTAGCACGTGCGGCTCAGAAAGGAGCGGCCTTAGAAGGAGCGGATAGACGCGCGCTCACACTCTGCACCAACGACTTGGTGAGACAGCTGGTGGGATGCCGCGGCTATACAGACGGAAATACGTCAGGCTCGAAGTTTTACGACTCCGACGACAGCGGTTTTACGACTCCGGCGACAGCGGTTCTCAAATCGAGCGATCCCGTGAATCCCGGGCGCGCCCTCCAGGCGTTATTTTCGGCGAGACACGGATGTGGACTCCGTCCTGGACGCCAGAACGACGCCCATGAGCTGCTATCTGTTCTGCTCGACGTCCTCGACCGCGAAGATTTACAATACTCGCAAATCGACGACAACGCGACGGGCGTTCGCTCTTCTCGATATCCGTCTTACGATCCCGCCTGGGCTCGCAAACGACCCGCGGTTTCTACCTTCGAATCATCCGACGCGGGAAAGACGTACCTCACCCTCGCGAGGCGCATGGAAGACGATTGGCGGCGGCAGGTGCAACGTCCCGTCGATTCCGTTTTTATGGCGACTGGAGGCGGCGATACACTGCCGGAGCACCACCGCGATCCTTTCTGGCGACACAGCTGGGTGTCGGACGTGTTCGCCGGACAGTACATTTCGCAGGTCAAATGCGGATCGTGCGGTTACACCAGCCACACGGGCGAGGTCCTTTCCCAGCTTCCTGTCGACGTTCACCGGAGCATCAAAGACGCGGCACGCGCTTTTTTCGAACCTGAAGCCGTTCCAGGATGGAGGTGCGACCGCTGCAATAAAATGGGAAAAGGCTACAAGCTGTACAGGTGTTGGCGGCTGCCTATGGTCTTGGCCGTCGTGGTCCGAAGGTTCGACTCTCGCGGGAGAAAGGATTGCTCGCCGGTCAGGATCGACGACGCGCTCGATCTGAGATCTTTCGCGGTCGGAAGATGCGAGCCCGGCGACGGCGTTTACGATCTCGTATCGGTCGTTTATCACAGCGGAACCGTATCGTCGGGACACTACGTCGCGGTCTGCAAGGACTGTAACAGCAGCGAGGGTGGATCTTGCCGGCCATGGACGCTGTACGACGATCAGACGGTACGTCCCTCTCCGTTTGATCCGTCGAGAACGCAGGGATCAAATTCCGCCTACGTTCTCATCTATGAAAAAAGGAGGCGACTGACCTGATGATCGAATTTACTCAAGGCAAAAAAAAATGTCCCCGCTCGGGTTCGAACCGAGGACCCCGGCGTCGCGCTGCTGTCGATGGTGGAGCCGCATAAGCGCCGTGCTCTGACCGCTGAGCTACGAGGACGTATCAATCAAAACAAACTGCTGCCGCGTGTTCACGTCTGCCGAAATAAGAACCATAGCTACCATAGTAGCCGGATCATTCGTCTTCGTGCACCCACGCCCGTCCGTCGTGCGTGTATCCGAGCGACTCGAGGAACTCGGGGCTCCTCGCGATCTCGCGAGATGATGCTCCTCCCCGAGTCCACGGCTGTATAATGTTCCTGGAAGATACCTGCGTCACGGTCGGATGGAACACGTCGAACTGTCTCTCCGTCAGAGGATTACACATGCGGTCACTCGACGTGTCTTGGCCGTTGATCAGCACCGACTCGCGGTCAGGCATCGCGCGCCCCCTCCTCAGGTTCGGAACGGCCGTGAACGTACGCGTCTTGAGCTGCTGCTTGCTGGGGTCGTTCGTCCAGATCTGGTGGTTTTTGAACTGCGAGTCGACGTCGACCCTGTCCCTCCTCAGCCCGTAGCCGTCCCAAGGACGAAGGTTACGGTGCTTTTGCGCAAAGTCCTGAAACCTGTCGCCCGCCTTTTCGCGGGGGTTTTCCAGTCTGTACCCCATCTGGGAGTTGTTGTCCAGCACGCGCGTCTTGATGCAGCATTTGTCCTGGGTCAGTCGACTTTCCGCTTCGAACAGCATGGGGGTGGTTTGTTTGGATGATCTTTCTCGATCTATCGCTTCTATACGGTATGCGAAGAAAGAAAAAACAAGAGCGGAAACGATGCGCGAGGCATGGAAGCGCTCACTTTCGCGCATTATATCGGATGTGATTATCTGTCCAAGCTCGCCGTCGACGCCGACGCTAATGCATGCAGGCCGGCAGCCAGCTCCTTGACGCCTTCGATCACCAGCGCCATCATGTTGCCATAGGCCAAACTCATGTAGCCCCGCTCGTCCGTGAATACCGCTTCGGGAAGCACGGCCATAACATCCTGCGCCAACATGCCGGCCTCCCTCCTCCGGTTTCCGTCGGCTCCGATAAAGGCGTTCGCATGCATTTCTGAATCTCCGTTCCTGACGAACGTGTAACCGTTAAGCCGGCAAATTTTATCTACCGCAGAAGTGATGGGAACGAGTTCCGATTTCAGTCGCGCGTCCGAGGACATCAAAAATTGGCCGTTAGTAAAGATATCTCCGTCTTGCACGTGCAAAGCGTGCCGGGGAGAAGCCGTGCGAATACCGACGCGTCCCAGGTCCCGTTCGTCCTTCTCGCCCGAGCTCGCGCTGGATTCTCCATCTTCGTTCGAATCGTCGCTATTGCTGCCGTCCTCATCATCTATCGGCCATTTTTTTCCCGCCAATATCACCAGCACGGGTTTAGAAATAGCCTCCATTTCACCCTCATCTCCATCGACGACCCAAGAAAAATCCGCTATATGTTCTCCGTTTACGGCTGTAACCGTAGCTCCTCGGTCCACTCGTAATCCGCCTTCGACGCGGCAATTTCCGTCCTTGACGTGAAGCCTGGCCGAAGGATCCGTGGTGCCCACGCCCACGTACCCGTCCCTGTCTATCGTGACCCTGTCTTTTCCGGCGTAGCTCCAGTAAGATTTGCGGTAAGGCGAGCAGCCGAAACGCGCGACGTCCACCTCATCCTCATCCTCTCCTTGACCGCCGCTCGAGCAACGAAACTCCGCGCTAAAGTCCGATCCCGCTGAGCCCTCTGTATTCGCTGCGCACACCCAAGCGACGTTTCCGTAGCTCGCGGACAAACGAGCAGTGTCACCTCTCACGTCCAGTCTGTCGACGGGGTTGGACGTGCCCAGCCCCAGACGGCCGGAGGGCAACGAGACGTCGGAAGCGCACGTGAGACTGCTACCGCAAGTTACTCGTCCGCGATTGTCTACGGATATAGAACTGCGCGTGCTTCCGATCCCGTCTTCGTTGTCGCCGACGCCGAGAAGCAGTCGGCCGCCGCTTTCAGAATCAGGCACAAAAATGACGGCATCGTGCTTCAGGGAATCCGAAAAGTACTCGCCTTCCTTTTCCGCGACGGCGCTCCAAATCATCACGGATGATGGATGCTCAATAATAAAATGCGCACGTTTTTTGTTGCACGCCGCGTCGCTACTCTATATCACGGATTCTAGCACGATGGTGATCGCGAACCATATGCACACCATGATGATGAAAACCGCTATGGTCTGCGGTCCCGGATGAAGCGCGGTCTTGATCAGGATACGTATCACTCGGTTTTCCAGGAGCCTCTGGTGGAAATGATCAACCGAGACTCCCATCGTCAGCAGCAGACGATGGCTCGCCTTTTCCTTTTTCTGTCTTGGCGCGTCCCGCTAAACGCGCGCGATCCAGACCGTGTGCTAGACTAGAGAGGGAGAATGCGTAGGTAGTGTGGTGGGGCGACGCGTTCGTTTGTTCGTTCGTTCGCGCCCGCCTACCCAACAGAAACAGCGTCTCTCTTACTGTACTATACTATACAAAGCGTTTTGATTTTTTGCACCGGAACGCGTCCATCGGCGGCGTAGGAGGGATGCCGGGAAAGCTCTGCATCTGGCACGGCCTGAGGTGCAGCTTCTTGGTGTTGACGAGAGGGTGGCAAACGGGTTTCACGTACTCCTTTCCACGGACAAAGCCGTCTTTTCTGGGCAGGTGCTTGTACTCGGGGCAGCGCGTGTTCGGTCGGTTACCGCCGCGCAGCTCGTTTTCGAGATCGACCAAGTTTCCGGCAACGTGACTCACGGCCGTTCCACCGACGATGCCGAGCTCGGGTCGGCACTTGTTGCAGTTTTCGAACTTGCTTCGGTCGAGGGCGTACGACAGAGGCGACACGCTCTGCGTCAGCTCTTGCATGTACGAGCACGAGTCGTATGTAAGCCTGTTCATAGGGTGCGAAACGGGATCGTTCTGTGTATTCGTAGCGGCTCCTTTCGGCGGAGTTTTACGTGTATACACTTACTTTAGAAAATGTGTACAGTCCTGTTTTGTCGCAAGGCTTTCGACGGCGGGTATTTTTCCGATCCGAAACGAACGGCGTCGCGTAATAATATGCCGTCTATAAGAAAAAGCGAATAAGCGCGCGTCCCTGTCCTGCCCCCTCCCGTTAAAAAAAGAAGAAGAGAGAATGACACGCATATTTGGAATGAACGACGATGATGACGGCAAAGGCAGGATGAAGGGCTTGGAAGGGTTCCGGGGGGTAGAGACCTTCAGCGCCGGGGACAACATGTCCCGCGAAGCCATGCGGGCCGTAGCGGTCGTGATCGCCATCTGGGTTCTCGCCGGCTTCATCGCGTTCGTCTACTCCATCGTCTGCTTTGCCAAGTCGGGAACGCCCGCGGAGAAGGCCCTGGGTCTGCTCCTGGCGCTCCTGTTCGGCCCCTTCTACTGGGTGTACTACGCCCTCAACACCTCGTACTGCAGGTGACGGAATCTCTAAAGGGTTGGGAGCGCGTTTCCGGAAAAGCCGCCCCCCTCTGAATCAGCCCGACCAAGGTCGCCAGGACGCGTTTAGCGCGCTCGAGGGAGGCGCTCTCCGTAGCGTCGCGATCCATTCGTACGCGAAACACGGGTACGTTCCCCCGCGCCTGTGCGCGGAAAAAGCGTTCCTCGCACTCGAAGTCGACGGGAATCTCTTCCCCGATGGTCGAAAGCCACGCTTCGTAGGTGCGTCCCAAGTCCCGGACGTAGTCCAAGCTCAGGAAGTCGCCGGACGCCCTGCTCCCGAACATCCCGGACATTTCAGCGGCATTAGATGACGTCGTCGTTTCCTGTGTCTGTTCGCCGCTCCCGTTACCATCACGCGTGGAGGCAGGGGTAAAGGACCGTTTACGGATGCGGTCCATGCACGCGTCCGGCGAACAGTCCAGGTAAACTATTCCCGCGAGTCGCGCCAGAGGGGACGCCAGGCGCGCCAGGCGCCCGTATCGCATCGCGCACTCGCGCCTCTCCTCTTCCGACAGCACTCCGGTGGTCGCCATGAGGGGCACGAACACTTCCGCACAAGATTCCATGCACCTCTCCATGACCGCTACGTTCACCGGGGGATGATGATAAGATCCGGCGTGCAATCGGGATTCCACGTCCGAGATGCGCTGACCAAAGGACCTCAGGATCTCGAGTTGTAGGCGCAGGGCGTTCTTGCGGGGGTCGTCGTAAAACGCGGACAGCATGCCTTCCCACGTCTCCGTCGGCTCTTTTTCGACCGGGATGTCGGCCGGCCACCCGCCCTCCTCGGCTCCGCCCCGTTCTTGATCGCGGCGCAGCTCGCGAACCAGCGTCGACTTGCCGACGCCGATGTTGCCCTCTATCGCGACGATCTGCATCGGGGGCTGCTGCATGCTTGACGCAGTGATTGGCCGTCGTTTTGTTTTTCTGGTGCGTGCCCAGTGTACGGACATACGTATCGATCCCGTAGACGTCTCTTTTTATACGACGAAAAGCGCGCGGGATTATAGCCGCGAAAAAACTTTGTCCACCCCATAACAGCAGACAGACAGACGCGCGTGCCTCGGCTCGGGCGTACCGTGCGTTCATCTCATCATCTCGCGCGCGCGCGTGGCAGGCCACAATATGTCCGAACCCAAGCTCTCCGACTTGACGGGAAGCTTCGAGGACATGCTGAACACGGGAAACCGTAAGGTGTCGGAGATGATGACCGGCAGGACCAGGCAGGAGACCGGGGACGACTCGCCGCCGGGACCGATCGAGTTCTTTACGCAGATGGTCATGGAGGTGATGAGGACCTCGGCGACGGTCATGAAGAAGATGCCCCTCATCGTCGTCGGCTTGAAGGCGGTGTTGTGGGCGTTGCTGGCCATCGCCATCATGATCGTGCTCATGCTGGTCGGGCTGTACCTGGTGCAGTACTTTCATCCGCGCATGTGCCTCCTCAGCAGATCCGCGGCTTTCGAGGAATACATGCAAAAGATGCTGATCGAGTCCGAAGAGGCGGTGTTCGAGCTCGCGGAATTGCTGAATTCGGACCCCCGGCCTCCCCTGCTTCACGTAGGCGCCGACGACCAGGAGGTGTTGCGAAAGTGCGGCAAAGACGCGCCCAAGTGTAAGACGCCGCAGGAAGGGAGGCACGCCCGAACCTCCTGCGTGTTCGCGAGCGTGCTCGACAGGCTCGAGCCTGCCGTAGAGAAACTGACCAAACCCGGCCGCGAAGCGTTCCACCAGAACCTGGAGACCTTTTACAAGTTCCATACGACCATCCGGAACCTGGACCGCATGGTGTACAGCTTTTTCGCCAGAAAGGATGTGCTGAACGAGCCGAGGTTCGACGGCGGAGGAGCGCCCGACTTCGACGCCATCGAGGACTTTGAAAAGAACTTTATGGAGCCTTTTGAGACGCTCCGCGAGTGCGCGGAACGTGTGACGGAGATCACCAAATCGTGGTGCTCGCTTCAGAACCAGGACTGGTACGACGAAGCCTCCTTCCGCTTCTTGACGGACATGCACCTGCTGGACCTCGCGCACAACGCGTACCGCGACCAGACCATCTTCTCGAACGACACGCGCAAGGGCTTCACGTTCACGCTGCAGTTCAACGTATGGACGCTGTACTACGTGCCGTACGTAGAGGACATCTTTGTCAAGCGCATCCCCGCCATATGGATCCAGACGCCGCAGCGTTTCAAGGACAGCTTTTTCGCGTTCGGGCGCGTGTGGGTCAGGGCCGGCGACCACATCTCGCTCCTACCCTGCTACTTGGCCAACCGCGACAGACCCGAAAAGAGGGCCACGGAATGTCGAACGCTCGCGGAAAAGCACCTGAATGAGGAGACGCAGAGGATGATGGAAAGGTTTCAGGAAGGTCCTGCCGCTCCGAAGACGAAACGTCGGGCAGAAGATGAGGACGACGGAGACGAAGACGGGGGTGACGGCGAAGACGAGGACGACGTCGTCGAACCGTTCGGATTCCTCAAGGTGCTGACGCACGTCGGCACCTTCTTTCGCACCATCCTCGACGTCGCCAGGGCCATGGCGCGCGCTTTGGCGGCCATCTCGAGAGACCCCATCAACGCCATCATGACGCCCATCCTGCTCGTCGTGGGCGTGCTGCTGTCTATGAGCCTGACGTTCACGTACACCATGCTGACGCTGGTCGGCGTCGGCTACATCCTGGGGTTCGTGTACGCCTGGATAGCCTCGTTCGTGGTGGCCATCGTGCTGACGCTGATAGAGATAGCGTTCGCGCTGGTGCTGCTGGTGGTGTTCGTGCTGGTGTGGGTGCTGGACCTGCTGACGGGGGGGCTGATCGTCAAGCTGATGCGCTGTGAGTCTCTGCCGGACGAGTGGGAGCACCGTCCCAACTACGCGGAAGGAAACGATGCGGGTCGCGTATTCGGGACGGCCTGTTGCTACCCGTGCGCCAAACGCTATAAACCCGTGCTCGGCGTGGTGTGCGCGAGGTTGAACCGCTACATTCCCGATTTTTGTCCGCACCAACAGATCATCAGCGCCTTCCGGAACGGCGACACGATGGGCCGGTTCGGGCCCTACATGTTCGACAAGTACCCGGCTTACCCCGGGTTCCGGATGCTGAAGCGCCAGCAGAAGGAGCAGGCGATCTTGGCGGCTCTGGACGACGCCAAGGGCTTCCTGGGCAAGTGCTACGACAGGCTGGGCAAGTACGACAAGTTCAACCGGCACGTCTGCTTCAACATCGGCAAGCTCCCCGGCCACAAGTACCCGGAATCCGCCAAGGACAAGATGCGCAAACTGTGCTACCAGGTGTACTGCGATTACCGCATGGACAAGAACGTGTTCCGGTCGCCGGACGTGTCTTTCCGCAGCTCCGACGAGCGCGACTCCGACTGCCTGTGCCACTCGCTGGCCGACGACGACAACCCCATCCAGCACGAAGCCGCCTCCCCGAACGTCGCCACCGCCACCTCGCACACGCTGGTCCGGAGGTCGCTCTTTCTCCTGGTCGCGCTCCTGGTGATGCTGGCGTCGGTGTACGCGCTGATCAGTTCCGCGGACAGTCTGGCCGAAGACCGCGTCGGAGAGTCCAGGTGGGACCTGGACTTTCACTTCTTCTCGCGGCGTTACGACGCGTGACCCTTTGGACAACATGGGGAGGGGGGGGGAGGAAGAAGAGAAGAGTGTCACGAAATGCGCGATAAAAATGCATTTTACAGTAAGCGGAACCGACGACGAACGTGCAATTACGGACGATCGCCGGTGTCACGGCATTGACGAGAAAGAAGTCGAGAAGGAGGACGTATATCCTCTGCCTCTCAGCGGAAAGATCGAATCTCGGATTCAGAAACGACCCGTTTTCAGTCGTCGTCCACCTATATCACGGCCGTTCCTTACATCGGTCCGGCACACACACCTCTTCGAACAAGAGGAGAAGCAACAGAGAGAACTCACAACAGCAGGAGCAGGAGCAGGAGCGGGTGCAGGAGCAAGCCGCCCAGCAGCCGAAAAGAGGCGGGGGGCTTTAACCCCGCCGTACGCTACGGCTGCACTTTTGGTAGCCACACCTCCACGCCGGCCAGCGAAAGGGGAACCGAAGAGAATAGTGCGTGCGCGCAGACACGAGCACACTCACACACGAGCACCGCAAGCGCGTCGGCCGCTCGAATCAATCCTTGTAATTAGTAGACGACGGGTCATCGCCATCATCCAACAACATGAGCATCGGAGGAGTGAATACCGGGAGCTCTTCGGTCTCGGGAACGCCCGAGGACCCCATGTTCATGGACATCACCATCGACGAGCGCAGATCCGTTATTATTGGCTATCTTGCGGCTCGAGGAAACAGGGGGTTCACAAACGCGATATACGGATACGAGACCGGAAGAAATTCGAGGGCGGGATCTTCAAACGTGCTCATCGGCTTCAGAGCGGGGGAGGAGTTGAACGGCAACAACAACATGTTCATCGGCACCTACGCAGGAAGCGAGTCCGAGAACGGGCGCGACAACATCTTCTTCGGAAACGACGCGGGACGCGTCATGCAGGACGGCGTCGGCAACGTGTTCGTCGGTTCGTTTGCGGGCAAGAGGCTCCGGGACGACGAGGTGGGGCACAACGTGATCGTCGGCTACAGCAACTGCACGTCGGAGGGCGTGCGCGACATGGCGTGTAACGTCGGTATAGGCGCCTACACCACGATGGACGGGGTGTACAACGTTAGCGTCGGCGTGTCCAACAGCATCAAGGGCAGGTGCATCACCGCGCTCGGTTCTGGAAACGCGGTAGATCAAGGCACGGGAAGCGTCATCATAGGCCACGGTATAGTGAACTCGGGTCGCAATTCCTTAATCGCGCTCCCAGGATGCCGAAGTCATGACGACGAAGAACCGTACGAGAACGCCGTAGACGAACACCTGAACATCCACGACGTCCTGGTGGGCAACCTGCTCCCCTCGGGCGAGTACGAAGCCCGGCTCATGTCGGACATCCTGCTGCTCTCGTCCGGCTCCAACGAGATCCGGATCGACGAACACGAGCTCGTGGTGACGTCCGGAAAGGACATCAAGATGGTGTCGCCCAACATCGTGTTTTCGGACGGCGATTCCAACGAGTTTCGCATCTTGGACCGGGAGCTCTTCTTCTCCGCCAAAGAGGACGTGCAGGTCGTCGCGCCCAGGATCGTGCTCTCCGACGGCGGATCGAACATATTCCGCATCACAGAGGACGATATATCGATCGTCTCGGACAACGTGATCAACATCACATCCCCGTCCACGGTATTCGAAAGCGAAGTCACGATCGACAGACTCATCGCCAAGGACTTCACGAACGAGGGCCAAACCGTGTTCACGAGCAACATCGTGTTCCAACCTCCGGACGGCTCGAGCAACTGGTGGACGCAATACGTCGACACGAGCAGGCACGACGAGGGCGTGACGGAGCTGGTGTTCGAATCTCGACACGGAACGCGCATGGCCTTCACGGACGAGTTTTACCCAGAGGTCCTGAACTTTACGGGCAAACATCGATGCCGTATCGAAACACCAGACGCGTTTTACGTAAAGCGCGGCGACTCGCACCCGGACCAGAGCCGGTCCATCGACCGCCCCATCGCTGCTCTCGGTCACGCAGGCGCGCCAGACGCGCCAGACGCGCTAAACGCACAAAACGACGGAGTTTACGAGGCAGAAGACCTGTGGTTGAAAGAGATCGCGGAGAGTCACGTGGGCGAGATCGTGGTGGCGACGGGCGCGTACTGCGACTTGGAAGGCCGGTCCGACGGGGTGGGCATCGACGAAGCCATACCGGTCGTCAAGCTCGCGGATAGAGCCAAGGATCCGCGCGCGTTCGGCGTCGTCGGGGGCGTCAATAAGACGGGATCGTTTCGGGTGGGAAACATGGTGTTCGATCCGTCGACGTTCTCGAACGCTAGAAACGGGAGGGGAAACTCTCCGTCGCCTCCGTCGCGCCCGCGTGTCGTGGTACAGTCGGTGGGCGAAGGCGCCATATGGGTGTGCGACATCAACGGCCCGATCCGCAACGGCGATTACATTACGACGTCGCCGATCCCGGGCCTGGGCATGCGCCAGAGGGGGAGCAGGCTCTGCAACTACACCGTGGCCAAGGCGACGTGTGACGCGCCCTTCGATGACGACTGCTCGAGCGTCGAGTTCTCGTTCGACAAGAACAAAGAGCCGCGCCGCCCGTCTCGTGACGTTGCGCGACTGGCACGATCGGATAGTAAATCTGCGAGACGACGAACCGACGCTCTTCCGCGTAAAACGAAATCAAGAGCAGCGATATCCGTCCGTTTGGCTATGCCGTGGCACGGTCGTAAACCTTTGCAAAGAAGAGTCGTCGCTAGGACGGATCACTCATCGGCGGTTGTTCCGATACGCGTCAAAAAGTGCTTCATCGGCTGCGTGTACTGCACGTGATTTTTTTAGGAAAAGAGTGTAGAGAGGAGAGCTACAGCAACCGTGGACCGGGCAGGCAAGCGGCTTTCGACGTTTTTCAAACACAGCTCCCGTCGCTGCTGCTGCGACTGCTACTGTTCATAAAATGATCGAGTTTTACGCCTTCTCGGCGCTGGCCGGGCTGGGCTACCTGCTGAACAAGAGGCAGAGGGAAGCCGCGTCTCCACCCGTGGCGTTCGTCGGCGAACGACCTACCGTGAACGCGCGCGACGTACCCTCGGTCGATAACGTGTACCACTCGCGTCACACGGAACGCGTGAACGATAGTGTTCGAAAAGCGGCTTCCAAGTCCGCACGCGCGGCTAAAAATCCGCGAAAAACAAACGTCATCCCCCGTTCGACGTTCGAGGAGGGTGATCAGCGGGAATACGGCATTGGCGACGGTTTGGTCAAGAGCGAGCTGACCGGCGAAGTTCTGCCCGTAGAGCGGTTCACGCAGAACGATCGCGGAGACCCGATGCTACCTTTTTTCGGAAGCCGCGTCACGCAAAACATGAACCACGATACGGCATCTCTTTCGTTGGAGCGTCTGAATGGTGCCGCAGATATGTTCGGCGGCAAACGCGAAGTTCCCAACATGTTTGAGGCCCAGCCGGACGTGTCGAACGTCTACGGAGCGCAGAACGCGACCGACAGGTTCCTCGAGCATATCGTGCCGCCCAAGTCGAGGAACAACGAGTTCCCTATCCCGCGAGAGATGGTCGGACCGGGAATCGGCAGCTACGACGCCGCGCCGCAGGGCGACATCATGTTCAAGGAGCGCGACCACATCATGCCCAAGACCGTCGACGACCTGCGCACCAAGAGCAACCCCAAGGTCACGTACGAGCAGCCGGTCCTGGACGGCCAAAAGGGAAGCAAACGCGGCATGTTTCCGAAGTTCGCCAAACACGCGCCGGAGAGGACGGTCGAGAGGACGTCCGACATGAACTTCGTGACGACCGGAGCGCGGCTCAAGCCAAAGAAGAGACCGGATCGCATCGTTCTCCGCGATACGACGCGTCCGGACACGCACGTCGATTACTCGGGTTCCGCCTATGCGCCGACGGGAGACCGGAAACAAGCGCGCCCTTCACACGAAGGTTTCCGCCAACAGTTGGACGGTCCTCAACTTAATCCGGCCGACGCGGCTCGTCACGGTAAAGGCGCCAAGTTTGACCACGGAAAAGGCAGCATCCTTGTTTACGGCAATCACAGGGACGTCACCGGCACGCGCACGCACAAGTCCAACGTTACGTCCGTGGTCAAGGCGCTGGTGGCGCCCATCCAGGACGCCGTGCGCGCGTCCAAGAAGGAGTACATGGTGGACGCCCCGCAGCAGCCGGTGGCGGTGCAGCCCCAGATCCCGAGCAAGCCGGCCGTGTACGATCCGAACGACGTGGCGCGCACCACGGTAAAAGAAACGAACCTGTTCGACGCTCACGGTCGTGGAGGCCTTCAGATCGCGGCTCACAAACCCCGCGTGTACGATCCCGACGCTGTGGCGCGCACGACGATACGAGAGACGACGAGCGCGTCTACGGATGGCGTGTCCAGCATCGTTGGCGGAGCGCGCAAGGGCGTCGTATACGATCCGGATTCTGTCGCGCGCACCACGGTAAAAGAGACGAGCCTCGCCGAAGCGCCGCTTGCCAACGTGCGTCAGGCGGCTTATAAATCGACGACTTACGATCCCGATGCCGTCGCAAGAACGACGGTCAAAGAGACGAGTCTCGCCGAAGCGCCGCGCGTCAACGTGCGTCAGGCCGCTTACAAATCGACGGCTTACGATCCCGATGCCGTAGCAAGAACGACGATCAAAGAGACCGGCTTGGCCGAAGCGCCGCGCGTCAACGTCAAGCAGGCCGCTTACAAATCGACGGCTTACGATCCCGATGCCGTAGCGAGAACGACGATCAAAGAGACCGGCTTGGCCGAAGCGCCGCGCGTCAACGTCAAGCAAGCCGCTTATAAATCGACGGCTTACGATCCCGATGCCGTCGCGAGAACGACGATCAAAGAGACCGGCTTGGCCGAAGCGCCGCGCGTTAACGTCAAGCAGGCCGCCTATAAGCCGACGACTTACGATCCCGACGCGGTCGCGAGGACTACCATCAAAGAGACTGGCCTCAAAGACACGATGGGCATGGGCTCGATCGTGGGCGGAAAACAGAAGACGACCGTCTATCCCGAGGACGAGGCCAAGGTCACCATGCGCGAGACGCTCGAGGGCGAGATCGAGGAGCAGCGCGAGCGCAACGTGGCGGGCAACGTGGCGCACGTGATCCGCGACCCCGACCAGGTGCCGAAGAAGACGGTCAAGGAGACGACTATCGACAACGAACGCGAAGGGAACGTCGAGTCTCTGGAGGGTACGCGCGGAGCTTATTCTACGATAACCGTGCACGCTCCGCATACGCAAAAAGAAACGCTGCACCGCGAATATATCGGAAGCGCCAACATAGGAGACGGCGCGGGAGGGTACGAGGTGGCCAACCCAGAGGCAAAGCAGACGCAAAAACAGACGCTGTCGGACAACGATTACTACGGTACAGCCGCGAATCAGGGCGCCAAGGCGCCCTCCTCATACGAACAGATGTACAACGCGGAACTGAACGAAACGCGCGAGTTGGTGCTCGAGGGGCGCGAGCCGACGCAGACGGGCGTCAAGCTATCCGTGGGTCCGGATTCCGTGTCCCTTCAGGAGCCCAAAGTGCCGCGCTTACCGAGCGTCGCGAACGCGCGCTTGCAAGACGAAGAGGCGGTCGCCGAGGGCGCGATGCACCACGCCAACCCTCCCCCGGGAGGCACGAACGCGGCCGAAGATCCGGAGCGCGAAGTGTCCGGCCCGCACCTTACGCGCGACCGTCACGCTTACGAGAACATCGACCGCCTGGACGTAGCGACAATGGAGCCCCTCTTATCTAATCCGTACGCGATACCGTCTTTTGCCGGAGGTCGACCTTCTGCGGAATAGTCGACAGATTTCATTTGTGCGTCTTCGGTAAGCAAGCCACGCCACCGCACGTTCATGTACGCCTGTCCGACGTCTCTATCTCCCTCTCACGGCGATTTGTTTTTGCACGGAAACATGCAAAACATGCAAAATATGCAAAAGACGGACATTACATCTGGAGGAGGGTCGGCAGCAGCAGCGTCAGATCTCACCGGCGGCGGAAAAAAAAAGCAGGGAGGCGCTTCGCTCCTCCTCCTCCTCCTCGCCTCCCTCGCCCTCCTCGCGCTCTACTACAGGTACTACGTCAAGACGCCTCTGACGCTGCAGGTGTTGCAGACGGGCGTCGGGGCGCTCCACCCCGACATGCTGCGCGAAAAGCAGCCCATCGTGGTAGAGGACCTAGTCGTGGACCTGCGCGAGTTGGCGTGCACGGTGTTCAGGTACTACTACGTGTTTCCGCTGCGTTATCGGTCGGGAAGGAAGGACGGCACCGTTCGTACGCGTGGTGTGTTCACGATGCTGTCTCCTTACGCCAAGCGCCGCGATGAGGAGGAACAGGAGGCAGACGAGGACGATAAAGCCGTAGTACGCGCGCGGCCGCTTTACGTCAGGGACGCGCGAACAGGAAAGCTCCGAGCCAGCGAGGACGAGGAGGACGGCGTGGAGTTCGATCTGCGCCCTCACCAGGTGCTGCTCCTACCTCCCCACTGGATCGCGGAGCTGTACGCGGATTCGCTATACGCGCGCAACAGCATGCGCTGGAAGACGGTCGAAGCGTACGACCTGCTCCACGCGCTGTTTTACCCCATCGGATCGGTTCGCGACCGCGCGAAAGGCGCGAACGTTTGAGCTATGTATGCGCACAACGGCCAAAAAAAAGGTGTGCGAGTGTTCGCTTCTCAGTGCGACGCGCCAGCCGCTATCAACGCCTCAATCAAGCGTTTCACTACCGTCTCAAATGGCGCTGGATATGCGTAGGTGCTTCTACGCAACGTCCATTCGCATAGGTGCGTCAACGCGGTCTTTCCGCTCTTGTCTGCCTGATTTACGGTTCGCATCTCGGGGTGCCTCAGCAGCTCGAACTCGACGAAATCGCACGGAGACACGCGCTGCCTGAAGGCGTCGGCGCATATAAGCTTGGACGTTGACGCGCCCTCGTGACGCAGGATGTATTTGACGCTCGCAAGCAATGGCGTATTTCCCGTCGAACGTTCAGTCGCGTTTACATTTGCGGCATAGGACACAAGGGTCGTCGCCGCTTCGAAAAAGCCCCTCTCGCAAGCTAATATCAGCGGTGTCGTTCCGTCGTGATCGGCTTCGTCAAGCGCCGCTTTCGCTTGTTTCGCTTTTCTAAGGAAGTTGAGCGGTATTAAGTGGTCGCTGAACGTCTTCACGTCGCCGGGTGTGAATTTGGGAAGGTTCGCTATGGACTGCCAAAACGCGGTCCTTCCCGCGTCGTTCTTCCTGTTCAAGGCTGCTTTGCCGGATACTACGAGATGTTTTTGACGGCGGCCGTTTCTCTTCTCTGGCGTGTCTTTAACAACGACCGTCCAGGGCAGAAAGTCCTCAAGGAACGCACACAGGGCGGAGGGAAGCATGTGGTGGAACATGGTGTTTCCGAGCGGGCGCGTGGCGGCCAGCGCATCCACGTCCCACATGCGTTGCATGCAACGCATTGCCTTGTTCAGGTGGGCGCGACGAGGTCTGCTCCAGAAATGGAGGCAGCCAAAGTCAAAGGCGCGCGCCATCCACGTGAGCACCGTATCCGTCGAAAGATCGGCGTACGTGTGCGTCCTCCAGATGTCGGGAAGGTCGCGCCTCGACAGCACCTCGCGCAGCACTCTCCGATCGTGGGTTTTGTCGAATAAAGCGATCGCGGACGGGAAGGGGTCGTCGTCGGACGCGGCTTTCAGATAGGGCGAGCACCAATCGACGGTCTGTTTGACGGATATTATATCAGTGGCCAATTCTCCGCGTAGCGCGAGCACCAACATAACCGGAACTCCGTCGAACACCGTCCTTTTCCCGGGCTGAGGGTGCCAGTAAAGGCCCCGTATGCCTAAGTCGCCCACCTCGAGCAGGGACATGGTGCAAGGCTGCATCAGATCAAGGTACTTCGGAAGCGAAGCTTTGCCCCCGGACGACATGCACACGGGAACACCTTCGCGGTCTCTTTTTTTCCAGCACGCAACGAAGCACCTGACCAGCATGTCCCTGGTCGGCCCTAGCTGTGGCTTGAACACAAGGCAGTCGGAGCCTTCGTAACGGGAGGGCGAGTCGAGGAAGGGCATGGCGCGCCATGCCGTCAATAGGATGCGCGTCAACTCAGCCTCGTTCATAATGGCCGCCATCCCGACGATCCCTAGATTTCCGTCTAAACCTAAACCCGTCGATGTGCACAGCTCGTCGAGAGTTTGCCGAAACGTGTGCGACGCAGGGTTGATCTCGTTGGTCGGCGTGAGATGCTGGGAGATGTCCAGCAGGGGGTCCAGGACGCGTCGACGTAAGTAAGAATACACGACGTCCATCGTCCTATCCGTACAGTCATAATCCGGCATGTGATACACCACCAAGAAAGTGACCTTTGCCATGTTTTCGGCCGACAAGTATTTCGACGGCGGAAGGTCTCCTCGCTCAAGATCTAGGGATAGCACCGATGACATCAACGTCAGCTGGTCTACGGTCGGCTCTAGATGCTTCTCCGCTCGATCGAGAAAGTGTGCCGCGAGCTCGCCCATGCACAACGCTCCTCTCTTGAGGGCGAGACGCGCGTACCTAAGTATGCACGTTTCCATGCTACTCCGATTGGGGATCAATGTCGATTCGTACACCGCAAATCTTTCAAATCCCTTGATCACCGTTTCTGTAGCGCATCCGGGAGACACCTCCAGACAAGCCTCGACAAACCGCTCATTCTGGCACATTCTCTGCGAGACTTCGTCCCAACGACCGATGCGGCTGTGCGCGTAAGCGAGCACCCGCGCTCGTTTCAGTGAGAAGTTGCGCTCCATAAATTGAACCATGTCGATGTTGTTGTGCAAGTAAGCGGCGACGGCGACGGCGATCACTTCGCGCTCGCCGCTCTTGACTGCGCCGGCTATGTCGGGGTATATCTCGATGTCCAGAGATCCGCGTTCGTGGAGGCGCGCGAGCGTGCGTGCGAGGGCGCACTCTGGGGCACGGGCGAGCGAAGACGACGACGATCCGTCGATCACTGCGTTCGCGTTCCGCTGATCGACGTCATTCTTAATCGCCGACAACAGTTCTCGAACGGCTTGGTCACTTTTATTCATGACGGCTGTTTCGATAGACCCGTGCTTCTCTCTCGCGACGAAGTGGAGCGCGTCCTCGGCGTCGACCGCGAAAGTGTCCAGTAGGGTCTTCATGACGGGCGCGCTATCGCGTCGCACGGCGCTCCTGAAGCAGGTCCTCTTTACGGAGGCATCGCACAACAGACGACAACGTTGGTTGATCCGCAATTCCTTGATCTCAAATGCCAGGCGCAAGCTACCGCCGCCACCTTCTCCACCTTCGTCGGTCAGGTGCACGTACACGCGGTGCTCACGTTCTCCGCTGTTGATGGACGTATCTACGCCATCGTCTCGTCTCAGCGCGTCGAAACACGCTTTTACGACGGTCAAAGGAAACCATCTGATGGCGCTCTTGACGGCGACTATCGCGACCGCGTCTTCCCTCGAATATCCGCCTTTTCTTTCGAGCACGTCGCTGAAGTTAGCGTGCGTGTCGAGCATCAAGCTGGAAGACTGAAACAACCACGCTACCAGCGCGTCCGCGCTTCCTGGCGCGTCCGAATCCAGCCTTCCGCATTCCATTACTCGTGCGGCGGAGCTGAATCCCCGTCCCACGTAAGACACGAGCGCGCGTTCGACGCTCAGCGCAGGGTCCTCTCCATCGTCGCTATCCTCGTCGCTATCTTGCTCCTGCGTTTCCAGCTGCTCGTCCTCGAAGTCCTCGACGTCCTTGACCAGCGCGATGCGCGCGATGCGGAGCAGGAGGTCGAGGGGCAGATCCTCGAACCCAGTACTGGAATCGGAACAACGTCTCTTCTCACTACTGCTCCTGGTGGACACCACCATACTTATCTTTGCTGCGTCAACCTAGCTGACATCGAATGACTATAAAATATGCACGATCTGCGTGCAGATCGCCACTAGTCTTCGAATTTTTTCCGACGCCAAACCACCCCGATCAACGCACGCTATAGTTCGCGCGCAGGTTTCGCATGCGGAGAGAGCTGACCACGATGTACAGCAGCGTGCCCAACACTGTGACGACGGAAGCGAAGTACACGGCATTGTATCTCTCCGTCAAGTAACCGATCATGAGCAAGGCAAACACGACCACGGATACCGCGACGATGATCCAGAAACGTCGCCGCGCAAACTTCAACTCGCCGGAAGCCTGCTCGTTGTTATGCAGCATGGCCAGCAGGTTCTGGTTCCTGCGCTCAAGCACCTCGCCGAGGAACGCGATCTGCACCGATCTCTCCTTCGAGTCCGTAGAAATTTCGCGGATCTCGTCAAAGGCCTGAGGCAGGATGGCGCGGTCTCCTTCGACGCTCCTCTGCATCACGTCGAACATCGAGAACGTGAGCTGCTGCAGCGCGCCCTCGATGTCGCGCATCGGCGACGAGTCGCCCTTGATCCTGTACCGGATCACGACGATGCCGGAACCGCCATCTCCTCCTTGGCCTTCTCGCCGATCCTGATCCCGCGAACCAGCGCCTCCTCCTCCGCCCGTGTTGGATTTTGCGGGATGACCGTCGACGTCGACGTGAACACCACAACTTCCTCCGCCTCCTTTTCCTCCGCGTGCGTAATTATCGGGCTGCGGTTCATGCCATCCACCAGCACCTCCTCCGGAAAACCACCCTTCGTCTCCGATGTCTGTGCCGAAGTACGCGCCCATGTCGCGCCCCTGACCCCCGTTTCCAGGCTTTCCTCGTCCGTTTCCGTTCTCTATGCCGTCTTCTCCGGGACCCCCCGCACCTCCTCCACCACCGTGATTGTACTGCCTGTCCGACACCCTGTTTACGCCAGGACCGGATCCGACGTGCGTCGTCAGACGCCCTCCGTCGTTTCCCTGCAGGTGTATTCCGGACCCGACGTGACCGTTACGTCGTTTGCCGTTACCTCCTCCAGACCCGCCAGGACGACCGTTTTGAGAACGATTCCATGCGCCGCCTCCACCTCCGCCTATTGCTTCGATATCGAACACTGAACTATTTTCTCCGTTTTCTCCCGCGCTACTATTCGCGGATCCACCCCTTCCTCCCCTGCCGACCACCACCGAGTGCGTCCCCGATGACACGTTGACCCCGGGCTTGAACAGGAGACCTCCGGCGCCGCCTCCACCTCCGTGACGCCCTCCTCCGCCTCCTCCACCCGCCACGACGAGCACGTCCATTTCGCCCGCGTTTGTCACGTCGAACTCCCCGGACTCCCGGAAAACGTGCACCTGGTAGCCGGCGTGCTGGTACTCGAGGTCCCCGCCTTCGGCTTCGGCCCGTTCCTCCTCATCGTGCAGTTCGTCCTCTTTGTAACGGATCATGACGATACCCGACCCCCCCTTTCCCCTGGACCCCGGGGCGTGCTGGCGCTTTCCTCCCCCTCCTCCTCCCGTGTTAGGAAGCCCGTCCGGTTTATTGCGATCTCCGTTTTGATGTCCTCCGCCACCCTCACCCCCGTTTCCGACACGACCTCCACAACTATCCGACGATCCACCTCCGCCATACAATTCCCCGTCCGAGTCTCCGAACGCGCGCGTCGACGTGCCCTGGCCCCTGCCGCCCCCTCGCCGGGGAGCGTTCCTCCTGTGTCCGCCTCCTCCGTTTTGTCCGTCAGAACCGCCAAACGTGTTTCCGCTTCCGCATCCACCCCCCGCAGATCGATTCGCGCCACCCGATCCACCGTCTCCTCCTCTCCCCCCTCCCCTCCCCCCACGGCCTCCCGGCGCCCTGATGTCGTCGAACGACGACGCGCTCCCGTTCATTGCGGTTCCCCGGCTCTCGGTGCTATACTCGCCGCCCTCTCCGACCACGACGTTGTAAAAGCCCGGCCTCAGGCGCATGCCCCTTTCGGTAGCGGTATATCCCCCGCCTCCTCCTCCGTATCCTCCTCCGCCTCCTCCGCCGACCACGAACACGTCCACCTTCATCGGCCGCATCACGTTGAAGACGCCGGACGACTTGTACTCGTGCACCCAGTACCCGTCTTTTTTGTAGATGTCGGTTTGGTTAGGCGCGGACTGGTCGACGCTGTGCCACACCTTCTGACTCAGGTGTTGGAAAAGCTCCCACGTGATGCGGTACAGGGAGTACCTAGCTAGGCGGCTCTCGGAGAAGCTGGTGTTGAGCGCGGGGGGATTCAGCTTGGCGAAGCGGATCAGGAAGACGTACGCGAGCAGCGGTTTCATAAAAAACTTGACCGCGTCTCGCACGGCTTTAACGTTCATGGGCGTCCCCTGAGACGTCCTCCCGACCACCGGCACGCCGTCGATAGACTGATGCGCCATTGCGACGAACTCGACCAGCGAAGTGCCGCGCCTGCGCTTGTTTTCGGCGTCGTCGAGCTCCTTAACGTCGTCGTCCACGCCGGAATCCTCGCGCACCGCTTCCTTGCACTTGCGCCAGACGCGCTTCATGAATTCCTCCATGGTTTCCGACCATTCGTCGTCCGCCTTGAACTTATTCTTGACCTCGCGCAGAAAGAAGGCGTAGCAGGCCCGCGCGACCACGTCGTATAACTCCAGCGGCTCATCGAGGTAATGCGCGTCCACGTTGATGAAGGCGGACACGAGCAGCCCGGTGTTCTCCCTGCGCACGCTGTCCTCCGACTCGTCCTCGTGGCCTGGGCGCCGGTGGTCGAGGATGTCGAGCCAGCCCACGCGCTCGAGCACGTACGAGTGCGGGTTGGCAAAGAACTTGACGTCTTCGTGCGCGTGTTCGTCTTCGAGCCGCGTCATGGCTCTGCTGTTGTTGCTGCTTGGTACGAACCGTTCGTTCCTGACGAATGAGATCGGACGGCGAAGCTACGTAGCGTACCGCGCGTATTTACAATGTAAAAGATAAATTATCGTCCGACCGACACAAGGAGGTGCGCGCTCCGTTCATCGGGCATCGCAGAACGAAGAGGCTGAACGAGAGAAAAAAAACGTACGCGTCTATCCCAGACTAGCGGTGAAACAGGCGGCGTCCGCGTTGCAACGTTTCCGAAATCAATTCGAAACCCTCCTCCTCTGTATTTCCGGTCGCACATTTTCTCGTCGCGATAAAATCGTGCACGGCTTCCCTGCGGCGGTGCTTGGCTCGCGCGAGATCACGCGCATCCTCCCATGCGCGTTCTGCGGATCGAAAGGAACACGTTCTTTTGCAGGCTTCTTCAGCCTCTTTCCGGACGAGGGCGATCAACGCCACGGAAAATACGCAAGCTATGACGACGACCGGTTCGTCAAACGCCGTGACCAAGAACGCCATCATAACGGCTTCTATGATCGTTATCAAACGAACGTTTTCCGTCGACGAAGACATCAATTCTTAGAAATCACGCTCGACGCGGGATGAGACGCATTCGATTTCTTTGATTTTGTGTGCGCGGGGAGCATGAGCGATCGACACGGAAAGAGCGCTCATCCCGTCTCAAATTTTATGTCGGGTACAAGCAACGACTCTCTCTATGATACCCCTCAAGATCGTCGTGTGTTTCGTATTCGCCGTCGTCATCATAGCGGGGCTCAATAGAGTTTACACGGTACCCATTTCTATGTACCAAAGGCGACAAGAAACGAAAGAGAGTCGGGATGAGGACGATCACGACGGTCAAGAGGATGAGGATGAGGACGATTCTATTCCGAACTTCAAGGACAGAGCACGAGAAGCATTCACAAACGCGTTCCCCGCCATTAGCGGGCGAAGAAAAAAAGGTAAATCGTACCAGTGACTAGCCTAGCCTAGCCTAGCCTAGCCTAGCCTAGCCCACTTTCAGCACTTCCCGGTTCTGGTCCACGACGTGCGCCAGCAATACGTCGGCGATCACCTCCTTCGTGATCGCCTTGTTGAACGCGGGGTACTTCATGCCGTAAACGTCGTACACCCACCCCTTATCTGCTTTGGCGCAAGTATCGTCTGGACGACGGATCATCAACGCGTTCAATCCCTTCTCCACCGACGCCGATTTATCGGGTCTTCGCTCGATCTCGTACGCGGCATACAACACTTCGTGCCGGAGATCTGCCACGGATACGTTTGCTTGTTTGGTGCTGCTGTGCCTATCGTAGAGCTGCCAGGGTGCGGAGCTGGCTTCGAAGAGCTGCGCGCGTTCCTTCGCGATTTCGTTCACGACTTCTTTGAGGCGCTCCTCGAAGTCGAGAAAGTACCCACCCCCATTTTGCAGCGCGGTATACTTTGGCACGGGGAATGCTAGACGCGCGTGCCAAGTTTGCCACGAGTTCACGTACAGGGGACGAGGAGGCGCGTCGGGTTTGTCCGCGATGTTCGTAGACACCAACAGGACGGTACGGGAAGTCGTCTGTACCGGATCATAAAACGCGGCGGTGGCCATCATCCTCTTTGCGTTATCTTCTTCTTCGTCGAGGAAACTCCCAATCACGTGCGAGAACACGGCGGAGGCGAAACCTGCGTCTCTCGTAGATACGACGGGCGCGTTTCGGAGGACGATCTGCGGCGAGAGACATCGCAGCGTAGCCAACCTCGACTCGCATAGACGCGGTAAGAAAGACGATGATGCATTGCCATGCGTGGCGTACAGCGAATGGAGCACTTCCCGTATAGACGACGCGTGCGGAGAGAGCACGTTGGCTGTCAGAAGTGTCGCGGCAAAGAACTCGACGTTGAAAGGGGCGACACCTACGAACCTCTCGAAATCCAGCGCGTACATCACTTCGATTTCATCGAGCCGAAAGGTCCGCGTGTCTTGCGTCTCTATAACGACGGTGATGATGCTGCCAATCTCCTCCGAGTTGTCGATAATAATGTCCGCCGGCGAGGTGGCGTTATGCACGGGCCATCTGACGCGACGCAAAGCAGCGACGGTGAACGAGGAGGGCGCGTGGCGGGGGGCGATGAGCAGCACCTTGTGCCAGTGCTGCTCATCGCAACTCAAGGGTATGTTCCCAGCGCAGCCCAAGACGTTGGCCAGCTGCTTCGCGCACTCATCCGGGGTGTGGAATCTCGGGAAGTATAACGCCGAAAACTCTCGCTGCAGCATGCAGACGCCCACCTCAAACCACGCGGGCCTGCGCATTTCGGTGGCCAGCAGCACCCCTTCGCCAGCTGTCGCATTCCGCGGTATGAGGAGCGGCATCTGGAGCACGTCAAACTCGTCAAAGGCGGAGGCGCTTCCGCTGCTTCCCCTCTCGAGACTGAGCCACTCGTTAAAGCGCGAGAAGGCGAGCGTGCGCGCGCAGGGAGACGTGAAGTCGCTCCATGTCATGACGCAGTAGTCGTGCTCCCCCAGGCTCATGTCGGGCGATTTGAAGGCGACCACCCTGCACGCCGCGTCCAAGACGTCATTCGTGGATGCCGTAGGCGTGATCTCCAGCTTCTGCCGGACCAAATTTCCGGTCTCACTGCACTGAATCACGCCTTGCAACAGGTGCACGGTCAAGGTGATGGCGTTTCTGCTGTCTTTAACGGCTTTTCGATGATCTTTCAGGGTAAGTGGCGGCCAAGCGACGCCCAGGCCGGGGACGACGCGCAGCATCGGGACTTGGCAATCCACCTTTTGACGGTCCAATCCGACGTACGAAGGTCCTCCAGCCCGAGGGTGGGAACCGGGCTCGGCGATCTTCGGGAACAGGTGGCTCTCGTTCGGCAGCAGCATGTACATGCCGACAGGCTGCGACGCGCGCGACATCATCGTCCACAGCTGCTGTGATTGAACACGTTCTGTTCCAGCGTGGCGTGGCGCGTGATGTGGTGCGTGGCGTGCCCTGCCTGAACTGTCGGACAGTGCGCTCGGAGAAGAAGCGAGCGTGCGCAGCAGAGATGTCGATTTTTTTTATCGCTCGCGCTCCAATCGGGTGAATCTCGTTTTTCGCATCGACAGAACGAACATTTTATCCGCACGAATCCGCGTCGACCAAGCTTTCCAGGTCGCCGAGAGCGAACAGGGAGAAGAGCATGAGGATGACCCCGGTGCTCAAGTACAGCGTGGAAAACCGCGCGCGAGGCGCCTTGACCCTCCAGTTCTTTCCGGACACGTCGTTGCGCAGCAGGAGCTTTTTGTCGATGATTTCTCGCGCGTCATTTACGACGGCTATCATCCATACGCCGCACATAACGGCGACTCCTATCATGGCGATCCGGACGACGACCAGGAAGCAGTTTTCGCTCCCGCACAGGACTCCGAAAACGAGCGCGCCCACCACGGCCCCTATGGCGCCGAGCTTGAACGACAACGACAGCGCCAAAGCCGAGTGACGGAACAGATCGTCGCCGTTCGTCCTCCAGAGCCGGCGCAGCGCGTACTTATTAAACACGGCGTCGAGGACCAGCAAAACCGCCGCCCATATCACTAAAGCCGCGTGCGTGTAAGGGCTAGAAGCCGCGTCGCTGATGATTTTCTCGAAATCGAGAGCCTCGGTCCGGATTCCCATGTCTTCCTTTCTGTTGTAGTACTTTGCGTTTTTTCGTACGCGAATTGCGCGGATTCGGTTCGGCGTGTCATCGCCGTGAGACAGATCTTCTCGTGACCATTTTCAGTTGCCCGACTATCACGGAAATGAAAGTCGTATATTATAGAGGAGAGAGACGGACGGACGCTATCGTACGATGCCCAAGTGGAGAGGAAGAGATAGGGACAGGGACAAAAGGGCAAAGGGGACGGTCATGAAAACGGTGAACGAGACGGAGAGAGACGGAAGGATCGTAGGCGATATGGATGCAGCGGACACATCACCAGAGACGGAGAGTTCGGCGTCGTCTTCGGGATGCGGCCTTCTGAAAGCGCGTCGTGTAGGAGAAGGAGGAGAGCGGTCGTCGTTGTGCGTTTTGCCGGAGGACGTTTTCGTCGAGATAGTGTGTCGCCATCTGGATGAGTCCGTGGATATTGGACGTCTCTTGATCGCGAGGGGAGCGGGAGAGCACCTCGAGTCGCTCGCGAGAGAGTGGGTGTACCGTCGCCGAGACGTCGTTTGGGCGTCCGGAACAGGCCGTCTGGATTTCGTGCGCATGTTCATCCGGCACCACGATCAGGCGGGATGGAGACCGGAGCAGATGGAGATGGCCCTAGGGATGGCCGCAGGAAACGGTTTGGTAACGGTCGTTCGCATGCTTTCCGATGTCGTTTTGGCGCGCTACCGAAGGGAAATGACATCTTCAATGACCGTTGCACAGCGGCAACAAGGATTGAGCGAGAATCGTGCCCGCATGGTAGAGATGGAGACGCGAGAGATGTTTTCTGCGGCTCTATGCAGAGCCGCCGCAAAAGGACACGTTGACGCGGTTCATTACCTGTCTTCGCTCGTGGTCGAGGAGTCGGTTGTGGCGCAAGATGTGGCGTCAGACCGGCGCCCGGTACTTCTGGCGCAGTTGCTGCAGCTCCTGCGCGAGCTCTGGAGGGATCGCGACGACGCGGCGTTACGCTGGGCCAGCTTGGACGGCCACCTGCACGTGGTGCGCTACCTGCTGGACAAGGGGTGCGACGCGAGTTCGAGGCAGAGCGAAGCCCTGAGGTGGGCCGCCATGCACGGGCACTTTGCCGTGGTAGACGAGCTCTGTCGGAGGGGAGGCGTCGAGGTGCGCGCCAACGACGACGAAGCGCTGCGTCTCGCAAGCTACGGAGGTCATTACGAGACCGTGGCTCGACTAATAGATTTTGGCGCGTCGCCCGACTCTTTACAGAGCGGCGCTCTCCTTACGGCTACTCATGGCGGACACGCCGACGTGGTGCGCCTGCTCGTAAGCCGCGGTGCTAACCCGAACGCGCTCCAGGGTGAAGCCGTCTGCTGGGCGTCGGGTCACGCGGGATTAGAAATGGTGCTCGCGCTTTTAGAATGTGGCGCCAACCCGAACGCTCGCGACGGGCTTCCACTGCGACACGCCGCGGGCGCCGGCAGGCTGGACGTCATGGAGGCGCTCCTGCGCGAAGGAGCCGACATCCATGCCTGCGACGACAAGGCGCTCCGCTGGGCGTGCATGAACGGTCAAATAGGAGCCGTACAATTTCTGATCGACAGGGACGCCGACATCCAGATCGACGGCCATGGAGCTCTGCACTGGGCGTGCTATAACGGCCACAACGAAGTGGTCAAGGCGCTGTTGTTCGGGAGGAGGACGAGACACAGGGTGGACGCCGTGCATCTCGACAGGGCGCTGCATTGGGCCGCAACAAACTGCTGGGCCGACATCATGGATACGATCATCGATGCAGCCATCGCGTTCAGAGGGGACGACGCGAATGACTCAACTTCCTATTCGCACGGAGGAAGCGCGAGCTGCTCCAGGACGGAACTCAAGTACGTCGAATATGCGATTCGGGTGGCGGTCGTGCAAGGCTTTACGGATGTTGTTCCCCGGCTCCGTAAACGGATAGGGCTGGATTGAATATATCTGTTATAGTGTAAAATAGCACATAACAGCACCACCCACGACACCATGGCGACGCTGCTCCTGGCGCAGTTCGTCGACGGCAAGAGCGTGGTGAACTCGTTCGGAGACTACATAGCTACCAACGGGATCCTAGGCATAGCGTCCGGCATCATTTTCGGAGCGGCATCGCTCTTTTGGATACGCGCGGCATCAGAGTACGTGATTATGCCCCTTCTCGACGTCATGATCCTGGGAGGAGTGCGCCTGTTCAGCAAGAAACTGGCAGATGCCGCCGCGCGCGTGATGTTCAAGAGCACAAAGTTCCGGCTGGCCAAGTTCCTGCAGGAGACGCTGACATGGGCGGTGACGATCGCCGTGGCGTTCGCGATCATTCATCACGGGTTTCGAAGGTTCATGGCCGCCCAGGAGGCCCGGAAAAAAAAACAAGAAGAAAAAGAAGAAGAAGAAGAATGAGCGCGAAGAGAAGGGGCGGTATCGAGGTTTGGAGAACGGGTGGCGGCGGTTTGACGGACTGGTCATGGTGGTGGGTCTGGTGCGGCCTGCTCCTTCTGACCGCCATGTTCGCACACGTCGTGTACACCACGCGTCTGCTGTCGCGAAAGAGGGGGGTCGAGGTAGGTCCCGCCGACGAAAGGGGAGAACGCCAAGACTCGAGCGTTCGCTTTTACCGTGCACACGTAAGGAGGTCCCTCGTCGACCCCAAGCTGCTCTGGGTGGAGGAGCACCCGAGCACGCGCCTCGTCGACGACGTGATCGCCGACAGGGTAAACGTTATCGTCTTCTCGAACCACGTAGCGGCCGTCGTCACGGGCTTTCAGGACACCCTCGTCAGCGACATGGACGCCGACAGATCCAGCAGGCGAAACGCCCGGTTAGAGGAGGAGCGCAGGAGCGCTTCCGAGAAGATCCTGCGCACGCGGCCCATGGAGGACGTGTCGGTGTATCCCGTGGCGTTCTCGATGCTGACGTCTTCGTCCTCCGTGCCAGATCTGCCGTACAAAACCGACGTTCTCGCTTACCGCGTACCCACCTGAATTATTTTATGGACATCTGTGTAAACAGACAGACAGACAGACCGACGGACGGCGGCGATCGGTGATCGGCATCGTTACACTGAACACATGTTGGTCAGGGACATCATGAAGGACGACATCGGCTCCAAGATCGTGGCGGTGATCTTGGGATTTGGTCTAGCCGCCATGTTCAGGAGGGTGTGCCGCGGAGACAACTGCATGATCGTCAAGGGGCCGGGCCCCGACGCCATATCGCAGTACTATTACAAGATCGAAGACGACTGCTACAAGTACAAGCCATATGCGGTGAATTGTGACAAGGCGGCCAAAACAGCGACGGATGCGAAAAGGAGATCTTTAACGGGAGAAGGAGAGGACGTCGGGTCGTCGAAAGGGGCGGCGACGACGAGCTCCTGACATAAAGGGAGAAATGCAAACATAGTCACTATTTGACGATGGGAGACGAAGGCCCCGTCTCTCCTCCGTACGCCGGGTTCCGGATCCGGCGCCTGGTCGACGATCTCCCGTACCAGGGCTGGAAGGACATCATGCATCAGCTCCTGAACGAGAGTGGCGCCGCCGAGCACATCGACGCGTCTATTGCGGCCGAAGTAGCGAAGTTCGGGAACGACATCCCGATCCATCCCGATGAACCGCGGCATGTGCTACGCGCGTTTCAGTTTTTTCCGCCGGAGGCCACGCGCGTCGTGATCATCGGCCAGGACTGCTACCCCACGCCCGGCAACGCGATGGGCCTCTGCTTCAGCGTCCCTTCCGGCGTGCGCTGCCCTCCGTCGCTGGTGAACGTTTTTTCGGAACTGGAACGCGAGTACGGCAGAAATAGGACGGATGGTGATCTCACGGACTGGGCGCGCCAGGGCGTGCTCATGCTCAACACCGCGCTTACCGTGCGTTCCGGAAAGCCCTGTTCGCACATGGGCGTCTGGAACGGGTTTACGACGGCGCTTGTCAAGACGCTCGCCGAGACGCGCACCGGCCTGTGCTTCATGCTGTGGGGCGCGCACGCGCTGAACTACGACCAGATCATCCCGGAGGACAGGGGGCACCTCATCCTGCGCCACAGCCACCCCAGCCCACTGTCGCGCAAGCCCTTCCGGGGATGCGGCCATTTCGGGCAAGCGAACGCGTTCCTGAGCGCCGGAGAAAGCCGAGAATTTCCCATACGTTGGACCGACAGCGGACATGTTCGATCCGACGACGGAACAAACGACTAGCTATAAAGACGAGCTTCCTACTCTCTTTCATCGAATCTATACGCGTGAGATAATACTCTCACACTCACGATGTACGAGTGGGACGACGACGAACGCGGGCAATTTATGCCGTTATCCGTCAGGAAACCTTTTGTTATATTTAATCCTCATCCGCTGACCATCCGCGAATTCGCTCAGGCCAGGCGCGTCGAGGAAGAAAGGGCACGGGAAGAAGAGGAGAACGCGAGGTTACGATGCGGGTCTATCGTCGACGTTTTCCGAGGCGTTTCGGAAGCGAACAAGCCTCCCGTCGATACGACAAGAGCCGTGAATTACACGTTTTACATGTCGGACGATTTGCGGGCTAAAACGCCCTGGTGTTTCGACGCGGGACACGTAAAAAGCACTCCCATGATGAGAAAATAATAACGGAAAGCTGTAGCATCAGAAGGGATAGGGTCACCTCGTCTACCTACCATTATCTACCATTGAAGCGACGTCGGCGTACAGCTGGCAGGCTTCGACGTAGTAGTCTGCAGGCGTTTTGTTGTGGATGTTGGGTATGCACGGGTCTGCTTCATCGAGGTCATGCGAGATCCGACGGCGAAATCCATGGAGGCGAAGTGCAGGGGCGTCATCAGAGGGTAGTACAATAGTTCCGGGGAGTTCGTCATATCAAATAGTTCGTGACTTTTCCAAAGGGCGGTACCCGCCGGAAATTTACAGAAATCGTCAATTAACTCGTTTTTACGATTTTCCCCGGAACTATTGTACTACCGTGGGCGTCATCCCTTTGACATCCTGGACATTTACGTCGGAGCTCGCCCCGCGGTTGAACATAATCGAGACAGTTTATTCGTTTCCCATTGCGGAAGCGATATGATGGACGTCTGCTCCCATGTCCAGGAGAATAGAAACATTGCCAGGCTGTCCCGCGGCGCACGCGGCGCACGCGACGTCCAAGGCGGTTACCATCACGCTCTGTAGATCAGAGTCGGCTTTATGCCCTCGAAAAAAGAACCGACAACGCCTTACGTGTAAGGCGCGGCTATTATATTACTCCGCGATATGCCGCCGATAAATATATCGACCCTCAGCGAGGAGCCACACCCAGTCTGTCGCGCGCCTCTTCAGACAAACGCTGCATGAAGCGGTTCGCATATTCCGCCAACTCGCCAGGGTTTTTCATTTCTGCGGAAGGAGCGATGGTGACGCGGTAAGCTCTTGACATTCTTCCGGTGCGTGGGTGAACGAACTCGTCTATCAGAACCACCTCCTGCACCGCATCGTGGTCAGAAAGCTCGCGCGCCAGCTCAGACAAATCGTCGTGTCCTCTCCAACAAAGACGAGTGCCGGTCGTCGTCGACATAGGACCACCACCGTCTGGCAACCAGAAGGATATGTCACGCGTCGTGGATTGCAGGTGGGAGTAAGGGACGAATGTTGCATCCGCGCCCCTGGGTCCCCTGAACTGCGACAAAAAGCGGTCGTCTTCGGTCCAGAACAGACGGATGTCTGGAATGCCGTGGAGAATCATACACAGGCGTTCTAGACCGATGCCCCATGCTACCAACGGTTTATTTGGCGGTACCTTCCGTAGTATATCACGGTGCACCACACCGCATCCTAACACTTCCATCCAACAGTCATCATCGCTTTCGCCCTCTCCCTCGCCTTCACGTTTGGGTAACCGGACCTCGACTTCGAAAGACGGATCGGTGAACGGGAAACTGTCATCGCCCAGCCTGCTGGAGCATCCAGGGAACAAGTGCTGCACCAAGCCCTGCATGAGATCCTTCAGGAAAGCCTCGGGTTCCGAACCCTCGGGGACCTCTGCGACTCCCTCCATCTGATGAAACACGGGGTAATGCGTGCGGTCTACGGCGTCTCTGCGATATACATCTCCCGTCACCAAAAAGTTTCGGTGTCCCTCTCTGAGCAGCCGAGACTGGTGCGCGGTGGTGTGAGTCCTGAGCACGCGGCCTTCGCACACGTAATAAGTGTCGGACGGAGATCGAGCGGGATGATCTGGAGGGAGCAGGAGGTCGTCGAAGTTTTCGCGAGTGGACACCACGGGAGAAAGGTCGTCGAACTTTGCGAGCTTCTTCTGCTGCCGCCCCAACGCAGCATCAAAGTATGCATAAACGCGGCGCTTCATGTTCTCGATGGGATGTCCTCTGCGCATGTGCAGCTTGCTGGCGTTCGGGAGGCGCGCCTTTGCCAGTACAGACGCCGGGATGTTGGCGACAGGCGACGGAGGAGCGCGTAAAGGATCTTCCATTGTGTTTCGTAATTGTAGCTCCGCGACATGCTCTTATATCTAGAGCGCTGAATCTCCCGGGCTATTCGAACAAGCCGCATAGAACAAGCGAGCCGGGCTTTACGCCCGGCCGACAAAAAAATCGAGCGTACCCACCCGCTAAGCCTGTTGGTGCAGCATATACCACAGTACACAATGCTGCTGCTCCTCGCGCTCGTTTCCCGTGCGCTAGCCGTCGCGTGGAAGGCGTGGGCGATGGGCACCACATTGTACGTATCGTACGGCTTTATCCAGTCTCTGTTGCCCCAATTGAAGGCGGCCGTATATTATTGCTCCGTAATAATTGCGGACTTCTTTATGGGCCCGAATGCGTGGCGGCAACACGTCGTACGCGACGCGCCCACCTGCAAAAAGATCCTCGGTCAGCTTCAGCGGCACCCTCCCCTGTCGATGCAGCGCGACTGCACCGGTAACGCGAATCGTCCCGCGGGTTTCATAATGTCCACCTCCTTCTCGCGAGGTTTCTTTATCGGTTACGTTGAATACGGCAGAAACGCGGAGGAAGGCATGACCATTTCGCTCTGGTGTAGCCACGCGCTCATGGACTCGCTGTGCTCGCCTTCATCTATGGCGGTGAGAAACGAGGAAAAGGGTGAGGCGAAGCAGATCGACAATGTCGAAACTTACGGCATCGAAGCCAACATTTCGTGGGGGGCGCTCCAGCGACACGTAGACGAGTACCCTAAGGGGTCGTACAGTCCGAGGCCCGGCAGCAAGCAAGAGGCCGTGCTTCAGAGCATGGTCGAGGTCGTGCGGACAAGAGAGCGGGGAAGCGACACCTGTCCCGCGGGTGGCTGCGTGATCATGATATGTGGAGGTTCGCGCACCGGCAAGACAGAGGTCGGCGGCACCATGCTCGCTATCGCTCTCGGCGCGAAGTTGCTCAGGTCCGTAGACTTTACGAACCCTGGGCAGTGGCTCAACAACATCGTCGCCGAGACGAACCCATCCGTCGACGATCCGGTGATATTGTTGATGAACGAGTGGGACACGCAGCTCGCGGCTATCAAGCAGGGAAGCGTCGAGAAGAACCTGAACGTCCGCACCCAATGGTCCAATAAGACAACGCTGAACGACACGATCGACGAGATCAGACGAAAACCGGGGCTGATCCTCGTGGTCACCACGAACAAGACGCCCTTGTCGATGTTGCACGAGGAGCAGCTGCTGTGCTTGAGCACTCTTAACCGCTTCAACTCCGTCCACTACCTGAACGAGCGCCTGGACAAGGGAGACACGGCTCCGTCGTTCATCGATCCCGAGCTTCCCGGGGCGGCCCATCTGCAGGCGACCATCCGCGACGCTTCCTTACTGGACAGCGGCGATAAGTCGTCGTCGGAGGGTTTAAAAACGTTTTATGGACGGCTGCGTCGTGGTTCCCAATTTATAAAAAATTGACGTCATTTTTAGAGTTTTCGACTCATGACCGACAACTCTTCCTCTTGCCTATAATCAAATCAATTTATCCACCAATCAAATCAGGCGGACACATGTCTTCAGCTGTTGCT